>MDTD01166184.1_pt1 | contig 19346 bp, 13 predicted proteins | sample 811221 | NCBI WGS metagenome assembly MDTD01 (sample SAMN05326646, study PRJNA326480) | marine metagenome | isolation source: seawater | place: Pacific Ocean: South West | collected 2011 | reverse complement strand
CGCGCGCTGCGCGTCGATCAGAGAGCCGAACTCCTTCTCGCCCGGGCCCGGGCCGAAAGGCGGGGGCTGCGTGTTCGCCTCGCGCACCATCTTCAGCAGGGGCTCGATGAACACCTTCGCGACGAAACCCTCCGCGACGCCGCGGGCCTCGTCCGCCTGCGTCAGGTCCGCACGCCGCGCGAGCCGGTTCTCGATGCCCAGCACCGACGCGAAGTCCGCCTGGCGCGAGGTGCGCTCGCTCGGGAGGCGCCGCAGCGACTCGAAAAACGAGCGATCCGGCGCGGGCATGGTGGGGGTGGGCACGGCGCTCATCCCTCCGCTCCGTCGATGATGAGCCTCGCGTGCAGCGAGCCCGAGCGGTGCAGGTCCTTGAGGATCTGGATCTGCGACCGCGCGTCGATATCGAGCTGCTTGAACGCCGCGAGCAGGTCGTCGAGCCGAGCGGCATCGTTCTCGTCGGCTTCGGTTTCGATGGGCGCCCAGCGCGCGTTCTCGATCAGGGGCGCCGCGGGTGTCGGCACAGGAGTCGGCAGCGTGGTCGTCAGCACGAGGTCGTTGTGGGTGATCACCGTGGGGCTCAGGCGGACCGAGCCCGTGACGACGATCGACCCGGTGCGCGTGTTCGCGACGACCATCGCGGGGAGCCCGAACTGGCGGGGGTTGATGGGCGTCTGCATCACCTCGCTGATAAACGCCGCGAAGGTCTCGCGCTCCTCGGGCGGCACCGTCAGACGCACGGTGCGGTCGTCGATGACCTTCGCGATCCGCTCGGCAGCGGGGTTGGTATCGAGGTGGTACGAGTCGTTGATCTGACTCGCGATGTAGCTCGTGCTCGTCCAGCCCGCGTACCAGGCGTCGAGGATCAGGTCGAACGCGCCGTCGATGCTCGGGGTGGTCTGGATGGGACGGACCATGCGCACGCCGCGGGGCACGACACCCACCGTGGGGACTTCCTCGTCCTCGATGACGATCGAGCCCTGGGCGAAGGCGTAGACCGCGCCGCCAGGCCTTGGGTCGGTCAGCGGTGCGATGTAGAGCTCGCCGCCGCGCAGGCTCGAAGCGCTGTTGAGCACGCTGACCTTCGCGTCGAAGGTGTCGTCGACCTGGGCGCCGGCACGCGGGATCGTGCAGGTCACCATCACGAGCGCCACCGAGTTCGCGTTCGCGAGTTCCTCGAGGCTTGAGACCGGCATCTCGTTGCGACGGAGCAGTTCCGCGAGGGGGCGGATCGTCGCGATCTCGTCTCCGCCGTCCCCGGTCCCGTTGAGGCCCACGACGAGCCCGAGGCCCTGGAGCACCGATTCGCCTTGCCCGCGGAAGCGCACGAAATCGCGGACGGTCGATGCGCCGGCGATTGACGCGGCGAGGCACAAGGTGAGCAGTGTGAGGCAGATCCGGTTCATCGCCCGGACCTTCGCAACCCGCGTGCCAAAGCCCGCACGCGGCGCGGCGGCCCTGCGGATCAGAACGCGAAGAGCGTCTCGAGCGCCCGCGTCACGATGCCCTTTTTCGCGCTCCGGGGGAGCTCGCCCTCGTGCTGCATGTCCAGGCGGAGGTCGGCGATCTGGCTCGAGAGCAGCGTGTTCTCCAGCGTGATATCCGCCTGGCGGGCGACGCCCGAAAGGACCACCGTCTTGACTTCCTTGTCGGTCGTCACGGATTTCTTTGCCTGCAGGACGATGTTGCCGTTGGGCTTGACATCGATCACCTCCGCGGCGATCCGCGCGATGATCTGATCATTCCGGTCGTACTCGCCCTCACCGGTGTACTGGTTCTGGACCTGGAGATCGAGGAGATCGAGCCCGTCGACGCTCGAGCCCTCGAGCCTGAGTTGGAGGAGCTTCATCGGATCGATGATCCCGTTGAGCCTGTTCCGGGACCGGTTGACCTTGGTCGATTCGAGCGACTGCTGGCTCCGCGCGATCGAGTTCTCGTTGATGATGATGTAGATGATGTCGTGCACCTTGAACTGGCGGGGCTCCGGGGGTTGCACGAGGAACATGCTCGTAGCGCGCAGTTCCTGCGACGCCCCGGGGACGACCGGTTCACTCACGGAACGCAGGAAAAGGCTCTGCGCGTGCGCGGATCCCGCGAGCGTGACCAGCAGCGCCACCGGGATGAGGCGGTTCGGGGTTCTCATCGCGTCCCTCCGAGGTTGTTCGTGGTTCTGGGCGACGGGATACGAGCGGTCGGGACCACCAGCACGGCTTTGCCCCGCCCGTTCATGCGTGCAAGAACCCGGCGGCCGGTGCTCTCCATCTCGACCGGGACCGTTTCCCCGTCGCGTCCGTCCGCGAGCGCGCGCGCCGGTGTCCGGATCGCGATCGCGCCCGACACACAGTGCAGCGTGATCAGTTCCCCGCGCTCCACCACGAGCGGGGGGGTGATGTCGTCGGTCTCGATGACCGAGCCCGCCTCGAATCGTCTCGCCGCGACCTTGCCCAGCACCTCGGGCGCCGGGTCGACGCCGGGCCCGACCCACATCTCGCGGGTCGAGAAATCGCTCGGCTCGATCGGGTCGTGCCTGTTCTTGGGACCCGACGCGACATGGACGCGTCGGCGGACCGTGATCTCGGCGCGGACTGTTTCCGTGCGCACAATGCGGTCCTCGTCGTAGACGATGATCTCCAGCGGCATGCGATCCGAACGCCCGATGGGCTGGATGTGTACGGTCTGCTCGCCGACCGGGAGGGCGAGGAAGTCCGTTTCGCTCGACGGCCAGACGATGCGGAGGTCGTCGTCCTCGACGCGTAGGATCGTGCGCACGACGCCCCGCGCGAGGCGTCCGATGGTTCCCGCTTCGAACCGCGTGATCGCCTGCCCCGGTTCGGGGTGTTCCGGGGTCGGGGAGTCTCCGCCGCCGCCGACAGCGGGAAGCGGGCGCGTCGCGGGCCCGATGAGCGTGATGTCTCCGCCGCGCAGGGTGAGGAAGGCCCAGTTCACGCCGGGCTGCGCATCGATCGCGTCCCGCACCGACGCGAGGGAGACGCTCCAGCGCGGAGCGGTGGGGCTCCCGGGGTTCTCGCGGGGCAACGCGTCGGGTTCGGGGGCGATGGGGGTCTCGGCGAGGCGTTCGGCGTGCGCGCCATCGAGATCGGCGATGTCCGCGAGCGTGACCGGGGTGTTCCGATCGACGCGCACGCTCCGCTTGAGCGTGATCGTGTCGGCGCGCGCACCCGTGGTCGCCAACAGCAGCGTGCCGAGCAGGGCGAGTCGTGAGCGCATCGTCATGGATCAGGGTCCTTGCTGGTCAGCGATTACCGGCGGAGCTGCCCGATGGTCTGGAGCGCCTCGTCCGCGGCGCGGATGGTCTGGCTGTTGAGCTCGAACGAGCGCTGGGTGCGGATCAGTTCGATCAGTTCACGCGTCGGGTCGACGCTGCTCGCTTCGAGCACCCCTTGCTGGATGGATCCGAAGGCCTGGGTGCCGGGCTCTCCCAGGATGACCGGTCCGGATGCGGCGGACTCCACGAAGAGGTTCTCGCCCACCTGGCGGAGGCCCGCGGGGTTGATGAAGTTGGCGACCTGGATCTGGCCCGCCTCCTCGAGCTGGGTCTGCCCGGGGCGGAGCACCTGGATGCGTCCGTTGCGGTCGATCGTGATCGAGACGACATCGTCTCCGAGCGTGATCTGCGGCTCGAGCCGGCGGCCCTGGTCGTTCGCGAGGACGATCTCGCCGTTCGCGTTGAGCGTGAAATTGCCGGCGCGGGTGTAGGCGATGCCTCCCCCGAGGTCCTGGTCCACGGTGACCTGGAAGAACCCCTTGCCCTCGATCATGAGGTCGAGGGGCTGGTCGGTGCGGATGGGTGAGCCCTGGTCGAACTGCACCTGCGTGCCGCTGACCTTGACGCCCAGGCCCACATAGAGGCCGGTCGGGCGCTGGTCCCCGTTCGCGTTCTCCACGCCGGGCTGGGCACGCTCGACATACAGGAGGTCCTGGAAGTTCGCACGGCTCGCCTTGTACCCCGTGGTGTTGGCGTTCGCGAGGTTGTTGGCGATGACATCCAGACGGGTGTTGAGGGCCTTGAGCCCGCTGGCGGCCGACTGGAGAGCGATGGTTGCCATGGGTGATGCCTCTTGCTATGGGTCAGCCGACGCGGGCAAAGGTGTTGATCGCGCGTTCCATCATGCGGTCCTGGTAGGAGATCATCGAGATGTTCGTGCCGACGGACCGTGCGGCGGACTGGACCGCCATCATCGCGCTGATCGGATCGACCGCGGAGCTTTCGATCATGCCCTGCTCGATGAGGCCCGTCGCGGGGATCGCCTGCCCGAGGGCGGCGTTCGGGATCGCGAAGGTCCCCTTGCCGGCCTTCTTGAGCAGTTCCCGGTCCTCGATGTTGATGACCTGGATGCGGTCGATCTCAGCGCCCGCCTGCGTGACGCGGCCCTCCCGGTCGATCTCGACGGGGAGGGTCGGATCGAGCGTAATCGGGCGGTTTCGGACGCTCGCGAGGGGGAGGCCCGTCGTGGCGCTGACGAGGCGCCCGGTCGCGTCGAGCGAGAACCGTCCGTCTCGGCTCAGCTTCACACCGGAGTTGGCGCCGTCAGCTTCGGACCGGAGGACGAAGAAGCCGTCGCCCCGGATCGCGAGGTCGAGTTCGTTGCCGGTGGTGATCAGGTCGCCTTGTGTGAAGTCGATCGCGTTGGGCGCCATGTGGGCGCCGGCGCCGAGTTTTTCGAGCAGTTCGTTGGACGGAACGCCCCAGAGCCCGTCCTCGACGCGGGCGACATCCCGCTGACGGGCGTAGGCGAGATCGGGCTTGAACCCCGCGGTGTTGAGGTTCGCGAGGTTGTTGGCGAAGACATCGGTCTTGTAGAGGTTCGTGAGGGCACCGGAGGCCGCGAGTTGGACGCCGTAGTACATCGCGTCGCACCTTTCTGAACGCTCGGTGGGCGGCGTGTGCCGCCCGTTCGCCGAGCCGATGCACCGTGTGCGGGCCTTCCGTGGCCCGCGGATGGAGGACGGTGACGCGCGGCATCCGTGCCGGCGGACGGTCGGAGCGCGGCTCCGGCCCGTCAGCGGGCTGTACTCAAAAGGCGTGCCAACTGTGCATGGAGCTTCTGAGGGTCCCGGCACCGGCGCGGGACCGATCGCGATCCGGCCCGGCGGCGCGGGTTTGACGCGGTTGATGTCCGGAGTCGGGGGGGGCTCTCAGAGGTTGCAGGGCCCGTTGGGGTTGCCGCAACCGCAGCCCCCGTCCATTCCGGGTGTGGGGAGCGGAACGCGGGCGCCGGCATCGGATTTCGCCTGGAAGGTCGAGAGCCTGCGCACGAAGCGGTACTTCTTGCGCGACGCGGAATCTGCGCCCATCGCGGCGGTGATCTCGGCCTGGGTCAGGGGCTTGTCCGCGTCGGCCATGGGGCGGATGAGTTCGATGGTCGCGCCGGTTTCCTGGCAGGTGTATTCGTAGAGGGGCATTGGGGGATCCGATCGTTGGGTGCTTGGGATGATCTTCCTCTGTTACGGGAGCGGGGCTCCGGGGAGATTGTTCACAGCCGAACGGGTTCGAATCCGCTGCGGTAGTCCCGGCGGACGATGGTCCGCGTGGCCTCCGGGTGGTTCGGGAATCGGAGCCCGTCCCGGTCCCACTCGAGCACTTGGCCCGGGTATTTCGCGGATTTGACGGACAGCAGCCCCGCCTCGGTGCAGCGCAGGCCCAGCTCGAACGGGCAGTAGAGGTGGGGGGTGTCGATCCCCAGGGCCTTATCCACCCAGGCGTGCCAGTGGTTGAATTCGGGGAACTCGGGCAGACCCGGCATCGCGAGCCCGTCGGTCATCACGCCTTCGCGCCAGACCTGGAGCGGGCCCGAGGGGCCCAGCACCAGCGTGCCCCCCTCGCACTGGACGACGGTGAAGATCCCGCTCGGCCATCGGGCGAGCGGGTTGCCCTCCGCGCCGTCTTCCGGGCCTTCCTCGGGCAGGCCCAGCAGCTTTCGGCTGGGTGTGATCCCGGTGTCGTAGAAATAGAAGTTGCAGGTTGAGTTCGCGAAACGCGGCGAGTCGACGGCGTAGGTGAGCGTCGTGGTAATGGGTTCGGCGTGGTAGACGCTCACATCACGCCAGGGTGTCTGCGAGCAGACACGCGTGGGACTCGTGAGCTCGGGGTACGCGTTGAAGACAACATCGGTGAGGTGGACGACCCAGTCGGCGATCTGGCCCCCTCCGAAGTTCCACCACGAGCGCCACTGGCGGCGGACCATCTCGGGGCGGCAGGGCTCATAGGCGGCGCCGTTGAGCCAGAGGTCGTAGTCGAATCCTGCGGGCGGGTCGCAGGGGGGCTTGATGGTGCCGTCCGCGAAGTAGTGCCCCCCGGCGTGGGCACCGCTGCCGAACGCGACATGGACTTCGATGACCTTGCCCAGCGCGTTGCTCTTGAGGATGTGGCACGCGGCGCGTCGTTCGCGGGATTGGATGCGCTGGGCGCCGGTCTGCGTGACGAGGTTCGGCCTCGCCTTCACCGCACGCCCCAAGATCTCGAGTTCCTCGAGCTGCTGGACGAGGGGTTTCTGGCCGTACACATGCTTGTTCGCGGCGAGCGCGGTCGTCATGATCGACGCGTGCGAGTGGTCGGGGGTCGCGACGATCACGGCGTCGAATGTGTCGGCGTGCTTGTCGAACGCCTCGCGGTAGTCCTTGCAGGTGAATGCGTCGGGGTGCGCCTCGGCCGCCTCGGCCATCGCCTCATCGTCGACATCACAGAGCCCCACGATGTCGGCGCCGGGATGCTTGGCGATCTGGTTGCGGTCCGCGCCGCCGATGGTGCCCACGACCCCGATCGAGAGCACGCGCAGGCGCGTGTCGCGGTGAGCGCGACGCGCGGCGAACGCGGCGGTGGGGGCGATCGCGAGCCCCGCGGCGAGGCCCGCGGTGGTGGTGAGGAACTGGCGGCGGGAGGTTGCGGCTTCGCGGGTGGGCATGGCATCCCCTTTCGCTCGTCAAGATACACGAGCGAGTCCGAGGGCTGCACGCGGAACCGGGGCGCCGATCAGTCGATCATGTGCCCCGTCTCGCTCAGCGTCCCGTTCACCTTGTCGAGCCACTCCGCGTACCCGTCGCGCCCCATCAGCCCGAAGGTCGCCTTCTTGCCGGTCTCCACGGCGGGCTGGTCGTAGGCGTCGATGCCGAGCATCAGCCCTGCGTACGCGGTCGCGACCTGCCAGAGCATGACGAACTCGCCCACGGCGTGCTCGTTGACGCTCGGGAACTTGATGGTGAAGTTGGGGCGCTCACTCTCGACGAGGGCGTATTCCGTCGCACGCTTCTCCGCGTTGAGCAGGTCGCCCATCTTCTTGCCCTCGAGGTAGGCCAGCGCGTCCACGCCGAGCCCGGTGGGGATGGTGACCTGCTCGCCCAGCGGGTCGCCGAAGTGCTCGACCTCGAGGAAGCCGAACACCTTGTCGTTGGGTCCCTCGCGGTAGAGCTGGACCTGGGAGTGCTGGTCGGTGGCCCCGAGCGCCTTGATGGGGGTGAAGCCCTCGAAGACCTCGGAGCCATCGGCGGCGTGGCGTTTGCCCAGGCTCTCGGCCCAGAGCTGGCGGAACCAGTCGGCCAGCAGGTAGAGCCCGTTGCAGTAGGGCATGAGCACATGCATGGGTTTCGCGGGACCGCCCGCCTTGCTGCGTCCCTTACCCAGCTCGACGAGGATCGTCGCGAGCATCGCGGCGGGGTTCTTCGCGAGTTCGGGGTTGCGGCACTTGGTCTCCATCTCGTGCGCGCCGTCGAGCAGCGCGTCGATGTCGATGCCGTTCATCGCGGCGCTGAACAAGCCCACGGGGCTCAGCACGCTGAAACGACCGCCCACGCCGTCGGGGACAGGGAGCGTGTCGTACCCCGCGGCGTCGCAGATCTGCCGCATCGTGCCCTTCTCCGAATCGGTCACCGCGACGATGTGGTCGCTGGCGCTGCCGCCGACAGCCCGGGCGAGCAGGTCACGGATGATCATGAACTGGGCCGCGGTCTCGGCGGTCTCCCCGCTCTTGCTGACGACATTGAAGAGGGTCTTCTCGGGTGGGCACTCGGCCATGACGGCCGCGAAGTTCGCGGGATCGACATTGTCGAGCACGAACAGGCGGGGGCCCTTGCGACCGGCGGTCATCAGGTTGTGGGTGGGCGGGTTGAGGGCGCTCTGGAGCGCGATGTTGCCCAGCGCGCTGCCCCCGATGCCCAGGACGACGAGGTTCTCCCAGTCCTTGTCCGCGTGCTTGGCCGCGATCGCCTTGACCGCCTCGACATGGGCATTCCGTGTGCCTTCGGGATCCGCGAGCAATCGCCAGCGTTCCCAGCCTGTCCCCCGGGTCTTCTCGAGCGCCGCGGTCAGGGCCTCGGCGCGTTCCGCGAGAGGGCCCGTGAGGGCGGCGGGGTCGAGCCCGTGGGCTGGGGTGACGCGGTCGGCGAGGCAGTTGGCGTAATCAAGGGTGAGCATGGGACGATCGTATGCCGGTCGGGGAAACGGTCGGGTGGCCCGGGGTCGCGTTGTGCGGTTTGGCGCGTCTGGAGGGCCGGCCGATGTCGGCTCGGCGATGGATGACATAGATGACCTCCCTGTCGTTTGGCCTGCCTGCCGATTCTGCGAGCGAGCGGTCATCTTTTCGCCGCGGGGGATGTCGACTTGGAGGCAATCAGATGAAGATGACGATCGGACGGAAGCTCGGGCTGGGGTTCGGGGTGGTGCTCGCGTTGCTCACGGGCGTCGCGGGGGTCGTGCACATCCAGACGCAGCGGGTCGGACGCGCGACCGACGAGGTCGTCAACGAGGCGGTCCCCGCGGTCGATCTGTGCCTGAAACTGCAGGGCGAGATCCACCACGCCCTGTCGATGCACCGGGGGTACATGATCCTCGGGCTCTCGGCGCTCGCCGAGGAGCGGCTCGACGCCTGGTCATTGATCGACGGGTATATGGCCGAGCTCGATGTGCTCTCTGCCGATTGGACCGACCAGCAGATGGTGGCGGATTACGAGCGTTTCAAGAAGGTGATGGCGGACTTCCGGACCGCCCAGCAGCAGATCGCGGAGGTCAGCCACACGCCCGCGGATCACCCGGCGCGGACGAAGTTCTTCGTGGAAGCGGAGCCCTTCGGCGAGGAGATGGTCAGCAACCTGCAGGCGATCCTCGACATCGAGGAGAAGAGCAGCGGGCAGGGCGACCGCAAGCTGCTCGTGCGCCGGATCGCGGCGGCGGAGGGACACCTGCTCAAGAGCCGCGTCGCGATCGCGTCGTATCTCGCGTCCGGAGCGGAGGCTGATCGGGCGGAGATCGAATCGTGCCTGAGCGCGTGCCAGGCGTCGGTGGATCGGTTGCTGACGATGACCGACATGCTCAGCGGGCCGCAGCGTGAGCGCTTCGACGCCTACATCTCGGCGCGTGAGCAGTTCCTGTCGGTCGCGAAGGACGCTGTTGCGATCCGGAGCCAGCCCGATCACTGCGTCAGCGAGGACATCTGCCTGAACCGTGTGACCCCGCTCTCGATCGAGGCGGTGAACCTGATGGGGGCGATCGCGACCAAGCAGACGGAGATCAAGAACGAAGCGATCGCGGAGAGCGAGCAGGCCGCGGCGGCGATGCTGACCATGACCTGGACGGTTGCGGGCATCTCGGTGCTGCTGGGCAGCGGGCTCGCGTTCTTCCTCGGGCGTTCGATCTCGGGCGGTCTGGGGCGCGTCGTCGAATTCGCGGAGCGCATCGCGGCGAAGGACCTGAGCGTCGCGTCGATCGAGATCAAGAGCAACGACGAGATCGGGCAGCTCGCGCGGAGCATGACTTCGATGAGCGGCTCGCTGCGACAGATCATCAGCGATGTCAGCAGCGCCACGCACGAGGTCGCGGGCGCCGCGACGCAGATCAGCGCTAGCAACGAGCAGATGGCGGCGGGTATGAACGAGCAGACCCGCGAGATCGAGCAGATCTGCGGCGCGGTGACCCAGATGTCGGCCTCCGCGGAGGAGGTCGCGTCCCGCGCATCGAACGCGTCGGAGAACGCGCAGTCGTCCGGACAAACCGCCCGCGAGGGCGGGGAGATCGTCCGCCGCACGATCGAGGGCATGCAGTCGATCGACGAAGCGGTCGCGGGCAGCGCCGCCTCGGTCCAGGAACTCGGACGCCGCAGCGAGCAGATCGGCGCGATCATCCAGGTCATCAACGACATCGCGGATCAGACCAACCTGCTCGCGCTCAACGCCGCGATCGAGGCGGCGAGGGCGGGCGAGCACGGTCGCGGCTTCGCGGTTGTCGCCGACGAGGTCCGCAAGCTCGCGGAGCGCACGACGGAGGCGACCGAAGAGGTCGGCGAGTCGATCCTGGCAATCCAGAACGAGACCGCCCAGGCGGTCCAGCGGATGGAAACCGGGACCGCGAATGTCCAGGAGGGTGTCTCCCTTGCGGGCCAGGCGGGCGAGAGCCTGCAGCGGATCGTCGCGAGCGCCGAATCGCTGACCGGCGCCGTCGCGTCGATCGCGACCAGCGCCGAGGAGCAGACCGCCGCGTCGGGGCATGTGAGCGAGGCGATCGAGAAGATCCGTGCCGTCGTTCAGCAGTCCAACGAGGGCACGCAGCAGGCGGCGGCCGCGGCGCACCAGCTCAACATGAAGAGCGAAGAGCTCAACCGGCTCGTCTCGCAGTTCAAGCTTTGAGGGCTCGCGGCAATGTGACAGACCCGGGCGGCCCCTCCTCAGGAGGGGTCGCTTCTTTGCAGGGGGCGGTGCGCAGCGGCCCCGATCGGCACGCGATCAGTCGGCGGGCGTCGCAACAGGGAGGGGGTCCACTCCTCGGGGCAGGGCTTCGAACTCGATATGGAAGTGATAGGGCTCGAGGAAAGTCCCGGGCAGATCGCTCTTCCAGGGGTCACGGAGATTGCGCAGCACCGGGTAGCGGAAGGTGACGACCATGGTGACCGATCCGTCATCCTCGACGCGGAGCGAGGCATCGCCCAACGCATCGTCGGTGCCGTCGAGCGCACCGAGTCGGGCATCGACGCCGGGCTGGATGCGAGCGTTCAGCGTGTCTTTCGCGCTGACGAGATTGAACTGTTCGCGCGCGTCGCCCGGCAATCCGCAGGCCTGCATCTCGCCCCGGTCGTACTTCAGATGCTGGATAATCGATGCAGCGTGAACATCGACGGGCTGGTTGAAACGCACGCCTCGCATCTCGACGGTGATCATGGTCCCCGCCCCGACGCCTTCGAAGAAGGGTTTCGCGTTCTCCGCTTTATAGAACCCGCAGCGGACGATCGCGCCGCGCGGATGCCCGGCGGCCTTGGACAGTCGGGTGCCTCCCATCGCGGCGTAGGCGGTGAGGTTCTCGCCCAGCGGCGTTCGCTCGGTATCGAACGCGTAGGGCCGCGACCCCGTGAGGCGGTGTGGATTCCCTGACTTATCGGTCCATGAGATCGCGATCTCCGGGCGCGTTTCGGCATCGATAACCAGCATGCCCGCCTCTGACGGCGGTGCGTCGGCTTGGACCGTCTGAGCAGATCCGGCCGGTCCGGCATCAGCCCCAGCCCAGCCTGGTGCGGTCAGCGCGATCACGACAGCGAGTGCGGCGGACAGGACTCGGGATCGGTCGGGCACGGCGTATCCTCTTTCGCGATCGATTCGGTCTTCCGATATCGGGAACATTCGGGTCATCAGGCCGTATCGGTTCCTGCTCCGCGTTCGTCGGAGCCGTTTCAACACAGATATTTGGGCGGTGGACGGGGGTTCTGCCGCTTTCATGCTCGGAGTCGACCATCCATGATCCTGCACAGGACGACGGTTTCGCCCGCATCATCGGTCTCGGTTCTGCGGGTCGCGCCCGTGTTGGGGGCGATGCTGATCGCCGCGACGGGGTCGGCGCACGACGAGGATTGGCGCAAGCTGGTCGATCGGATCGGTGCGATCGAGGGCCCGATCTTCAGGCTCGACCCCGAGCACGCGGGTCCTTCCAATCGGGGGCAGGGATTCGACAGCGTGGGCATCACGCTGCTGAGCCAGATCCCGCTCAATCAATTCGCCGGGAACCACAACTTCGGCAACGACTGCTGGGGGTATACCGCGCCGTCGGGCCGTGAGTACGCGATCATGGGGCTCGAGCGGGGCTTCGGGTTCGTCGAGATCACCAACCCGGCCGATCCGGCGATCGTCGGGGTCATCTCGGGTCCCCAGAGCGATTGGCACGATGTCAAGGTCATCGGCTCGTACGCGTACGGCGTGAGCGAGGGCGGCGCGGGCATCCAGGTCATGGACATGTCCCAGATCGACAGCGGGACGGTCACGCTCGTGCGCAACTGGCAGGCGAACGGGCACAGCACGACCCACAACATCGTTTCCAACCCCGAGCGGGGCACGCTGTTCATCTGCGGCGCCAACATCGGGAACGGGGGCCTGATCCGCTGCGATCTGAGCGACCCGACCCGGCCCACGCCCTTCGCGGGCTGGACGGACATGTATGTGCACGACGCCCAGGTCGTGACTTGGCAAGGCGGCCCGCTGGACGGGAGAGAGATCGCCTTCTGCGCATCGGGCCTGGACGGGGGGATCACCCAGACGGGGCTCCGGATCGTCGACATCACCAACCCCAGCAGCCCCCAGACGCTCGCGACGCTGTTCTATCCGAGCGCGGGGTATAGCCACCAGGTGTGGCTCTCGACGGATCGCAAGTTCCTGTACCTGAACGACGAGCTCGACGAGCAGTTCGGGCAGGTCAGCACCACGACGACGCGTGTGATCAATGTCGAGGACCCGAGCAACCCGTTCTTTGTCGGGACCTTCTCGAGCGGGCGCCCCAGCATCGATCACAACCTCTACACCCGCGACGGACTGATCTTCCAGGCGAACTACCGCTCGGGCCTGCGGATCTTCGACGGGTCGGACCCGATCAACCCCGTCGAGATCGCCTACTTCGATACCTTCCCGACCAGCGACTCCGCGAACTTCAACGGCGCGTGGTCGGTTTATCCCTACTTCGACAGCGGGACGGTGATCGTCAGCGATATCGAACGCGGCCTGTTCGTGCTGGGCGTGGACGCGATCGACGAGCCCCGCGTGCTGCTCTCGCCCGTCGGATCGGTGCCGAGCGTGCTCGATCCTCAGGGCGGCGGTTCGCTCACCGTGAGCGTCAGCGGGGTCAACACGAGCGTGGATCCCGCGAGCGTCGAGATGCTGCTCACCGACGCGAACGGGGACCGCGTCATCCCGGGCGTCGACCAGGGGAACGGTGAGTTCACCTTTGCCTTCCCGACGGTCGCGTGCGGCGGCGCGTCCTTCTCCATCAACGCCGCGAGCACCGACGGGCAGACCGCCCGCCTCCCGGCGTCGGGCGCGTTCGACGCGGAAGTCATCAGCGACCTGCTGGTCGACTTCAGCGACAATTTCCAGTCTAACCTGGGCTGGTCGATCGACGCGAGCGTCGGCGACGGCGCGTGGGAGCGGGGCGTGCCGGTCAACGCGGGCCGGGGCGATCCGCCCTCCGACTTCGACGGTTCGGGTCGTTGTTTCCTGACCGACAACAGCGCCGCGAACGGCGGCAACAGCGATGTGGACGACGGGGACACCTCGATCACCAGCCCCGTGCTCGACCTGTCGGGCGGGGTCCGCGTCGAGTATGCGTACTGGCTCAACGATACCGCGGGCGGCGCGCTCAACAATGACGCGCTGACCGTCGAGGTGAGTTTCAACAACGGCGCGACCTGGAGTGAGGTGCGTCGCTACGAGACCGCGCAGGGCGCGTGGCGCGAGGATGCAATCGCGATCGATCCGGCGCAGGGGACCGCGACGAGTCGCGTCCGCTTCACAGTGTCGGACTTTGATCCCCAGAATGTCGTCGAGGCGGGCCTTGACGCGTTCCGGGTGACGCGCGTCGTGTGCGACGACCCGCAGCCGGAGTGCATCGCGGACCTCGCGGCGCCCTTCGGCGTGCTGGACCTCGGAGATGTCAACGCGTTCGTCGCGGGGTTCATCAACCAGTCTCCGGTCTCGGATCTCGCGACGCCGTTCGGGGTCTTCGACCTCGCAGATATCGGGGCGTTCACGCAGGCGTTCGCGGCGGGGTGCCCCTGAAGGAACTCGACACACGGGAGTAGTGCGAACGCGCGAAGTCTGACAAACAAGGCCTGTTGGACAGGCCCCGATTGACAAGGTGTAGCGGGCACGGGGGGACACCGCCCGGCATCAGGAGTGAGAGCACGCGGCGTCGCGCCGCGCGGACCGGCGGGTCACGCCGGGGAGGCAGGGGGTCTCGCGATGAATCGAATGGCAAACCATGTGCTTGGGCTCGGGGTCGCCGCGGCGATCGTCGCGTCCGGGGGGACGACCGCGTGCGCCGACGCGATCTCGCTGGCGCAGGAGCTCGGTGTCGCCCACCTGTCGCTGCAAACTCTCGAACCAACACGCGACGCGGGCGGGGACATTGCGCCGCTTGTCGTGGACTTCGACGGGCGATCGGTCCGGATCGACCTCTGGTCGCACGATGTGCGAGCGGAGGGGTTCAGCGTCGTGCTGGATCGGGGCGGGGGCGTGAAGGAGGAGATCACGCCTCCCCCCGCCCGTACGGTGCGCGGCTCCGTCGCGGGTGAGCCGGGCTCGTTGGTCGCGGGCTCGGTCGTGGACGGCGAAGCGAGGCTCGTCGTGTTCACGGAGGGCGAGACCTGGACCATCCAGCCCGCGAGCGAAGAGGGACCGGGCATGCACGCGGTCTACGAGGGGGCCGCGGTGCTCGAGCAGGCGGGGATCTGCGGGACGCCGGATCGCCCTGTCGCGGGTTTCGGGGATCAGCAGGTCCACCATCGGGCTGGCGGGTTCGCGCCCCGCGGAACCGGCGAGTTCCGTGTCGCGGAGATCGCGGTGGAGGCCGACTACAGGCTGTACAACAACTTCTTCGGGCGCGACGAGGCCGCCCTGCTCAGCGACCTCGACACGGTGCTCGCGGGCGTCGCGGCGGTCTACGAGCGGGATGTCGCGTTGACCTACGAGCTCACAAGCGTCCTCATCCGGACCACCAACGGCTCGGATCCGTACAGCACCAACGAGCCCGGCGCGCTGCTCGATCAGTTCCGGGCCGAATGGAACACCAACCAGACCGACATCCAACGCGATGTCGCCCACCTCTGGACGGGCCGCGACATGGACGGCTCGGTCATCGGCATCGCCTATGTCGGCGTGATCTGCGGGTCGTCCGCGTACGGCGTGGACCAGATCCGTTTCACGAGCAACTTCAACCGGCGTGTCGCGTTGTTCGCCCACGAGCTCGGGCACAACTGGGACGCGTCGCACTGCAACGACGACAGCGAATGCCGCATCATGTGCGCGGGCTTGGGCGGCTGCGACGGGCTGGGCAACCCTGTCCGGTTCGCGCCGGGGCCGATCACGCAGATGAGCGCGCACATCGCGAGCCGGAGCTGCGTGGACAACATCGCCGTCCCCCTCCCCGCGGGCGAGGATTTCGACAACGCCTTCCTGACGCCGGGCCTGTGGGCGTCGACGGTCGGGTTCGAACTCGTCGGGGACGGCGCCGCGCCGACCGGCGGCCAGGTCGGACGGTTCAGCGCAGCGAGCTCCGCGCTCGGGACGGCGCCGGTCGCGCTCGATGTCGCGCCGGGGAACGGTGTCGCGGTCCGGTTCTGGGCCCGCGCCGAGTCCGCTGACCAGCCCCGCTTCCGGACATTCGTCTCAACCGCGACCGGCAGCAACTTCCGAACCGCGGTTGTCCCCGCTGCGGACGCCTCCATCTACGCTCGGCAGGCGTACTACCTGCCCGCGTCCTTCCTGGGGAGCGACACACTCGTGCGGTTCATCCCAGAGCCGGGTGATCCCGGCTGGCGCATCGACGGGCTCACGATCGAGGAGATCGCGCAGTCCGATGCCGTCGCGGTGCTGCCGTTCGCGGACGATTTCGAGCGCGGAGCGCTCTACCTCGACTCGTGGCAGCCGTCCTCGGTCAGCGTGACATTCGACCCGAGCGGCGCGTTCAGCGGCGAGTCATTCGCCGCGGTCCCGCCCGGCGGACGCGCCGAAACCGTCGCGATCGATGCCGCGGGCGTGTCGGACATCGTGTTCGGCGTGTACGCGTCCGCGCCCCCGGACGCGTCGGGCGCGGACGAGCTCGTCCTCAGCTTCCGCGACGCGGGCGGCGCGTGGATCGAAGCGGATCGTCTGCCCGCGTCGGCTTTCCCAACGGACGGGTACGCGCTCGCGGAGGTGGTGCTCCCGCAAGAGGCCGGCCACGATCAGCTCGCCCTCGCGATCGAAACGACCGCATCCGGCGCGGGCGATTGGCGGCTGGACGATCTTGAGGCGGGCCTCGAGTCTCGCGCCGCCGACTGCCCCGCGGACCTTGCGCCGCCGAGCGGGGTGCTCGATCTCGCGGACATCAACGCCTTCACCACCGGCTTTCTCGCCAGCGATCCGATCGCGGACCTCGCGCCGCCGCTCGGTGTGTTCGATCTGGGCGATGTCAACGCGTTCGTCGCGTCGTTCGTCGCGGGCTGCCCCTGATCTGAAGCCGACCCAGCCGAGCGGATCGCGGGGGGAGGAGGCTGAGCCCGGCGCTCGGTGTCTCTATACTCCCGCCGAGGTGAAGGCATGAACATCGTCATCGGCGGCGCGGGGCATGTGGGCTATCACGCCGCGGAAGTGCTGGTCGCCGCGGGGCACCGCGTCACGGTCGTCGACAGCGACGCGAACGCGTTGCGCGCGATCCAGGATTCGCTCGACGCGGCGACGCTGCAGGGGTCGTGCTCCGAGCCCCGGGTGCTGCTCAACGCGGGCGCCGACAAGGCGGACCTCGTCGTCGCCGCGACCAACCACGACGAGGTGAACCTGCTCGCGGCCTCACTCGCGAAAGGCCTCGGCGCCGACCGCGTCGTCGCGCGCGTCCATCACCGCGCGTTCTTCGAGAACAGCGTGTTCAACTACGCGGAGCATTTCGGGATCGATCGCCTGATCTGCCCCGAGTATGTCGCGGCGCAGTCGATCGCGCGCACCCTGCGGAACCCCGCCGCGATCGCGATCGAGACCTTCGCGCGCGGCAATATCGAGATCCAAGAGTTTCCCGTCCCGCAGGATTCACCCGCCGCGGGCAAGACGCTCAGCGAGTTGAAACTCCCCCCGCGGACGCGGCTCGTCGCGATCTCCCGCGACTCGTTCGTTTCCCTCCCGCGTGCCGGGAGCACCGTCGAAGCCGGGGATGTCGTGATCCTGCTCAGCGATCGCGAGCACTTCGACGCCGCCCTCGAGGCGTTCGGGCACCGCTCCAAGGACGCGCGCCGGCGCATCGCGATCATGGGCGGGCCCGCGATGGCGGTCTGGCTCTGCCGCGCCCTGCACGCGCGCCGCTTCTCGATCCGGGTCTTCGAGGAAGACCCCCAGCGCGCCGAGGAACTCGCCGAGAAGCTCGACTGGGTCACCGTCATCAACGCGGACCCCACCGACGAGGCGGTCTTCGTCGAGGAAGCGCTGGCGCAGGTCGACACCTTCGTGGCGCTCACCAACGACGACGAACGCAACATCCTGGGCAGCGCCTGGGTCAAGACCAAGGGCGTTGCGCAGACCATCGCGGTCGTGCAGCGACCGCAGTACGGCCACCTGCTGCGGCATGTCGGCATCGACCGGTCCTTCAGCCCCCGCAGTTCCGCGGTCACCGAGATCCTCAATGTGCTCGAGGAGAAGGGGGTGAGAAAGGTCACCTCGCTCGCGGAGGGCGTGCTGGATGTCTTCCGAGCCCGCGTCGAGGCCGACTCGGTGGTCCTCGGACGCCCGCTCAAGGAGGTCTCGGAGTTCTCGGGTTGGGTGCTCGTCGCGGTCGAGCACGACGGGAAGGTGGGCGTGCCGACCGCCGACACGGTGATCCAGGCGGGCGACACGCTCCTCATCGTCGGGCCCAACGGGACGGACAAGAAACTCGCCAAGCTCCTCGCCACGAGCGTGAAGAAGAACCACGAACTTGGGAGCGTCGCGGTGTGACGCACGGCTCGGTCGGTGCGGGCTAAACTCCCCGCTCGCGACGGTGTTCGCCGTCCCTTCCGCTCGATGGACCTTTCTTGCCGCGGGAAACCGCGCCGAGCCTAAGCCGTGAATATCCGCTTCATCGCCAAACAGCTCGCGTTGCTCGTCGCCGTGCTCGGCGGGGCGATGGCGATTGTCGCCGCGTGGGGTGGTGTTCAGGCGGGCCTGGGCAGCGAGGGCGAGGCGACCGCGTCGCTGGCGCTGCTCGCCGCCGCAGGCCTCTCGGCTGTCGTCGCCGTCGCGGGGTGGCTCATCGGGCGGGGCACGAACGACTTTCTCGACCGTCGCGAGGCGCTCCTGCTCGTCGTCCTCTCGTGGATGTCGGCCGCGGTCCTGGGCGGAGCGCCGTACTTCCTCTGGACCTTCTTCGCGGATATGCAGGGGCATGTTTTCCGCTCTCCGATCGCATCGATCTTCGAAGCGATGAGCGGGCTGACCACGACCGGCGCGACGGTGCTGAGCGATATCGAGGGGCTCCCCGCGGCTCTTCACCTCTGGCGCGCGCTCACCCACTGGTTCGGTGGGCTGGGCATCATCGTGCTGTTCGTCGCCGTGCTGCCCAGCCTGGGCGTGGGCGGGCGCCGCCTTTTCGGTGTCGAATCCGCGGGCCCGCAGCCCGGAGGCGTGCACCCCCAGATCCGCGAGACCGCGCGCGTGCTGTGGTACATCTACACGGGTCTCACGCTCCTGCAAATCGGGGCGCTCAAGCTCGCGGGTCTGTCGTTCTTCGACGCGACCTGCCACGCGTTCGCGACGCTCGCGACAGGCGGATTCTCCACCAAGGCCGCGAGCGTCGGTGCCCACGCCGGTCTCGTCCACATCATCATCATCTTGTTCATGGTCCTCGCGGGGTGCAACTTCGGGCTCTACCACGCCCTGCTCCGCCGCAAGTTCCGCGAGGTGTTCACCGATCCGGAGCTCAGGGTCTATCTCTTCATCCTCGCGGCCGCGACCGCCGCGATCGCCTTCTGGATTCACGGCACGACGATCACGACGACCCGGGGCGAGCCCATCGAAGCGACCACCGGCATCGCGATCCGGGAAGCGGCGTTCAATGTCGTCGCGATCCAGACCACCACGGGGTTCGGGACCGCGGACTTCAACCTCTGGAGCGCCCCGGCGAAACTGCTCCTCGTCGTCCTCATGTTCGTGGGCGGGTGCGCTGGGTCCACCGCCGGAGGGATCAAGGTCATCCGTGTCTGGATCGCGTTCAAGGTCCTTCTCAACGAAGTCGAACGCGTCTTCCGCCCCCACATCGTGCGCCCCGTGCGCCTCGCGGGCCGTGCGATCGATCCACAGATCCGCTCCGCCGCGATCGTCTACATCGTCGGGATGATGGTCCTCTTCGTGTTCGGCGCGTTCGCGGTCATGCT
>MDTD01158945.1_pt1 | contig 19353 bp, 23 predicted proteins | sample 811221 | NCBI WGS metagenome assembly MDTD01 (sample SAMN05326646, study PRJNA326480) | marine metagenome | isolation source: seawater | place: Pacific Ocean: South West | collected 2011 | reverse complement strand
CTGGGGCGGCGTGCGAGGGCCCTGGGGCGGCGTGCGAGGGCCCTGGGGCGGCGTGCGAGGGCCCTGGGGCGGCGTGCGAGGCTGCTCCGAGGATGCGTGTCTGTATGCGGCGGGCAGGGGTGGATCGAGAGTCGGCGGCGCCGAGCGCGGCGATGCCGACGAGGAGGACGAAGACAGAGACAGGGGCGATGCCGCCGCCGATGCGGTGGTCGAAGACGCAGGTGTGATGACTCCTTCGCTGTGCGCCGTTTTGAGCTCCTCGGCGGTGTGGGCGAATTGACACTTCCGGCCGTACGGGCATTCCATCCGCCTGAGGACGTGCATGCACATTTTCGTCTTGAAGCGAGGGTTGGAGGGCATGGGCGGCGAGGAGGCGTGAGGGGCGACGAGCGACGACGCCGGCTACCGACGGGACATCTGCCCAAGATGCGCGAGTGCGACCCCCACACCCACCTCCCTTCCGACCCTACCCTTCCCCACATTCTTCCCCACATTCGTCCCCACATTCGTCCCCACATTCGTCCCCACATTCTTCAACTCCCTCCCATTCCGTCATGCTCCAGGACGGACCACGATTGAGCCGGCCAGGAGCCCTCGCGCGAAGAGGCTGGGCCACTCATCATCGAGGCGCAGGCGGCGCAATTCGTGCAGGGTCACGGCCGGGAGCCCCGTGTCCTCCTGCTCCGGCTCGTCCAGGTCGATGACCGCGGCGCCTGGGACGTCGCCGGCCGTCGGCGTCGTGAAGGCGAGCGCCGTGGCCTTTTTGAGATAGGTCGAGTGCGCGAGCCCGTGCTCGAAGAGGCCGGCCGTGCCACAGATACCAAGCCCGTGCTCCATGAGAGGGGCCTCGAAGAACACGGTCCGACGCTTCCAACCCCGCGTCTCGCGCGCGGGGCGGGTCGGAACCTTCACCACCCCCTCGAACCTCGGGCCGCTCCCCACATCGTAGTCCGGATCGAGCCACCCGGGCAGCAGTAGCAGCACAGAGTCGTCCCGCGTTGGTATCGCCACGCTGCTTTGTGCTTGGCGCGTGCGCTTCGGGGCGTGCGGGTCCGGATTGTGCTGGCCCACGGTGATCGCTCCACTCTGAATCTGCTCCGCCAGCGCCGCCCGGGCCACCTCGAACAGGAAGGACTCCCCCTTGTCGTACAGGCACACCACGCCGAGGCTCGGATTCGCCGCCGCGACGGTCGCCGCGATGGTACCGGCGGTCGGATCGTTCAGGATGTACACGGCCCTGATGACGGGATTCTCCTCGGCCATGCTCAGCGCGCGCTCTGCGAGCCGCTGCGACAGGTCGCGGTCGAACACCAGCCCCGCCGTGCGCGGCTCTACGAAATCATCGCGCTCACCATCGCCATCGTCGCCGCGCACATAGGGGAGCAGTACGAAGACGGAGGGTCCATTGTCCCACTTCATTTGGAAGTTACCCGTCTCCTTCTCGAACGCTCCCCGCAGGTCGTACGTGTACGGGTAGACGAACACTCCCCACGCATCGTTCCTCCCGATCGGCGACACGAGGTCGTCGTCGTTTCGGAGGCGCGCATACCCGGCCAGCGAGTTCTCGAGGTAGATCCCTCGCCAGAGCTCCACGTCCCATTCGACGGAGGTCAGTTCGAGATCGAGGCCGCCCTCGCGCCCGCGCCGCCTGGACGCCTCGCTGCTTTTGAACTTGGCGCGGTCGGCACTCCGGTAGCTGAAGTGCTCGCAGAATCCGGCGAGCAGGTCGCCGTCGCCAACTTCGGCCGCATGCGTCGCCGCCTCAGAATCCGCGGGGACAAAGAGCGGCAGCGGGCCGCCTTGCGCGAACGTTTGGCCGATCACGGCGCTCCTCGACACGTAGCTCTCGACGCGCAGCACGCTCGTGCACAGCTGCTCGTGTGGGAACGCGTCCAGCTGCACGCCGAGGGCGGAGACGCCGGTGTTGAGGTATCGACCCGCGTTGGTGGCCGCGTCGTTGAGGATCTTCTGCAGCGCGTAGAACTCGGACTCCGTGAAGTTCGCGGCACCGAAGCGGTACAAGCGCGCGCTCTGGATGCACCGACGCGGCACCATGTAAATTTTATCGCTTTCCGACCGCCGCATACCCTCTCGCACAATGTTTGGTAGGAATTCGAATGCATGCTCGGACGATATGAAGGAGCCGAGGATCTCGCTCACGATGATGTCGCAGCGATTCCGAAGCCTATCCACGATACCATGCTTGCTGCCCGGCACCATCTCCCAGCGCCCTTTGAGGGAAGGGTCCGCCTGCTCGGCCAGCTTCATGCATCCGTTGAACGTCTGGATCGTGTTCCCCGTCTGGAGCTCGGTGGCCACGACGCGCACGCGGGGATCCGACTTGAGCGCCAGAAGCGTCAGCAAGCCGGTGCCACTCCCGAAGTCCGTCACCACCACCTCCGTTGCCTCGGGGTGGTCCTCAAACCATTCGTGGACGACCGCGTTGATGGCCTCTTCGTACTTGGCCGCGCGGTCTACGTCCGCCAGCATGGCCACGAAGTAGTCTGCGTCGTAATCCAGGTACGCCTTCGCGCCGCCGCCGCCGCGCGCCCTCTTCTTGCCCGCTGCTCGGCCGCTCGCCGCGTACGACGCCCAGTATGCCTGCAGAAACGCGCGCGCGTCCATGATACTACGTAGTACAAGAACGTTTTGTACACAGACAAAGGAAAAAATTCGAGCCGTATGCGAGCGCGGCGGCGGACAACACCGGTAGGCCGTCACGCGGGCTCCATACGCAGCGTCACCGATGGGCCGGAGCTCGCGGGGGCGCCGACGCCTCTCCACAACAGGAGGTACCACCACATGTGGTACGTGGCGAACTCGTACAGCTGGAACGGCCAGGCCGCCAGATGCACGACCCCGACCACGCGCCACGCCACGAACAATCCCATGTAGGAGACGAACAGCCCGATCCAGGCGTAGAACAGCCGAGGACTCACCGCCTTCAGCGGCGCCGCCGTCACGAGGAAGAGGAGGGCCGACGCCACGTAGTGCGCGTACTGAAGCCACGTCGGCGTCGGCGCCCCCTCCACGAAGACTCGAGGGAGGAACCCGGTGATCACGCAGATCCACCACGCCGGCACCGATGTGAACGGCCCCCCTCGCTGGTAGATGGCGAATGTGGGGATGCCGAGCCAACACGCCCACCGAACGACGAATTGCGCCGGCGTGTCGTCGCCGCTGTTCATAAGTTCCGAAATGTACAGCAGTCTGAGCTCGTCCTTCTGGGCGAGGGTTGCGGCGAAGGTCAGGAAGAAGAGCAGCACCACGGACGAGTACGCGAACGGGAACGCAGGTGCCATGGATGTGGTGGGGGTGGCGTGGAGGGTTACACCTTTCCTCACACATTTTCGCTCAGCCGATGCGACGCCCCGAAAAAATTCCATGGCAGCGAGGAAAAATGGGGCAGCAGCAGGTCGACCGCGCGATCGAGCGCGGGCTCCGGGGCGCCCCGCCCAGTGGCAAGTGCAAGGTCTTCGTCAAGGGCCACTTCCTCTCCTTCTGGCACTATCAGCACCTGCTCCTCATCTACGACATGCGGGCGAGAGGCGCCACATACACGTGGTTTGAGAAGCCCACCGACAAGAACATCCTGTCGGCCGCGCTGGAGACGCTCGGCCGGCTCGAGCCGCCGCTGACTCACGGCGCCTCCTCGTCGTCGGAGTCGTCGATCGGCGCCGACTGACGCCGTGCGACCGGACGCGCCGACATGAACTTCTTGCGGAAGTGGTACGCCCCCATCGACCCAAGCACCCCCAGGGCGATCTCCATCTCGGGACTCGAATTGCCCTTCCGCCAGTATTTCTTATATATCTTGGAAAGTGCAGAATCATATTTGTGTCCCGTCAAATCATGTGACGCAGAGGCGGCCCAGCCCTCCAGCTCGAGGAGTGGGCCGGCCTTGTTGTTGACGGCTTCGATCCCGGAGAACGCGAGGCGCATGGCGTCTTTCATGAACGATATGGAATTCATCTCGTCGATCATGAGAAGGTGCCTCCGTACCTCCCATTGCATGTGCGTGAGATCGTCGTCGAGTGTGTAGGTCTTCGTCAGCTGCACCCCCTGCGCCTTGAGTCGGTCGAGCTCCATCAGCACCGACTGCTTCTCTATGAGGATGTCTTCGGCACTCATTTGGATCGGCGCCGCGAGGGGATCGGTCATGGGGCTGGGGGCGTCGGCGGCGGCCGAGCCTGCGTCGCCGTAGTCCTGGGAGCCGTAGTCCTGCCTGCCGTCGTGCTCGGCGGCGCCCACGTCGTCCTCGTCGCCGTAGTCTTCCTCCTCCTCGTCGTCGTCCCCGCCCCCGTCGTCGTCGTCGTAGTCGTCCTCCTGGCCGTCGCTCCCCTCCTCCAGATCGATCTCGTCCTCGTCGTCCGGGGCCGCCTCGCTTCCGTCGTCGTCGACTGGGGGCAGCTTCGGCTGAGCGCTCACCTCGGGGTTGCTCAGCTGCAGGTACAGCTTCACGTCCGTGTCACTTGCCGCCGACATCAGCGTCTTACTCGAGCCGCTGAGATTCTCTTGGCGACCGAACGGACGCACCGCGGCGCGCCTCCGACTGGAGGAGTCTGACGTAGTCGTCACGGTGCTTCGCGTTCGGGGCAGACGGAGGCGCGAACCGCTGCTCGCGCGCGTCTTCCCTGCCATCCCGAGGCCTGAGCGGCCCCCGGTCCGCCGCCGGCGATCTGACGAAGCCCTCGAAACGACGGGTCAGACGCTCCTCTTGCAGGGCGAAGCTGGCCAGGCGCACCGCGCGCGCCTCGACGTTCGCGTCCACCTCGGCGGGTGTCAGGAAGTCGGACGACCGGAGGGCCTCCGAGAGCGCGCGGCGGCACTCCCCGACGTCCGCCGCGGCGCGCGGGTTGAGGTCGTGGACGATCTCCAGGAAGTGCTGCTGGCCCTGAACGCTCCGCCAGTACCGCGGCCGCCAGCCGATGCATACCTCCTGTGAGTCCGAAAGCATCCCTCTCCTTTTCTGTTCCCCAAAGAAGTTTTTCGCCACTCGCCGAACACCTCGCCCCTTCGCCCAAGCACTTTGCCCAAGCACTTCGCCGCCAAACACTTCAAGACACGGTTCGACCCCCCGCCACACACACACACACACACACACACACACACACCAATCCACACACACACCAATCCACACACCGATCCACACACCCGCCCATACACACTGGCCTTCCGCGTCGAGCGGGCCTCCTCACTCCCCAAGCACCCAGGACACGCCCCGGAGGTGCCAGGCACCCGCGTGAAGCCCTCGTGGGCATACGAAAACAGGTCCGGGCGCATAGGTCCGGGCGCACCTTCAGTCCAGGTCGTACAAGCCAAAATCCTCCTCGGGAAGGGACCGCTCCTCCTTGTCGGCCACCGGAGTCTCGGCGACCGCAAGCGCCGCGCGGACCGGGTCATAGCGCGCGTCGTCGAGTAACTTGCGCAGCGCTTCCTCGGGCGTGGGCGGTATCGGGCCGCCCAGGAACGTCTTCATCAGAGAGGGGCTGAAACCGGATAGCATGATCGTCTCGCCCTCATCCCTCTCGACCGGAAAGCCCGCAACGGCGCCGCGAAGGTTCCAGAAAATCATGCGCGGCATCTTGTATCCGGCCTCCGTGAACGCCTCGCGCATGGTCGTGAACGCCGTGTCGGAGCTGCAGCTCGCGATGTTGAATTGCATGTCCGAAAACACGATGAGCGACTCTGGCATCTGCTCCTGGGTCAGCTTGTTGGCTTCGGCCGCGCGGAGTATCACCCTGTACGCCCGGTCAAAGTCCGTGGCGCCGCCCCAGGGCGCATGCTTGAGCGTTGCCACCTTGTCCGAGAGTGTGCCCTTCAACTCTACCCACCGGGGCGACGTCTCGAACGTCAGGACGCGATCCTGCCACGCGGGATGGGCAATCTCGGAGATGAGGATCCCGAGCGCGATCGCCACGTCCATCGGCATCACCGACTTTTTCGAATCCTTCCACGCCATCGAGCCGCTCACGTCGACGAGCGCCACGAGCCTGCTCGGATTGAGTCGCCATCCGCCCTCGGCAACCCGGCGGACGACGTCGTCGCGAAGGCTGGCCCACTGTGCGTTCAGGACCGACAGGTCGGCGGACGAACTGCTCTCGCTCAACTTCCCGACAAGCTCGTGCGGGGCGAGCTGTCCGCCCTTGACCCTCTCGGTCTTGCTGCCGAGCAGGGCGAGCAGGTTCTGCCGCGCCTTCACGCGATCCTCATTGTCAGGAAAGCGGTTCCCCGACCACTTCTCATCCTCGGAAGGGGGCTGCTTGAGCTTCTCGTTGAGGAAGGCCTTGCGGTGCTGAGTGAGGCACTTGGATGGAACACTCTTGAATCGAATGTTCCTGAAACGTCTGCCGGACATCAGCACCTCCGTCGTCGTTTTGTTCAGCGACGCGGTCAGCTGTCTGTACGCGGCCTTCCCGCCCATTACTGCGGCAAGACGAGAAAAGGTCGAGCGGTTGTGAGACCCCTCACGCGGGGCGTACTTGGCGGCGAGGCTGGGCGAGGCGCTGTGCCTGTCGCACAGGAGCTGCTCCTTGAACATCGTCACGCAAGCGGCCGCCATCTCATCCTTGCCCTTCGCAATCGCCATCTCGCAGATCATGACTACGTCTTTCCAGTACCCGTAGTGAGGAACGAGGGGAAGGAGCTTCACGAACAGCGAGTGGCCGTAGGCATCCACGATCTTGAACAGCATGTCGAGGAACAGGCGGCGCTCACCCTTGCCCCCGCGAGCGTCCCGAGTGGAGAACAAAAGCACCACGAGATCCTTCTTTCGGGCGGCCGCCCCGCCGACCTCGGCGAGCGCGGCGGCCATGAGGGCATCGAGCTCGTGAGGGGGAAGATCGCGGACGAGGCGGTTGAAGAGGTCGAGGAGACTCCACCTCGTCGTCCTGTACGCGGCCCTCCCGTTCTCGCCTAACACGTATCGGCGTGCGTCGGTGTCCATGGCGACCAGGAAAGGCGACGACATGGTTGGTGGTCGGTCGCGTGGTCGGGCGAGGAGGGCCGTTCATCTGCCCAAATTGCGCCGGCAAGAAGGTGATGCGACCCGAGGGGAAAAAGAAGGAAAAATGAGGGGGCGCGAGAAAGGTTCATAGCTCAAAACAAAACAGCTCTTTCAAGGAAGCGAACAGCAATAGTCGAGTGTGTAACGACGCTCGGCAAACACAATGGATCATTTACCGGGAGGTCGCCCGTTCGATTCGGGCCTGGCGATAAATAAATCGCGAGTGGCGCAGTGGCAGCGTACCCGTCCAACCCAATGCTTCCTGTTTTGCCCGCGCGAGGGAGGAAGGTCACAGCCGCATCTGCCTGTAGACGATTTCGCGTGCGCGCCGCCTCATCGACCCGTAGAATCCGTGCGTGTAGTCCTCGTACAACGGCACGACAAGCACGACCCGCCGCCCCCCTTTGGCCTGCCGCGAGATCGCGTGCTTCGTGGAGCTGCCGTCGTACAGGATCGCGCTCCCGGCCTTGCTCACGAAGACTCGGATGTTCTCGGACTCGTCCTGCACCAAGAAATGCGACGCGTTCTCTCGCGACACGTCAAGCTCCTGCACGTAGGTGAACCGCCGGCCGTTCGAGAAGTTGTTGTCGAAGTGCCACGCCAAGCAGTCCCCGTCGCGCTCGTAGATCCTCGTGAACCAGCAGTACGTCTCGCGATCGAACGGCGCGGGCGACAGGCCGATGCCGGCCGCGACGGACGCGGCCTTGGCGATCCGCCCGACGGCGGCGTCGACGGCGGCGCACGCCTGGGGCGCGTGACGAGCGTAGACGCTGCGTGCTGCTTTGCACCCCTGCGACATGTGGAAGTTGAACGAGGGGTCGAGCCTGGCCCCGTGCCGGCGCATGGTCTGCACGATCTTTGGGATGTGTGGACGCAACGATTGCTGGATGTCGTCGCACCGGACTCGCAATATACGCGCGTTGGCGCTGCGGCGCATGCGGCCCTCCCACAGGTTGTGCGCAAACGGAGTCAGCGCGGCCACGAAGGTGACGACGATCGCCACCGCGATCGCGATTACCACGCGGCGCATGAGTGCGTGCGCCTTGTCATCTCGGGCAGAAAAAGGAGCGGCGTCGGCATCCGAGCGCCTCTCTCCGAGCCCTCCCGGAGACGTCAGCCCTTTGAGGACAGTCCGAACATTTCCAAACATCCCGAACATTTCCAAACATTCCCGAACATTCCCGACCATTCCGGACATTCCGTCCCGATCACGAGATCGAGCCGATTTTCTCTTTCGGTCGTGAAACACTGCTCATGAATCGCGTCCTCCTCAACGCCGCAGCCTCGCTGCTCGTGCTTCAGTTCCTCTTCTCGGGCGTCATCAAGATCTTCAAGACCCGAACGTGCAGCGACGCCGCGCTCATGGAGCGAGTCTTTGGCGACCGGTGCGCCCTGAACATGACTGTGCTCATCCTCGCCGGGATCTGGGAGGTGGTCGCGTCGCTCGGTGTCATCGTCCCGACGGTGGCGAACCGCTTCTCCCACGTGAGGAGGGTATGCCTGTACTCGCTCGCCGTCTTCACCGCGCTGGCCACCGCGATGTTCAAGCTTCGGCCGCTGAAGTATTACGGCCTGATGGCCAATCTATCCACAATTGGGGGGCTTCTCCTGGCGTTCCAGTGAGCAGTGGTCGGATGGGGACCGGTCGGATCACCTCCGCCGAGTGCCGCCGTCGGCCTCTCCGGGCACGAATCCACACGTGCAGATGCGACAGCACGTAGTAGACGCACAGTCGACGCCTCGATTCTCTGACGTCGGCGTCGTCGATGTCGAGGCTGCGCAGGTCCGCCAGGAGTATGCGCGCCGTGCGCAGGCGGATGGCGCGCCAATACCTGGGCACGACCCGTGTGACATCCTTCACGTTCTCAAGCACGGTGGCCTTCCATCTCGAGCGCCGCTCGTGGTCCTCGATGACGGAGGGGTCCGATGCGAGCATCGGGGGGAAGGGTTGAGGAGGGAGGAGGGGGGGGATCTTACTGGGTTCAATTGTCGGGCACTTCTTTTCCCGAGCGGGTTTCCCGAGGTTGGGCAGATGAAACACGGCGGAGGAAAAGTCCGAGGCCGAGGGCAGGAAGGAGACAAAGGAGGAGACGTGCCTCTCGGAGAATGCGCCTCGGGTCCCCGCGCGACGTCATCCACCACTGGGAAGACGACGGCTTCATCGAATACGTCGCGCACCAGCACGTGCTGAGGGACCGCAAGCGGACCGCGCCGCCAACTTCTCCAAAGGACGCGGCGAAGAAAAGGGCCGGTGTCTACCGCGTCAACGCCCTGCGGGCGGCGTCGAGCTCGTACGGGTTCCTTCTCCTGTCTTGGTTCCTGCAGAAGAGGCTCATCATGTGGGCGGCCAGCACGGGTCCAATCACTTTCACGGTGGTGACGATGACGTGCAGCCTTCCCCTCGCCATCGCCATGATCTTCTGCATGATAGGGATCTACTACCTCTGCCTCTCGACGCATGCGTTGCTCATGCGCGTTTGACAATTTCCCGTGCAGTCCGAGCAGTCCAAGCAGTCCGAGCAGCCAGTCCGTACCGCCCGTCAGGCGTGGGAGAGCAGGTCGGTGAGCTGTTTCGAGGCGAAGTCGGTGAGGAGCAGCATGAGAGGCGTGAGAAGGGCAGCCCACAGCAACGTCACACGGCTCGCGTGGCGCAGGAGATTGTAGGCCGAGCCGAAGGACAGCACTTCGCCGAGGGTCCACATGAGCTGCGCCTGCCCGGACTCTCGCATCGTGCACCCTTCGGCGACCCACACCGACGCGAAGAACTTTGACGGCTTGACGGCCATCTGGAACCATGCGCCGGGGATGATCAGGAGGCCGTCGCGCAAGAGCGGGAGGCGTCTCTCCCACGCGGGGGAGAGCCAGGTGGGCTGAAAGTGGGTGAGTACGGGAGGGACCGCGAATAGCGACAGCGAGAACAGGGTGATCGCCAGGTTGAATGGGCCGTCGTAAGCGCACGGCCCCTCGCCCGTGCTCAGTACGTTGACGTTGACGTGCGCCAGCGACAGGAGTAGGACCACCGCGGTGGAGTCGCGCACTGTCATCGTCTCCATGCGCGCGATCTTGCTGAGGGAACAGGAGAAAAAAAATCAAGTGCGGCAACAGCCCTCATCTCGGAAGAAGCACTGGACACTCGGGAACTCGAGACAGGGTGGGGGGAGGGGACACCCTCCAGGTGTGTCCGATGACAGTCCTGTGGAAATGACATTTCCATCTGCCCAGAAAGAAGCTCGCGCGTGGCAGACCACCCACGGCGAGGGAAACGATGGCCAAGCGCGCCCGCACAACCACGGCACGCCCCGAGGATCTTCTGCAGGGCGCCGGACACGATGCCCCGGGCGAGGCGTTCGGACTCTTTCCTACCGCGGCCAGCGTTTGCTCACCGACCGACCGCCTCGTCCAGCCCGCAAGTGCTGCGCTTCCCGTGACGTCACCGGCGTTCCACCCACTCATGACCCTGCTCCCGACCACCTTCCCCGCTCCGATTCCGGTGCCCGACTCGATCTCCACGCTCCCCGCTCCGTCGCTCGACATACCCACCCAACTACGCATCCACCAAGCCTTTCTGCCGGCGTTCCCGGACAACGATGCGTGGAGACAGCTGCTGAAGATGATGGTGACGCAGCCCCCTCGCGCCTGGTACCCGATGGCAGCGGGGCTGTTCCAGTCGGAGCGATTCGCCGAGAGCTTTGCGACGTACGCATGGCACACGCTCTTTCCGGCGGCGAAGGTGTACTCGAACATGGAAATGGCGATGATCGTGCAGATGTCGGCTCCGCAGCCGCAGCCACCCATGCCGCAGTCACCCATGCCGCAGCAGCATGTTCCGCAGCAGCAAGTTCCGCAGCCCACCACACTGCACGGCGCTCACTCGGACCCGTCGTTCGACCAGTACAGTGCAGACGGCGTGTTCTTCTGAATCAGAACAGCGCTTGCGTCTCCGCCATGCGCCCCGCGACCATCAGCTGCGTCACGACGTGTTTTGGCGTGTCGGCGGGCAGGCTGGTCCCGTCGACTGATGCCGTGGAAGCGACGGAGGCAGTCGAGGGCGCGGGCGCCGCGCTGCACTGGAGCGGGAACGCGGGGCCCTGCCCCGAGGCAAGGTGCAGGCTCCCCTGCACCATGGAGACGGCGTACGTTTTGTTGTCTTTGATGCACGTCGTCACGGCGGGATCAAACGACTGGCAAAGGCTGCTGCACTGCGGTGGCGAGCGCGACATACTTTCTCGTGAACTGCACAAAAAAGTAGAGCGTTGTTTTCGGTCGACCTTTTTTCCGCGGGGCACAAGAAATGGCGACCGACGTCGACCACCAACCCCACCAACCCCACCAACCCCACCAACCCCACCAGCCCCACCAGCCCCACCAGCCCCGCCAAACCACCACCACTACCGCGGACGACGAGCCCACGTTGGCCATATCCGAGTCCGAAGACGACGACGTGCACGCGAAGTGCGATGCGCTGGTGTCGTCGCAGAACATCGACAAGGAGGTCGCCCTGGGGATCATCCGCCTGATGCACATGATGGAGACGAGGATGCTCCATCTGCGCTTCGACAAGGATCGCGAGCTCGAGTGTCTGCGGCACCAGCTCGACATTGCCAAGCTGTCCCACAAGCAGGCGGAGATGGTGAGCACCGTCACCGAGGACATGGCGGCCCTGCGCCGCACCGTCGAAGCCCTGGAAGGGCACGTCTCCGCGGTGCAGGCGCGGCTGGACGCCGCCGAAGCCCTGCTCGCCGCGGCGGCGCAGCAGCCGTCACGTCGCCGCTGAGCGGAGCGCCCGAGTCAGATTGCACTCAGATTGCACTCAGATTGCACTCAGACTGCACTCAGACTGCACTCAGATTGCACTCAGATTGCACTCCCGCGTGCAGTAGCCGTCGTGTGCGATGCCGCCGTTTGTGAGGTGCTCTTCCGAGTGGCGGACGTGCGACTTCGACGCCGATCAGTGTGAGGTGGTCGTGCTCGAGAACATCTGGCGGGACGAGGTGTGGGTCGCCCGGTGTGTGTCGCTGTCGCTCGTGTTCTGGCGGGTCTTGCCGCTCGATGTCATACGGTTGATCGCGTACCACGCGGCGTGCAACCGTCGGGCTACGGAAGCACGCCGGATCAAGAACACCACGCGCTTTGAGGTCGCCCTGGACTGCAAGTTCGTCATCCATCCGGTCACCGAAGTATGAACCTCCGCCCACTGGGCGGCTCCGTGCGCAGGTGCGCCGCCCGCATGCGCACGAAGTGTGCGTCGGCCCCGACGACCGAGAACCCGAGCCTGCCGTACATTCGCATGAGCTTCGGGAGCCTCTCCGCGCTCACGCGCTTGGCCTTGGAGTCGTCGCACCTGTGCGGCGAGAACACGGTGAGCTCGAAGGGCCCCTTGTACACGCGAGCCAGGTGCGCGAACAGTTGCCTCGCGATGCCCGTCCTCCGGAACTTCTCGATGGTGCACACGTTGAAGACGAACAGCACCCTTGCCTTGTTCCGGACTCTGACCTCCGCCTGCAGCCAGCCCGCGGGAGTCCCATCCTTCACCGCGACCAGCGTCAGCGTGCCTTCGTCGTCGATGGCGGGCGCCATGGGGCGCGACGTCCGGTGCCTGCAGCACGACTCCGCCGTGAAGCACGTCTTCCGGAGCGCGCCGTAATCGTCGCATCCGCTCGCCCACATGTTCTCGCGCATCGCGAGCGTTATGCTGCCGAGCAGGCTCCCCCTGTCGGCCGCAGCGCCGTCGAGGCTGGCGACGATGACGACCATCCCTCCTCTCCTCCTACTCACGCTCTCACAAAAAATGTAACATTCTCCGCCCTGACCTTCTCCTCAACCCCCCCTCAGGCCTCGGGCTGCTCGTCGGGCGCGAACGAGTTGTGATGGAGGAGCGAGCACCCCCTCCGGCTCGGCGTCTTCCAGTCGTAGAGGTGGAACCAGATGTTCGCGCCCATCTTCGTGTCGCCCGCGCTCCGTGCCTCGTGGTGCGTCCGCATGTCGGCCCGCTCCGGATCGCCGTCGAGCACCGACGGCCACAACACCGCCCTGCCCTTGCGCGGCGTCACGGAGATGCCAAGGTCGGTGAACGCGGTCGCACCCCCTTCGCCCGGCGTGTTCAGGTAGAAGAACAGCGTGAAGACCCGCGGACCCTGGGGTGCCTCGGCCGCCGTGTTCTGGTCGTGGTGCGTCCTGTAGAACTGGCCCCTCTCGTACTTTATTATTTGCATGTACTCCGACGTGAGCGAGCTCGTCATCGTGACGTTGTGAGCTCGCTGCAGCACGCGCTCGACCGCCGGGTGGCGCGTGCACCCGTCGTCCATGCACCAGCACTGATTCGAGGTCCTCACGTCGCTGACCGAGTCGCCTGCGAGGCTGCGTGAGAACTCGTCCTTGCACATGGATGCGATGGCGTCGGCCTCGTCGTCGGTCAAGAACCGGTCGAGCTGCACGATCGGCGGATCCTCGTGGAGCAGCGACGGCGACAGCCACTCCATGCTCAGCGCGCGCGCGGCCACGGCCTGCACGCCGCCCGGGCCCAGCGCGGGCGTCGCGTTCGTTCTCTCACACGCGGGGCTGCAGAGGCCACAGGTTGCCGCGCACTCGCGCAGGAGGCTCGGGCGATTGCAGGGCTGCCCCGCGACTCTCGCCGCGCAATCCGTGGCGCTGTCCGCGCAGGGCCACGGATCGCGCGGCGGTTCCGACTCATCGCCGTTGTGCAGGACGATCGCGACCATCGCGACGGTCATCGCCCCGAGGGCAAATCGCATGCTCTGTGGCGCGCCGCGCTGGCGCTTCTTCCCTCGCGCCATGTGTTTCAAGTATGCGACACACATTCGCGCGCCTGCGTACAACGCGCGCGCAAGGTTTTCCGGCGAGCGCGGTAACGACGGCTGCTGGGCGCATGCCACTCTTCGTGCACGCCACCAACACCACCGGGCTGCACTCGAAGGAGAGGCGAGGGTTCGCCTACAAGGCCACGTGCGCCCAGTGCGGCAAAGCGCTCGGCGGCACCGACCACGTGGCGGCCCACGTGGTGCGCTACAAGTACCCGTGCTTGTGCCCGTGCATGGGAGGCGACGTGACGCTGGTGACCACGTGCCGGGCGTGCAACGCGGCGCACCGAGCCGACGCGTGCGAGGCAGAGCCGTGCTGCGTCCCCGGGGCGCGATTCTCGGCCCCGGACGAGTCGTCGCTCAGACTGGGGCGCGTGCGCACGCCGTGGTGGCGGCGACACCGCGTTCGCCGCGTTGGTCGCGTTGGTACGACGACACAAAAAGAGGGTGCCCAAGTACCAACATATGGACTGCCGTAAAGACGCGTCTCGCTTGCGAAAGCAGCTCCACCGAGCGTGCTACGAGGCCGACCTCGCCGGCGTGCGCGAGGTGCTGCACAAGCTGTACGAGGACGAACGGTCGCCGCTCGGCGGCACCAAGCGCGACGTAGGGACACCGCTGTCGTTCTGCGCCCTGGCCGAGGTCGCCCTCCTCGCAGCCGTACTGAGCATCTTGGACGCCTCCAACGAAAACCGCGAGAAGATTGCGGACGAGATGGAAGAGAACGTGAACGCGCTCTACCAGGGATTCGGCGTGAGCCAGAGTGACCACGCGGCGTTCGCCCGGGCCCTCGACCTCTGCGCGGAGGCGACGTCCACCCGCGACGCCCAGGCGTCCTGCGAGGCCGCCCTCGCGGGCACCTCGCTGTGCAAGGTGCGGCTCGACCGCCACGCCGGCTGACGCGCGACGGGGGGGCGCCCGACCGCCGCCTCGGGGCGCGCGGTCACGTTCGAATTTTTTTCATGTCCCCCATGACATCAAATACATCATGACGACCCGTGCGTCATCAGCACGAAAGGCCACACCCCCACCACAGAACGGCGCACCGCAGAGCGGCGCGAGGGGCGTGCCCTACATCCGAAGCACAAAGGAGTTCGAGCGTCTCGTCGGAAGGTCCACGTACACGATCGTGTACTTTACCGCCGGGTGGTGTAACCCGTGCAAAAAGATATCTCCGGTGTACGAGGAGTGCCACGCGAAGGACGTGGAGGGCCTGGTAGAGACGTTCAAGGTGGACGTCGACGAGTGCCAGGACGTGTGCACGTCGAACAACGTGGCCAAGATGCCGACCTTTCAAATGTGGTACGCAAACTCGCCGATATACATCACCGAAGGCGCGGATGCGGCCAACCTGAGGGCGTTCGTCGAACACGCCCATGCGATGTCGCGCGGCGAGGTTCCGGCCAGCTGACGCCCGCCTCACTCCGCCGAAGTCAACTTGAACTTCAGAGTCAGCTCTCGGTTGCAATCGGGGCACCTGGTCTTGCACTTGATGCCCCGCCCGTCCCTCTCCTCGCGGTGAGGCTCGGGGCGCCTGGGGGCGCCTCGGGACGGCATCGGGCGCTCGTCCAGCCCCTCGTCCCCGTCATCGTGGCCGTCGGTCGCGCTGTCCGGGAACAAGTGGCGGGGATCCTCGAAGCGAGGCGAGTTCTTTTTTTCGCGAGGCGCGCCGCCATGGTACGTCGCGCTCGCCATCCGCATGCACTCCTTGAGGGACGTCCCCGGGTTGTCCTCGCGCACTTTTGCCAGGTGATTGGTCCACGCGGTGTTCGGCATCGACAGGCGTTTCTGCCCGGCGCGCGAAAAGAAGGCGCGCGAACTCACCGCGCGAACTCACCGCGCGAACTCACCGCGCGAACTCACCGCGCGAACTCACCGCGCGAACTCACCGCTGCGAGCTCACCGCGCGCGCCGCCGTGCGTCAGATTGCGGCCGCCGTGCGTCACGAATGGTGACGGCTCCCACATGGCGGGGCCGATGCGGCGACTGCCCACTGGCGGCGCGTTGAACAAGCTCAACGAGCGGACCGGGTGCAACGCCCGGCGCAACACGGTGCCCATCATGGCCCTCATCGAGGCGCACCCGACCGTCTCGCCGCGCGCCGTCGAGGAGTGCATCGCAAGCCACGTCGGCGGCACGTGCCCGTGCGGCATCGTCTCGCAGGGCACCGTCGACGACTTCTCCAAGCGTCTGTTCGACGCGCAAGAGTCGCCTGCCGCGCGCGACTGGAGGCGCCTCCAGGGCGACGTCCGCTTCACACTCGAGGAATGCCGCAATTTCATGTACTGCCTCTTCTGTGAGGCGCCGGTGCGAGGTCGCCGATTCGAGTTGGCCTCGCGCGAACTCATGGAGGCAGCGCTGCACAAAGTCGACCCCGTGCGCAAGTGGCGCACCAGAAAGGCCTCGAAAGAGGAGGACGCCGGCTTTGCGGTCGACTGGGTCGTGATGGAGAACCAGAAGGTCGTCGCCGGCGTCCAAGTGAAACCCGAATCTGCGATGGGGCGCGAGGACGTCATCCGGATGAACCGCGAGAAACACTCCATGTGGGGACACTTTGCGGTGTTCCACGTTTACAATGACAATGGGACCTTTGAGGACACGGACGCCCTCGCGAGGCAGATCAGCGACGCCGCGGCGGCCGCCGCCTCAACACTCGGCTAATGATTCCTGCATGCCCACGAACGTCGACGGGGCGTGCAAGTGCGTTACCCCCCTCGCCCACGTCGGACTCGGCGTCGTCGTCCGCCTTTTCCTCGCCCTCGCCCTCCTCCTCTTCGCCTCCGTCCTCGTTCTCCTCCACTTCGCCCTCGCCCTCGTCCTCCTCCTCTTCGCCTTCGCCATCGTCCTCGCCTTCGTCCTCGTTCTCCTCCTCCTCTTCGCCCTCGTCCTCGTCCTCGTCCTCGGCCTCCTCTTCGCCCTCGTCCTCCTCTTCGCCCTCGCCCTCCTCTTCGCCCTCGCCCTCCTCCTCGTCCTCGTCCTCCTCTTCGCCTGCTCCCGCGCGACCAAAACGAGGCTTCGTGTGAACTTTTGAGTCTTTTCCAAACGCCCCTGAGCCGAACAGCTCTTTTTTAATCACACTCACCCTCGTGTTTCGTACGGATTCGAACGCACTCGTTGAGTCGGCTTCCAGGCGCTTGAGGATGTACCACAGCGCATGGCACACGTTTTCGAGCGTCGATCTACAGGCCATGGAATGCATGTACGGCATTTCCATAACCTCGATCATGCGCATAAAGACGTCCTGATGAGGGCGGTCGTCTGGAGACGTACCGAGCGGTTGCTCCTGTGGAAGCTCCACATTCCCGTTCAACTTCGCACGAAGCCATGCGACTGCAGGACACACTGCCACGGCCATCACCATCGCTGCGGCCGTCTTGTCACGGAAGGGCACCGCCTTGCTGTCGAAGAACGAGTCGAATGCCAGCTCCCCGTCGTCGGTTTGCAGGACGCACGCGATGATTCGGTCATCGTCCCGAATCACCCAACAGACCGTCGCCCGCTCCTTCTTCTTCGCGTACCCGACCAAGCGGTCCGCCATCGCACACCCGTTGCACCAGTCATTGTAGAGGATGTTTGGCGACTCCCTCATCTCTTCCACAAGTTGAGGTTCCAGTATCTGATATCCGACCAAGCCGCGGAACGAATTCAATACGCTTCGAAGCGCACCCACAGTCGCGTACGGAGAAGGCATGGTTCTACACAACGATGAATGAAAAAAAGACGGATGGGTGAACCTCGGACGTCGCACGAGACCGTTCATTTGTCACTCAGGCTTGCATCCCATCTCCTCCGTCCATGTACAAATTCCTCGGTTCTTACAGTCATCTTCTCCCTCAATGGCTTCACAAATGGCCGTCAGCTCTGCATCGATCATCTGCGGCGCGTACATTGGACTTTTTGACGCGTCTTGCAGCTTCTTAAACGCTTCCTTCTCGTGCCCTGACGAGTGTTCGACGAGTCTTCGCAACAGCTGTTGATGACGCTGTGTGGCTTCTGCTGACTGCTCTGCGGCTTGTTTTGCCCCCGTCGCCATCGCTTGTGCGGCTGCTGCTGAGTGATCTGCTACGTACTTTTGCAATTCCTGTCGTTGACGCTCTAATTTGTCATTGGCCTGTTCTGTGGCTTGTTTCGCTTCCGTCGCGGCCGCTTGTGCGGCCGCTGCTGACCGCTCTGCTGCTGCTGACTGCTCCGCGGCTTGTTTTGCTTCCGTTGCCGCCGCTTGTGCGGCTGCTGCTGACTGATCTGCAGCTCGTTGCGCGTCCGCTGCCGCCGCCTGTGCGACTTCTGCGGCGTTTTGTGTGGCTTTTGCGACATTCACTCCTTCCGCCGACGCCGTTTGGGTGAATTCTGCAACGTCCCTATTTGCCTTCATTTCACGCATGGCTAATTCCATCAGGTTTTTGGGTTTACTATCTGCACCGGCTGATACCAAGTTCTGCCCCGCACCGGCGCCGGAAATGGCTTTCACAACACTACTGCGATATGTGGGCTTCCCCCTGCGCATCACCATGTTGAGGAGTCTGACCGTTTGTCGATGCTCCGCGGCGAGGCGCTCTGCGCGCGCTTCGAGTTGGGAGATGAATGCGTCGTTCATAATTTACAAGTAGGTCGACAAAATGATTTTGATCCGTCCCAGTCGAAACGAGGGTGTCCCCACAGCCCTCAGCTCGGGCCACACCGGCAGTGTGAGAAGGACCCCTCGGGTAGGAGCTTGGCGTCGTGGCATTCCCGGATGGTGCGGCATCCCTGCCGCGCGTCACTGTCGTTGAAATAGTCTGTTTTCGACGGTATGACACAGCGGGCCCCATCCAAGAGCGGATTGCCGCCCGTGTTGATCCCGTCGCACGGGCACTTATCGCGCGAGTACGACCGCAGGGCGAGCGCACACTTTTCGGGGAGCGACATCTCCATCTCTCGGTCGTACAACTGCTGTACAGCTGTACAACTCAGACCAACAAAAACATTCTCGTCGTCTCCCTCTCCGACTCTCAGGGCGTCAACATCTCGAGCATGGCTTTGAACTCCTCCTTTGGCTTGAACACGAGCTCGTGAAGCGACAGGCGTCCGGCGCGCATGGCATCGGTGCACAACGCGATCTTGCCGGTGCAGTGCTTGTTGTACGAGGCGACCACCTGCTGGCAGTACGCCTCCATGCCGGCCACGCTCTTGAACACGACCGTCGGGTGGCCGAGCCGATCTACGGTCTTGCACTCGGGGTGCTGAAACACCGCGTTCATGGCGTAGACGTCGCGGAGAAAGGCCTGCCCCCGTGTCGATGCTTCTGACGATGCTTTCATGAACAGGTCCGTGACGATGCGATTCGCGCGCTCGACGAGCGGCGAGAAGCGCGCGATGGCAGAAAGTTCGAGCCCCTCTGCAATGTTGTCAAGGACGTCGGGGTGCCAGAAGAGTGGGAAGCCGCGGTGGGTCTCGAGCGTCCAGGTCTTCCACCATTCGCCGCCGCCGTGGGCGCGTGTCTCGCCTTCTTCCTCGCCTTCTTCCTCGCCTTCTTCCTCGCCTTCTTCCTCG
>MDTD01050051.1_pt1 | contig 19362 bp, 15 predicted proteins | sample 811221 | NCBI WGS metagenome assembly MDTD01 (sample SAMN05326646, study PRJNA326480) | marine metagenome | isolation source: seawater | place: Pacific Ocean: South West | collected 2011 | reverse complement strand
TTGTGGCGGGCGGCTTTTTTACAACCGGTTTAACCGGCAGGGCGGCCACAGGCTTGGGTTTTGGTACTGAAGAGGTGGTATAGCCGGTTTCAACCGGATCATCCGATGGATGGAGAACATTGTATGTAATACTGCCGATTTGTTTTCCCATCAGTGACAGCACAATCGCCACCACTGCGGATACAGCAATCATTTTCACTATATTCATGGAAAACGTTGATGGCACTTTTTTCTTTCCCCCGTTCGGTTACCGTGCCCCAGATGGCTTTTTCATCATCTTAGGATGATAAGTGGTTTTACTGCTTAATTAGGTCAGGAAGCGCCAATTGTCAATACTTTCAGGCCATACACCCCAAATTAAGTTAAAAAATTACTGATTTTTGATGAGAACATCTCTGCTTGTAAGGAAGATCTCCACCTTGATTTTTACCACCGATAGTGTCATCATACCTACTCTGACGAAGGCGATGATCTAATTTTCATATGTTCCGGAGATAGACATAATGAGGCGATTTTTCCTATCTTTATTCTGCACAGTGGTCCTGGTTTGCATGGCGATCCTGGGGTCCGGGATACCGCTGCGGGCAGAGGATAAGGTGGTGCGTAAGATTGAGACCAGAAAGATACCACCGTTAATGGAGACGGTAAGATTTGAAGGGGATATCCGACTTTGCGGAGAGGTTGTGCCCTACCGGGAGCCAAGCGTTCGGGAACGTCTTGAAAAAGAGGTGTTGCTGGCGACGTGGAACCGGCCCCAGGTGATCCTCTGGCTCAAGCGCGGGCAACGCTATTTCCCTTTGATTGAGAAGATTTTAAAAGAAGAGAACCTGCCTTTGGACATGAAATACGTGCCCATCGTTGAAAGCGCGCTTCGGCCCCACAGCAGGTCCGGTAAAGGGGCCGTCGGATACTGGCAGTTTCTCAGAAGTACCGGACGCAGGTACGGGTTGAGAATAGACGGCAAGATTGATGAGCGGCGGAACATTTTCGCCTCCACCCGGGCCGCCTGCCTTTATCTTAAAAAACTTCACAAGGATTTCGGCTCCTGGCTGCTGGCCATGGCGGCCTACAATATGGGGGAATTCGGACTGAACACGGAGATTGAAGCCCAGAAAAGCCGGGACTTTTTTGATCTTTACCTCCCCTTGGAAACCCAGCGGTATGTATTGAAGATCGTTGCGGCAAAGATGATCATGGAATCTCCTGAAACATACGGATACTACCTGTCACCCAGGGATCTTTATCCTGAGTTCACCTACTCACAAATTAATTTTTCCATCAATCAGGAGATTCCCCTGTCCATGATCGCCAGGGCCGCAGATATCTCATTTAAAACACTCAAAGATATGAATCCGGAGATCCGGGGATACTACCTGAACGCCAAGAAGGCGACGGTGCTGGTACCCAAAGGCAAGGAAAAGGGATTTGAACGGCGGTTTTCGGATCTGAGAAAGGCCTGGAAGGCCCAGGACACGGTCAGGTATCATGTGGTTAAAAACGGGGAAAGCCTGATCGGTATCGCCAAAAAATACAATATGAGCCTTGCGGCGCTGTTGAAACTGAACAACTTTTCATATAAAAAAGTCATTCATCCGGGGGACCGGATCATGGTTCGCTGATTTAAGATCTAAGCCTAAGCGTCGGCATCTTCTTTTTTGGGTTTCTGCTGCTTTTTCTGGCAGACGTTGTCGTCGCGGATTATGGCACACAGCTTGGGATTGTGAAGCTCCCTGCAAGTGGCGTGGTTGTAGAGCGGGCATTCAGGATGTTGTTTGGACATGCGTCTTCCTTTTTGTTTGATACCCAGTAGACTCCGAATATACCCCAGATCGGAAAGGGGTTCAACCGATTTTCATTTTCCCTGATTTTCAAACCAGAAGGCAATACAGAGTGCAGAATAGCGGAACAGGTAATCAATGAGTTTGGGGGTGGAGATGGTCTGATTGAATCCGCCCAGATGAGGGCCGGTGTCAAGAATGATGTCATCAACCCCTTTGGCAGGTATGTCCAAGACACCTCGCCGGCGAAGGAAATCCTCGAACATCTCATCACTCATGTCGTTTTGGTCTCGGACCCTTAGCATCTCTTCCATGTTGTCGTCCCGGCCCATGGCGTAAATCAGTTCATCCACAAGTTCCCGGGTGGACAATGCGGCTTCGGGCAGTTGTTTGCTTTGGAAAAGCCCTTCAAAGTAGGCCTTGCAGACTTCCTGTATCAAGGTTAAGAAAAGATCCGGGCAAAACAGATCCCGGGTGTCTGCGGGAGACTGGTCCATATCCTTGCCCCGGCGTTCAGGGGCCTGGTTGCGAAAGCAGCTTCCCATAACGAGGATGAAGCTTAAAAGATGCTCACCGATGTAGTGGCGCAGATCCTTACCGGACCGGGTCTGGATCAGGTGTTCAAAATCCCTGAGGCCGGACCGGGCAAAGTTGGGATACCGGCAGGAATCCAGCCATTGGTCGAGTCGCCCGCCGTGTTCCCAGAGATATGCGCCGTTATCGTTTCTACGGCCCTGCTGCACCCGGTTGTGGAAAAGGGGGATCAACGCAGTGTGAAGGATTCCCATGGCGGTGAGGGTGCCCAGCAGTCTGGCGCTTTTAATGAAGGTGTCCTTTACAAGATCCACCGGCCTTCCGCTATTGTTTTCATTGGGATAGTCGTAGTAGCCCTCACAGGGAATAAAGGCGATACAAATTCCCTGATGGAGGCCTTCATGGGCACCGGGCGGCAGTTTAGAGGTAACTTGAAGCAAAGGACTGCCGCAGACTGACACAGGTTCGGGCACGCAGAACGTATCATCTTTGCCTGCAAGGAAATCCAGCCATTGGGATTCCCTAAAAAGCGCTTCTGTGTCATCGGTGCTTCGGGCGAATTTGATAACCCCGGAAGGGATATCGGCGTTCATGCAAATCAGGCTTCTGCCTTTCCAGACTGGGGACTCATCCCCGCAGACGCCTAAAACTTTAAGCAGTTCCGGCAAAGAAATCGGCTGGGGGGAAGGAATCGTTTGTGCAGCCACGATGACATCCGGTGTCTTGATACGCACCGGCAGTTTTCCCAGGGCCTGTCCCACGGCACGCAGGCGTTTGCCCGAAGAGGCGGGCAAACACTTGAGCAGTCGCGCAATTATGGGGGAAGAGACGGGAAGATGCCTGTTGGCGGCCAATAAGACAAGCGTATCAGCCGCTTCACCGTAGAGGAATAGCACCTGTTTTTGGGAGGCGAACCGGTCGGATTCAATTACGGATACCAGGGCGTCAACGGTTTGGTGTGTGACGGACTCCGGATAATCACGGACATGGGTGGCCAGGTATTGGACCGCCATATAGGCGGCGGAAAAATCCCTGCAGTGGTGCAGCAATTGGTCCTCGGTATGGCGCCGGCCGGTGGTGTTGGGGGGCAAAACCTTTAGAATTTCCGGTTATTGGGTCAAGGATTCTTCAGAAATCCCTGACGTGCCGCTATCTGTTTTTGAATCTGCCTGATTATCCATTGACGTATCCAGCTGGGGAACCGGCCGGTCTGATTCCGCAGGAACGATGGGGGAAATCACGGTAGCCGAAGGCTTTGCGGTGGAAAGATCCGCTTTTTGGGACAATCTGTCCTCCAGATCCCGGATCTTGTTTTCCAGGGATTTGCGCACGACAAGGATATCCGCAGCCAAGGCCGTTCGGGTGTCTGCCGCCAGGGTTTTCTGCTGCTTGTCCAGCAGGCTGGTCTGCTTGTTGAGCAGGGCGATCTGCTCTTCCCAGGCAGAGAGTTCTGCTAGCCGGGCATCAAATTCTTCCCTGAAAAGCTGCATATCCTGACTGATCTTGTCAGCTTGGGTTTTAAAACGGACGTTGTTTTCCTTTATGGCCGCTAAAAGATCCCGGTTAATGCGTTCTATTTCCGCCAGGGTAGACTTGTCCTGGGAGGCGTTGGATTTGATCTGTTTATCCATTTTTTCCAGCCTGGCAACGGTGGCGTCCATCTTTTTGACGGCGGCCTGAAGCGCTGCCAGGTCGGCCTTTGCTGAATCTATTTTGGCAATCTGGTTTTCAAGTGCCTGGCTGCGCTGGCTGACCTGGGGCAGTTTTTCATCCAGTTCAAACTTGGCTTTGGCAATGCGGACGTCCAGAGCGTTGAGTTTTTCCTCAAGCTTTTGCGCCATCTGGGCCACCTGGTTCCCCTTGGTTTCATCCACATCCACCACCCGTTCTTTCATGTCGATATAGGCAAAGGCCAATACGGCAATGATGATGCAGGGAATAATGATGGTGATGATGGTGACCCGCTGGGATAGCTTCTCGATTTTCAGGGTGTTGATTTCCTGGTGATACATTGAAGCTTCAATATCCGCGCTTTCCTTATCCTCGTCCCGAAGCCGGGAGAGGTCGCTCCGATAGTCCCGAAGGCTGCTGTCGTCCATATGGCGATCCTGGTGTCCGTTGGTTCTGGTTGAATGCCGCGCTTATTCCCGCTTCCTATTCCCACACCCTATTCCCATTCTATGGTGCCGGGAGGTTTGGATGTAATGTCGAATACCACCCGGTTGATCTTGTCCACCTCGTTGATGATCCGGTTGGATATTTTTCCCAGAAGATCGTGGGGCAGCTTGGCCCAGTCAGCGGTCATGGCGTCATTGGAGGTCACCGCCCGGATAGCCACGCAGTTGGCAAAGGTCCGCTTGTCTCCCATGACACCCACACTTTTCACCGGAAGGAGAACAACAAAGGACTGCCACAGCTTTCTGTAAAGTCCGGCTTCGCGGATCTCTTCAAGAAGAATGGTGTCTGCTCTTCTAAGGATCTCCAGGCGTTCTTCGGTGATATCTCCCATGATGCGGATGGCAAGACCCGGGCCCGGGAAAGGCTGGCGCCAGATGAGGTCTTCGTTGATGCCCAGTTCCAATCCAAGTTTTCTGACTTCGTCCTTGAACAGGAGCTGGAGGGGTTCGATCAGCTTTAAGTTCATCTCTTCGGGCAGCCCGCCCACATTGTGGTGGGACTTGATGATGGAGGTGGGGCCGCCGAAGGCTGACTTGGACTCAATAATGTCCGGGTACAAGGTGCCTTGCCCCAAAAATTCCGCACCTTCGATTTTCTTTGCCTCGGCATCAAACACATCAATGAATATTTTTCCGATGATCTTTCTTTTCTGTTCCGGATCGGTGACACCGGCAAGTGCGGTGAGAAATTTTTCCCGGGCATCCACAAATTTGATGTTCATGTCCAGGTTGGCGGTCAGGCTCTCTTCCAGTTGTTCTTTTTCCCTGTGCCTTAGCAGCCCGTTATCCACAAAGATGCAGTGAAGGTTTTTTCCCACGGCCTTATGGATGAGGGTGGCGGCCACAGAGGAGTCCACCCCGCCGGACAGGCCCATGATGACCTTTTTATCTCCAACGGCGTCCTTGATCTGGGCAATGGCACCGTCTGAAAAGGATTTCATGGTCCAGTTCTGCTCGCATCCGCAGACGTCAAACAGAAAATGGCGGATCATTAGTGCGCCGTTGACGGAGTGTTCCACTTCCGGGTGAAGCTGGAGGCCGTAGAATTTCTTATCGTGGTTGGCAATGGCTGCAATTTCGGTATTGTCCGTGGATGCCGTGATGACAAAGCCTTCAGGCAGCTTCTTGGCGGAATCGCCATGGCTCATCCAGCACTGGAATTTGTCATCCATGTCCTTGAACAGGGGTGCTTTATCTTTGATCACAAGCTCGGCAAATCCGTATTCCCTTTTGTCCGCTCCTTCGATGGTACCACCTAAGGCATGGACCATGAAGTGCATGCCGTAACAGATACCAAGGACAGGTACGCCAAGCTTAAAAATCTGCGGGTCAATGGTGGGGCTGTTTTCTTCGTAAACCGAAGAGGGGCCGCCGGACAGGATAATTCCCACGGGATTCATCTCACGGATTTTTTCAATGGAGATATCCGCAGGTTCCACCTGGCAGTATACGTTGTTTTCTCTGACCCGCCTGGCGATAAGCTGGTTGAATTGAGAGCCGAAATCAATTACTATGATCATGATAATATTCCTAACATTTAAGCCTAACAATTAGGGTGTTGTTCTAAATCGAAGAATTTTCCTATAAACCGGGTAAAAATGCAAGTTGTTTTTAACTGGATTTTTGCTGGGAGTGCTTGCCAATACCCTAGGTTTATGCTTTATTAGGGGCATTTTAACCCGAGTGTATTTTATAATAATTTAGGAGCCATGGATGTATTTAGCCAGTGATTTGAGGAAGGGTCTGAAGCTTGAGATTGACGGAGATCCCCACGTGATTGTGGATTTCGAATTCAAGAAACCGGGAAAAGGCCAGTCCCTGTATAAGTGCAAACTCAAAAATATGATTACAGGTGCCCAGTTCGAGCGTACCTATAGGTCCGGAGACAAATTTGAGAAGGCGGATCTTGAAGAAGTTGAGATGGAGTATCTCTACTCAGACCAGGATTCCTGGTGCTTCATGAATTCCACCAACTATGAGCAGGTATTCCTGGGCCGTGATCAGCTGGGTGACACTGTGGATCTGCTCAAGGACAACACCGTGTGCGATGTGCTGCTGCACAACGGAAATCCCATCGGCGTTACCCTGCCAAACTTTGTGGTTCTTGAAGTGGTCACGGCCGAACCCTGGGCCAAAGGTGACACCGCCACCGGGGATACCAAGCCCGCCACACTGGAAACCGGTTTCGAACTCCAGGTGCCCCCCTTTGTCAATGAAGGGCAGAAGATCAGGATCGATACACGGACCAAGACCTACGTAGAACGGGTGAATGACTAAAATTCCCGACATTGCCACAGAAGCCTTGCCTATCCGGCGGATTCTGGTTGTGGACGACGAACACAGTCTCAGGGTGTTGTTGTCCAAGGCCCTTTCCCGGGCCGGTTTTGTCTGCCGGGAGGTTCCGGATGCGGAACAGGCCTGGGAACTGGTCAAGGATATGGATGAACCGGATTTTGATCTGGTTATCTCAGACATCTCCATGCCCGGGATGGACGGTATTGAACTGCTCAAAAAAGTCAAAGAGGTGAACCCGGCCATTGATTTCATTATCATGACCGGGTTCGCGTCGGAATATTCCTACGTGGACATCATGGACGCCGGTGCCTCGGATTACATGACCAAACCGTTCAACATCAACTCCACTCTGGCCAGAATCAAGCGCATCGCCCGGGAAAAGCGTCATCTTATCGATCTTGAAGAAACCAACAGGCAGTTGCGACAGGCCATGGAACGGGCAAACCGGCTGGCGGAAGAGGCCAAGGAAGCCTCCAAGGCCAAAACTTTTTTCCTGGCAGCCATGAGCCATGAAATCCGAACCCCTTTAAACGGCATCGTGGGGTATACAGACATGCTCATGGACACCGAACTGGACAAAGAGCAGACCTCCTTTCTGGAAAGCGCCAAATTTTCCTGCGATACCCTGTTGTCCGTGGTGAATGATATTCTGGACTTTTCAAAGGTGGAATCCGGCAAGATGTTTCTGGACGACATTGCCTTTGATCCTGAGGTGCTCTGTTTTGACACCATTGATGTGGTAAGAACCCAGATGGATGAGTCCAGGGTGGAGCTGTTGTGCCGGATATCAGATGCCGTCCCCGGAAAGGTGGTGGGCGACCCCCACAGATTCCGGCAGGTACTGCTCAACCTCTTGGGCAACGCCGTCAAATTTACGCCCAGGGGCAGCATCACCCTGAGCCTGGAAGCAGAATCCGCAGAATCCGGTCACACCTTGCTGACGGTGTCCGTGGCAGATACGGGTATCGGTGTGGCCCCGGATAAACAGGCCGTAATTTTTGAGCCTTTTATCCAGTCCGAGGACGATATCACCAGCCGGTACGGCGGTACCGGCTTAGGGCTTGCCATCAGCCGGAACATCGCCCGGAAAATGGGCGGAGACCTTTGGGTGGAATCTGAAAAGGGAAAGGGGTCGGTTTTCTATTTCAACGCCCATTTAAAAACGGCTGAAGTGACCCCCAGACAACGGATCAGGCCCGCCGCATTAGAAGGCAAGCGGATACTGGTGGTGTCCACGGGCACTGATGCCTCGGATATCCTGGCCCACCTTTTGACATCTGCCGGCATGGATGTGGATACCCGCAGTTTGGGCAACCTGCCGCTTATCTTAAGCGAGCTGGCTGACCCGGCAGCAGGTATCGGCAATTATGATATGGGGGTGCTGGACTTCGGCAAGTCCATTAAGCCCGGCACAGAAGATATTCCTGCGCTGATGAAAGGGACCACGCCGGGGGATTTCCCCTTCAACTGGATGGCCTGCGCCGTACCTTTTCCCGGCATTGCAAAGATCTTTGACGAGAGCGGGTTTAAGGGATTTATTCCCAAACCGGCCAGAAAGGATGTCCTCCTTGAAATGGCTGCCCATGTGATGGGCATGCCGGTGGAGACACCATCCCCCGGCAGTGAGCCAGAAGCCATGCTGACCTCCCATTCCCTGTCTGAAAACCGGAAAATGGATGCAGTTATTCTTCTGGTGGAGGACAACCCGGTGAACCAGAAAATGGCCATGCTCATGCTTACCCGGGCCGGGTACCAGGTCGAGGTGGCACGCCACGGTAAAGAGGCGCTTGCCGCATACGTCCTTGCACCGAATCAATACGATCTGATCCTGATGGATATCAATATGCCGGTGATGGACGGATTTGAGGCTGCCGAAAAGATCCGCTCCCATGAACAGGACAAGGAGCTGGCCCAGATACCGATTCTGGCCTTGACTGCCAATGTCCTGGACGATTTTAAAATCCGCTGTAAACAGGCGGGTATGAACGATTTCCTCACCAAGCCCATCAAGCGTGAGGTGGTGTTCGCCGCTATTCAAAAGTGGGTGAGGGCTACCGGATCATAACCGTCCGGCAACCCCATAGGACCGGAAGTACTGGGAGCGCGTCTGCCTGTTATTGCTTGGTGATTTATAGAATCTAAGCAGACGCCTCAGACTCGGTTTCTTCTACCTTTTCCTTAAAACCGCATCCTCTGACCGGGCATTTTACAACCGTACCGTCCCGCTTGGTCTTTTTTTCCACAAGATATTTGGATTCGCACTGGGGGCAGGCCCGCGCCACGGGTTTGTCCCAGGAGGCAAAGGTGCAGTCCGGATACTTTGAACACCCGAAAAAGAGCTTGCCCCGTTTGGAGGTTTTTTCCACGATGGTGCCGTCACATTTGTCTTCGGGGCAGGGGACGCCGGTATCCCTGGCGCTGTTGTTCTGACTGACGGATTCCGTGTGCTTGCAGTCCGGATATCCCGTACAGGCAAGAAACAGGCCGAATCTGCCGTCCTTTTGCACCATGGGCTGGCCGCATTCCGGACAGTCTTTCACAGGTTCGCTGTCCGCAATTTTTTCCACGATGGAAATATTACCCTTTTCATCCCGGGTGTAGTTGGATGTAAAAGAACAGTCCGGGTAGCCGGTGCAGGCAAGGAAATGGCCGTTTCTGCCGATTTTAATGTTCACAGGCTTACTGCATTCGGGACAGGAAATCCCGGTTTCAACACCCACACCCTTGACACTGACCATCTCATCCTTGGCCTGGTCCAGGGTGTTTTTGAAGTCGCCGTAAAAATTGGAAAGCAGGTCGATCTCCTTGAGACTTCCGTTTTCCACATCGTCAAGGTTGGTTTCCATCTGGGCGGTGAAGGAGATATCAAGCAACTTGGGAAAGGAATCCACCAGCAGGTCGTTGACGATGAACCCAAGCTCACTGGGAATAAAATACCGGTTGAGCAGCTCAACGTAGCCTTTGTCCTGGATAACCCCGAGAATGGAGGCATAGGTCGAGGGGCGGCCGATGCCGTTCTTTTCCAGTTCCTTGACCAGGGAGGCTTCGGAGAATCTGGGGGGCGGTTTGGTAAAGTGCTGCTTGGGATTGATCTTCCGGGTGGTGAGCGTGGCGCCTTTTTCCACCGGCGGCAGGGACTGGATGTCCTTATCCTTGGATTTTTCTTCGGTGGCGTACAGCCGCATATACCCGTCAAATTTAACCGTAGAACCGGAAACGGAAAACAGGTAACGTTCCGTGGCGTTGATCAGGATGGATTTCTGGTCGATCTGTGCCTGGGCCATCTGGGAGGCCACAAACCGTTTCCAGATCAGGTCGTAAAGCTTGAACTGGTCTTCGGAGAGAAAGTTTCGAAGCTTCTCCGGGGTGTTGTAGACCGACGTGGGGCGGATGGCCTCATGGGCATCCTGTGCCTTGTTCTTATTCTTAAAGTGCCGGGGCGCTTTCAGGGCGTATTCCGGTCCGTAGGATTCACCGATGAGAGACAATGCTTCTTCGGCGGCCTCTGGTGCAATCCGGGTGGAGTCGGTACGCATATAGGTAATCAGACCTTCAGGACCGCCGCTGCCGATTTCAACCCCCTCGTAAAGCTGCTGGGCCACAACCATGGTCTTTTTGGCGGAAAACCGCAGGCGGTTGATGGCATCCTGCTGGAGTTTACTGGTGATAAAAGGGGGCTGGGGGTTCCGCCGAACAGTTTTCTTCTTGATTTCATTGACGATAAACTGGGCGGATTCAAGATCCTTTACTATGGCGGCGGCCTGTTCCCCGTTGGACACCTTGGCCTTTTTGTTGTCGATCTTGGTCAGTGAGGCGTTGAACTCCGGCGGCATCTGGGCCAGTAGATCCGCTGTGATGGTCCAGTACTCTTCAGGTTCGAACCTGCGGATTTCCCGCTCACGGTCGCAGATGATTTTCACGGCCACGGACTGTACCCGTCCGGCGCTCAGACCCCTTTGAACTTTCTGCCACAACAGCGGAGAAATCTGGTAACCCACAAGGCGGTCAAGCTTTCTCCGGGCCTGTTGGGCGTCATATTTATTCACATCAGGTTCAAGGGTTTTTTTCAGGGCTTCGGTGATCCCTTTTTTTGTCAATTCGTGGATCAGTACCCGGTGGAACTTACGCCCCTTTTTCTTGAGGATATCCATGATGTGGAAGGCAATGGCCTCACCTTCGCGGTCCGGGTCAGGGGCCAGGTAGACGGCGTCGGTATCCTTTGCCTCTTTTTTCAGGTTGGAGATGACTTTGGCTTTATCCCTGATATTCACGTATTTGGCCTTGAAGTTGTCTTCAACGTCAATCCCCAGGTTTTTTACCGGAAGGTCGCGGATATGGCCGGCACTGGCCGCCACGTTGTAGTCTTTTCCGACGTACTTCTTCAGGGTTTTGATTTTGGTTGGAGACTCGACGATGATGAGGGGTTTTGCCAATTTTATTCCTCCGATTTTGAATAATAGTTTCCCGGATGCCGTAGTATAAGGCCTGACATCTCCATGTCAAGCAAGGCGGCTGAAACGCTGCCGCTGGTCAGTCCGGTGGACGCTATGATCGTATCGATGTGTTTCGGGTATGGATCGAGACGTTTATATACCATCATTTGGACTTTGTCCATGACAGGTCCGTGATTTTTCTGCTGCCCGTTGTGGGATGCAGGTTTGGGTTCCGCATGGACAAACTGCCCCAGTTCATCAATGATATCCATTTCGTTTTCCACAAGGTGCCCGCCCTGTTTAATGAGGGCATGGGTGCCGCGGGAGTTGGCCGAACGCACCGAACCGGGTACGGCAAATACCTCCCGGTTATACTCTCCGGCCAGACGGGCCGTGATCAAAGACCCACTTCTCCGGGCCGCTTCCACCACGACGGTGCCCACGGAAAGCCCTGCGATGATTCGGTTGCGCTGGGGAAAATAGGCGGGAAGCGGCGGGGTGTCCGGAAAGTACTCGGTAATCACGGCGCCATTGTCACGGATGTCACGGCTTAGACCTTTATTCTGTCTGGGATACAGGTGCCCGTGGCCCGCCCCCAGGACGGCCATGGTTCTGCCGGATCCGGCCAGCGCTCCCTGGTGGGCAGCGGTGTCAATGCCCAGGGCCATGCCGCTGACAATTGTAAATCCGCATTCGGCAAGTTTTAGGGCCAAATACCGGGCGGTGTCCAGGCCGTAAGCTGTGGCCTTTCTGGAACCGACAATGGAAATACAGGCCTCGTCACCGGATAGTTTCCCGTCGCTGATCAATAAAAGCGGCGGATCGGGAATTTCCCTGAGCAGGTCCGGGTATGCTTCATCGGTTTGAACGGTGATACAAAGACCTTTGGAACGGACGCTTTTAAGCTGGTAGAGGGCATCATTCTTGTATCTGGCGTGATTGAGGATAACGTTCCTGATTTTCGGCGTTATTCCATCTATTTTTTTCAAGGTGTCTTCAGAGGCGTTCAGGATGGCCGCTGCGGTGTTGCAGGACGCCTCTTGTGCGGCATCACAGGTGTGCTGTGCGGAAAAGTGTCGTATCAGCTGCCTAAGGCGCCGGGGCGTTAGGTGCGGCAGCGTTTTGAGTATGAACCAGGGAAGATATTTTTCCGTATGGGGATCCATTCCTTTTGGGAATTACTGAAAGTCCTTTAATTTTACCTGGGCTTTTTCTGCCGCAGGGGAAAACGGATATTTTTTGATCACCTGTTTTAGAAAATGAGTGGCCCGGTTGACATCATCCAAGGACAGATAGGCATATCCTGTTTTCAATAGGGCATCGGGCACCTTTTCAGCCTTGGGATAGGTTTTCACCAGGTCTTTGAATACCGTGGCCGCGGTTTTGTAATCCCCTTTGGTGTAATAGCATTCCCCCAGCCAGTACATGGCGTTGTCGGCCAGTGCATGGTCCGGGTGCTTTTTAACAAAGGTGGAAAACAGATCCGCGGCATTGTCGGTGTCGCCGGCCAAAAGCTGGGTGCGGGCCTCTTTGTAGAGCTGGGCCGGATCAGAATACTCAATGGAATAGACGATTTTTTTCTGTCCGGCCACCTGGCTCTCCAAGGTTTTTATCTTGTCTTCCAGTAAAACAACCTTTTCCTGAAGGGCCTGGATCTGTGCATCCTTGTCTGCTTCTATGGACTCCGTTTCCACGCTGGTGGTCTCTGCGGCAGGAGACGGGTCTCCTGCCGGTGTCTTTTGAAACATGGTTAAAGATGAGCAGGCCGGCATTATCACACAGGCAATGCCGATGATCAGGATGATTCGCTTTTGTTTTACCGGAACCATAAATTATCCTTTGGTCTGGGCTGCAAGCACGATGGGGGTTGCAACAAAGATTGAGGAAAACGTACCGATGACCACGCCTATGATCATGGCCAGGGCAAAGTTATGAATGATCTCACCGCCCAAAAAGAACAGCGCCAAAAGCACGATCAATGTGGTCAGCGAGGTCAGGATGGTCCTGGACAGGGTTTCATTGATACTCTTGTTGAACAACCCAGGCATGGCAGCTTTGTCGTCCGTACCTTTGATGTTTTCACGAATACGGTCGAACACAATGATAGTATCGTTCAGCGAGTAGCCGATGATGGTTAAAAGGGCCGCAATGATGGGCAGGGAAAAATCCAGGTCCAACAGGGAAAAAATGCCCACGGTGATGAATACGTCATGGATCAGGGCAACAATGGCGCCGATGGCGTACTGGAGTTTCAGGGTCCAGAACAGGGCAAGGCTGACTGCCAGGGCTGCTGCAATGAGGAACGGCATGGAAACGTTGAAGACAGACAGAAAATACACCGCAGTCATCAACGAGCCAGCCGTAATGGCGGCGATGGTCCACTTTTGTTCAAACCGTCCGGAAATATATATGGTGATAAATAGCAAAGAGTAGAAAATGGCCAGCAGGGCTTTTTTCTTCAGGTCATCACCCACCTGGGGACCGACCATTTCCACCCGGCGGACATCTGGCGTCAGGGTGGTGCCTTTGCGTATGCCATCGATAATTGCGGATTCCAGGTTGTCTTCCAGAGCTCCGGAATTGGAGGTGCGGATCAGGTATTCGTTGTCCGCCGCATGGCCGAATCCCTGGACGGAAGCGTCCTTTAACCCAAGATCGTTCAACCCGTTGCGGATGTCGCCCACATCCACGGCCTGGGTGAATTTGACCTGAACCAAAGTACCTCCGGCAAAATCAATGCCGTAGTTAGGACCCCTGTGAACAATCAGGGACACCAGGCCGGCAATGATCAGGGCCAGGGAGACAAATAACCCGATTTTCTGTTTTCCCAGAAAATCGATGTTGATATCAGATTTGATAAACTGCATTGATTCGTTCCTTATATGCTAAGCGTGGATGTTTTTTTGTTCTGGAGTACAAGGTCATAGATGCTTTTGGACAGTACAAGGGCCGTGAACAGGCTGGCCAGGATACCCATTCCCAGGGTCCAAGCAAAGCCCTTGATGGGGCCTGTACCGAACTGGAACAGAACCACTGCGGCGATCAGGGTGGTGACGTTGGCATCCAGAATGGTCAGGGTGGCCCGTTCATAACCGGCATGGACCGCTGCCAGCGGTGTTTTGCCTGAGCCAAGCTCTTCCCTGATTCTTTCAAAAATAATGACGTTTGCATCCACTGCCATACCAATGGTCAGAATGATACCTGCTATACCCGGCAGGGTCAGGGTGGCTTCGAAAGCGGCCAGAGCCCCGCCGATGAGAATGATGTTGACGATCAGGGCAAGGTCAGCGATCAGGCCTGCCGCTTTGTAGTAGATCGCCATGAAAATGATGACCAGAACGCCGCCGACGATCATGGATAAAAGGCCCATGTATACAGAATCCGCACCCAGGGTGGGACCAACGGTCCGTTCTTCGATAATTTTTACCGGAGCGGGCAGGGAGCCGGCCCTCAGGGCAATGGCCAGGTCTTTGGCTTCTTCAAGAGTAAATTGGCCGCTAATGACGGCCTTGCCACCGGCGATCCGTTCATTGATGTTGGGGGCGGAGTATACGGTATTGTCCAGCACGATGGCCAGACGTTTATTCACATTCTGGGCAGTGATCCGGTCAAAAATTCTGGCCCCTTTCCGGTTGAATTCAATGCCCACCTGGGGCTGCTGATACTGGTCGAATTCCACCCGGGCGTTGGTGAGGAGGCTGCCGTCAAGAAGGACCTGTTTTTTAATGAGAAAGGGCACCAGGGTTTCAGCCCCGGTGGTACTGTCTTCACGTTTCTGGTAAAGAATCTCGGAACCCACGGGCGGGGTGCCTGACAACGCACTGTTGAGATCTGCTTCGTCATTGACAATCTGGAAGGTGAGCTGGGCGGTCTTTCCGATGAGATCCTTGGCCCGGTCGGGATCCTGGATACCGGGAAGCTGCAGCAGAATGCGGTCATCTCCCTGGATTCGGATATCAGGTTCGCTGACGCCGAACTCGTCGATCCTGTTGCGGATGGTTTCCAGGGCCTGCTCAGTGGCCAGTTTTTTAAGGGTGTCTGCCTCATCGTCAGGCAGACGCAAGGTGAATGAAATGCCGCCTTCCACAGTGCCTGTGGCAGGTATTTCCAGATTGGGGTAGTCGTCGGCTAGAAGCTTTTCAACCGCAGCTTTGTTTTCCGGGCCGGAAATTTTGGCCAGAATTTTGTTTTTTGCCTCACGGGTGATCCCAAGATGCTTGATCCCTTCGGATCTAAGGTCTTTTTTCAGTTCAGAAATGGTCCGTTCCAGCTCGGCTTCCACTGCTTTTTCGTTTTGCACTTCCAGTACCAGGTGCATCCCGCCCTGAAGGTCCAGCCCTAAGTTTATTTTTTTATGGGGCCAAACATCCACGAAGGTGGGCAAAAGACAGACGACTGCGGTAGCAATGATACCCAGAATCAGTATGCGTTTAAAGGTCAGGTGTTTCAATCTTGTGTTCTCCTGAAGGTGATCTTTTTAGGCCTTCTTAAAATCAATGATAGGGAGTGATTTCTGCGCGGAATGACACGCAGAAATCTTTTTCGCCATAGAAGCGCCCTCTATTTTTCTTCTTTTTTGGAGGCAGCTTCAGCGTCCGATACCAGGGCTGCCACGTTGCCTCTGGAAATTTTGATTTTAACCTTCTCGGCAATTTCGAGGCCGATGGTGGTATCGTCAATATTCAGGATGGTGCCGTAGATGCCGCCGGTGGTGACAATTCTGTTGCCTTTTTTAAGATTACCGATCATCTCTCTGTGTTCCTTGGCTTTTTTCTGCTGGGGCCGGATCAGAAGAAAGTAGAAAATGGCAAACAGAATAATTATCGGTAAGAATCCGGCAAGTCCCCCTGCCTGTCCTGCCTGTCCGCCGGTCGGTCCCATTGCAAATGCTGTACTAATCAAGGTAGTCCTCCTTAAAGGTTAAGTTTCAAATTACGATTTTTTGGCCGGTATCCAGATGTTTTTTCCGTCAAACTGGAGCCGGTCCACATTGGTAAAATTTATTTCGTCAAGCAGGTTGAACACTGCTTCCATATTATACACAACCACCTTGCTCAAGGGGTCGATGAGGTTGATGTCCTGGCTCACCTTTTCCTCAAGCAGGTTGTATATGATCACCATGGTTTCGGAGAATTTTAAAATTTTTCCCACACCTGAACTCATGCCGGCATTTCCGGGCTCATCTGCCTGTTCTTTCACAGAAATGCCCCGGGATGCATAATAGTCTTTTAAAATTCTGAAATGAATGTTCCAGAGGTTGTCCCCCGGCTGGACCACATACACACCGTATTCTTTAATAACAGTGGGTTGGGTAAATCCCTGGTCGGTTATTTCTTCCTGGTACACTTTGCCTTCTTCGGCAAATGCTTTTTCAAGGATCTTCTGCATGGATACCGTTGATTCACCCACGGTAAATGATTCATCGGACTTGACGATCATGTCCAGGCTTTCTTTAATCCCTAAGCTTTTTTTCCGGTCACCCATCATGGTCTTGAGGGCGTCATTTTCTTCCAGCGCCTTATAATCAATGGTCTTGGTGGCCGGTATTTCCCCTTTGACCACGGCCGGTGACGGGGTGTCACCATCTTTCGCCCCGGAACCCATTACGGTTGTCTGACCGTTTTCCAAGGAGTGTGAGCCATTTTCATCCGGGGCCGGACGGGACATGAGCGTAACAAGTCCCACAACACATACAACTGCCGCAATTCCGATCAGAACCAGTGTTTTCTGTTTGCTTTTTCGGCTGTCCCGGAGCATGTTCTCTCCTCTTAAAAGGTTAATATTCAGGTCCAGATGACCTGCGTAAATTGTTCCACATACACCGACACGCCAGAGTTGTCAAGGTATGAGGCCCTATGTGACCGCTGGATCAGGATGTTGCCGGAGCGATGTTGCTTTGGCCGGAAACCAGCTTGGGATCGATTTCTATGCTGATAAACACCTGCCGCTTCTGCTCCAATTCCATGAGTTCTTCCCGTTTGGTATTGAGCACGTAGTAGGCTACGACGGCCGGCAGGTAGCAGATGAACTTCTGGTCTTTTTCCGCTTTCAGGGTACGCAGGTTGAGCTGGCGCAGGAATGCCAGACCCTGGGTTTCCACGGAGGGGGTCATGCCCCGGCCGTTGCAGTGGATGCAGGTTTCGTAGGCTCCGTAGGTAATGGAGTGCCTGATGCGCTGGCGGGACATCTCAAGAAGGCCGAAGGCGGTAATCCCTCCGACTTTGGTTTTTGCCTTGTCAGATTTAAGATGTTTTTTCAGGTTTTTTGTAATATCCGCCTTATGCCGTCTTTCTTTCATGTCGATGAAATCCACGACAATGAGGCCACCCATATCCCGAAGACGCAGTTGCCTTGCCACTTCTTCAGCCGCTTCCAGGTTGGTGTGGTAGGCGGTTTCCTCGATATTCTTACGTTTTGTGGATTTGCCGGAGTTGACGTCTATGGAGACTAAGGCCTCGGTTTGTTCAATCACCAAAAAGCCCCCGGATTTTAGGAGAACTTCCCTGCGGTAGATGGAGGATATTTGTTCTTCAAGCTGGTACTTGGTGAAGATGGGTTTTTCCCCTTTGAAGAGACGGACGATCTTGGTCTGCTTGGGGGCGATCAGTCCGATGAACTCCTTGACCTCCTGATAAGTTTCAGGATTGTCGATCAGGATTTCCTTGATATCGGTGGTAAAGTAATCCCTGAGGGAACGGACTGCAAGGCTCTGCTCCTTGTACAACAGGCAGGGTGCTTCGTTTTCCATGGCCTGCTTGTCAATGTTTTTCCATACCCGCATCAAGTAGCGCAAGTCCGAGGTGAGAAGGGTTTTGGTGGCGCCTTTACCGGCGGTGCGGACAATCATGCCGAAGCCTTCCGGAATTTTCATGCTCTTGAGGATCTTCACCAGGCGTTTGCGCTCTTCTTCCTCATCGATTTTCCGGGAAACCCCCCGGGTGGTATTCCCGGGCATGAGTACGCCGAAACGGCCGGGCAGTGAGATGTAGGTGGTGAGCATGGCCCCCTTGAGGTTGATGGGGTCTTTGGTGACCTGGACGATGACCTCCTGTCCCTTTTTAATAAGGTTGTACAGGGCCTTGTCCCTGCCGTCCACCTCCTGGAAATAATCCGGGTGGATCTCATTCTTTTGTAAAAATCCGTTCTTCTGGGCACCATAGTCAACGAACACGGCCTGGAGGCTTTGCTCCACCCGGGTAACGATGCCCTTATAGATGTTGCCTTTGGTGACTTCCTTTGCCGAGGTTTCGATGTGAAATTGGTCTAATTTGTTCTCAAAGACCGCTGCGATCCTGTTTTCTTCAGGATCCATTGCATTAATGAGTATTTTTCTAGTCATGAAGATTCTCTTTTCCAAAAAGTGTAAAGGTCTTAGCCTGTGCGGCATTAAGCGATACCGCTTTGGGTACCGTTTTGAGCACAGGCAGGCCGGTTTGTGGTCTTTTCCGTCAACCGTTGTTCAGTCGGAATCAGGATAGGGTTTTCTGTTTTAAAATATCGAAAAAGGTCAGTATCCGCTCAACGTAGTGAACCGGTTCCCATCCTCTGGCATACCCGTACTTGGTTTTTTTGTAATACTCGGGTTTTGACAGCAGGGGCAGCGTGGTTTTCAACGTCTGCCATGTATGGGGATCCAGGCCTTGCTCCTTGGCGATTCTCAAGGCGTCTTTAACGTGACCGTATCCGATGTTATAACTGGCCAGGGCAAATAACAGCCGCTGGTATTCGTCTTCAATGTGATTAAACCGCTGGTGCATCAGGTCAAGGTATTTGATGCCGGCCCGGACGCTTTCCTTGGGGTTGAGCCTGTCTTTAATCCCCATCTCCTTGGCCGTGGCATGGGTGACCTGCATGAGTCCGCGGACATTGGTAAAACTGGTTGCGTTCGGGTTGAAATGTGATTCCTGGTAAACCACGGCCGCCACCAGCCGCCAGTCGAATCCGTACTTGGCGGATTCTTCCATGATCACATCCTGATATTTGGGCAGCCTACTCTTAACGCGTTGGTGAAACTTTTTCAGCTCGTATACACCGAAATCCCTGGTATTGTCGTAATATTTTTCCGTGATTTTCTGGAGGATACCGGTTTCGTTGGCATGGAGGAGGAACCGGTTGATCTCCTTGAGCATCTCAGCGTCATTTTTA
>MDTD01169824.1_pt1 | contig 19363 bp, 13 predicted proteins | sample 811221 | NCBI WGS metagenome assembly MDTD01 (sample SAMN05326646, study PRJNA326480) | marine metagenome | isolation source: seawater | place: Pacific Ocean: South West | collected 2011 | reverse complement strand
TATCGATCAACTTCAATGGATTACGTAAATCTGGGCGATCACATCCGTAATCTCTCATGGCGGTTGCATAATCCATACAGGGGAATGGATGAGGTAGATCTACCGATAAGACTGATTTGAAGACTGTTCGAATCAAAGACTCTGTTAATGATTTCACAGCCGTTTCATCCACAAAAGATAATTCCATATCTAGCTGAGTAAATTCTGGCTGCCGATCAGCACGTAAATCTTCATCTCGAAAACATCTCACGATTTGATAATAACGATCGACACAAGACATCATTAATAACTGTTTGAAGACTTGTGGAGATTGTGGCAATGCAAAAAAATGACCCGGGTGTGTTCGTGATGGCACTAAATAATCTCGAGCACCTTCAGGCGTAGAAGCGGTTAACACAGGGGTTTCTACCTCTAGAAATCCTTCTGAATCTAATGTTTCTCGTAAAACGGACATGATGTGTGCGCGCATACGCAACCGTGCCTGCATCGGGGCTTGTCTTAAATCTAGGAAACGATGTTTTAAGCGCACTTCTTCGCTGATCGATTCAGTTTGATCATGTAACGTAAACGGCAAGGGCTCTGCAATATTATGAATCACAATATCTGTTACAATACATTCAATCTGCCCGGTGGTGAGATTAGGGTTCTCAGTCCCCTGGGGTCGCGCTTGAACCACTCCTGTTACGGTAATTGAAGATTCGATACGAACCTTATCAGCACAACGAAAGGCCTCTTCCTGCTCGGGCTGAAACACCACTTGACATAGTCCTGTTGCATCATAGCAATCTAAAAAGATCACACCACCATGATCACGTCGGCGCATGACCCAGCCTGAAAGTGTGATGGTTTGCCCGACCAACTCAAGCGTAGGGGCTCCACATGCATGTGTGCGCATGAACAATTCTCCTCTATCAATAATAGATTGATTATCTTAAATCATAGTCAATTTGATGGAATGATTCAAATGACTTCGTCATGATGGGGCTGCGTTATACTGGGATGATCTCCAGGTAAGACCGTTCCCAATGACACAATATACTTCAAAGCCGCTTCAACGCTCATCGATAATATTTTGACAGACTCCTCAGGCACTAATAATAAAAAACCTGAGGTTGGATTAGGTGTAGTCGGTACAAATACGGTCAGTAAGGTTTTACCCGTTGCCTCATCCACTTGAGTCAGCCCACGGTTCGTTTTAAACGCAATGCTCCAAATGCCTATTCTGGGATACTCAATGAGTAACACTTGACGAAATGATTCTCCTTGTGAAGATAAAATCACAGTCAGCGCTTGTTGCACTGCATTATAAATTGAACGCACCAGCGGAATTCGTTTTAATATAGATTCAGATAAAGCAAGAATCCTGCGCCCCATAAAATTAGCACCTAGGACACCCGTTAACCAAATGACGGCACATACAAAAATAACTGACATACCTGGCAGATGAAAGCCTAACCAAGCAGAAGGTTGATACTGCAAAGGAACACTGGCCCAAGCTTGATCAAATAATTCAAACAAGACTTTCACAACAGTCACAGTTACCCAAATAGGCAACCAAATCAAAATCCCCGCAATAAAATGACGTTTAAACATGTCCCTCCCCCTTTTAGATCAAACTTAATCGGTTGAATCTGATGTATGACTTGTATCAGAGGATGGAGCGCTATACCCATCTTCAAACCAGCCACCTCCGGCCAATGCAAAACTACAACCTCCAATATATTTTTCCATTTTACCCGTATCACATAATTCACAATGCTCTGGCCCTGGAGCTGTCCGCTTTTGCAATATTCTGACTTCATGTGAACAGGCATTGCATCGATAATCATAAAAGGGCATGATTGCCTCCAGCATTATTAAAAACATCATATAATACAAAACTTTCTGAAGACACTCAAGCCAATCTAACTTAGGCAAAATCCTAACGTCTCAAACACAATCAAGCCCTTACCCTCTTATTAGAATGCATAGGCATCATCGTATACCGTTGAACTCTGAAGTGATTTCATTTATTCTATAAGGTTTAAATCGATAGATTAAACGGTCACTAGGCAGCTGGATATAATCGTATGACTGAACAAATCAGACCTCTCTCATTTGAACCGCACTATCTTGCTCACGCAGATGGTTCAGTTTTGGTCAAATTAGGACACACCCATGTATTATGTACGGCTTCAATCAGTGAAGGCGTTCCAAGATTTTTAAAACACACACAACAAGGCTGGTTAACGGCTGAATATGGTATGTTACCAGGCTCAACACATACTCGAACTGACCGTGAAGCAGTGCGTGGCCGTCAATCTGGGCGCACGCTTGAAATTCAACGCCTCATTGGTCGCAGTCTACGCAGCGCAATTAATTTAAAGAAACTGGGAGGGTATACGATCACCATTGACTGTGATGTGATTCAGGCGGATGGAGGCACCCGTACAGCTGCCATCTCAGGCGCTTGTATTGCGATGATTCACGCGATACAAACTTTACAATATCGACAGCTTATTAAAACAGACCCCATCCGACATTTAGTTGCAGGTATTTCTGTTGGCATGGTCAAGGGCTCACCTCAATTAGATTTAGATTACGCGTTAGATGCATCTGCAGACACTGACATGAACGTTGTCATGAATGATCGTGGTGAATTTATTGAAATACAAGGCACCGCTGAACGTACACCTTTTTCACACACACAGCTTCACACCATGCTCACACTTGCTGAATCTGGCATTTCAAAAATTCTTGAAGCACAACGTATTGCAATTCAAACTCAACCCAATCGAATAGACACTTAACCCCAGCGTCATCCGCTAAACCTAACTTTTCAAAGGTGCGCTCTCTCTGTTCACGTAGAACCCCATAAGCCATCATCTATCTTGCCTGGGACATCCCATAGATGCCATCTGACAAATCAGCTCAAACCTTTGCATAGAGATGATTCTTAATGCATCAACGCCTACTGGTATATCATTCCACTTTATATCAATAGACTGAAGATCAAACTTCTGAATGATCATATGATGCTTTAGGGGAGCTGCCTTGATACATCAAGGCGCCTTTCTCCTTACAGACGGTTTAGATTGAGTGCACGACGTATTGCTTCAGGGCATGCAATGGGCTTAAAAGCTTGATCCACACACACAATCTCAATGCGACCTTGGCAACATGACTCGCAGATATCTGATTCAATTTGAACCACTTGATTCCAATACATTCTAGCTTTTGAAGCCCATTCTACTGTACTGGTGATCTTCAAAGAAACACCTAATCTCGCGGGTCGCTCGTACTGAATATCTGCTGACCGCACAACAAAGATCACACCTGATTCAGCAAGATTTGCAACAATGAAGCCACATGAGGCAAGCGCTTCTGTTCGTGCACGCGCCATTAAGGTGATATAATTTGCATGGTACACAACACCCGCTGCATCTGTTAAATCATAGTATACTTTTGTGCAATATTGAAACAATGCTGTTATCATCCTTACGGCTTAAATTACACTGTTAAGGCCATTTTTTGCTTCAACACATAACATAAAATTCCGCCAGATTGATAATACTCAAGCTCTTTTAATGTCTCAATACAGGCCATCAACGGAATTGATTCAGAGACCCCATTTGGCCGTTTAAGCGTTAAAGTCAACGCTGCATGAGGGCCCTGCATCTTTGCAATTCCTTCAATAGCGACCTCTTCTTGCCCTTCTAGTTTTAACTGCTCTGTACAGATCCCTTCTGGTAAGCGACAGGGCAATACCCCCATTCCTACTAAATTCGAACGATGGATACGCTCAAAACTTTCAGCAATTACACAGCGCACCCCTAACATCAAAGTGCCTTTAGCTGCCCAATCTCTAGACGAGCCTGTGCCATACTCACGACCGGCAAAAACAACTAAAGGAATATCACGCTGAGCATAATCCATGGCCACATCATAAATGCTCTGTACCGTATCTCCTGTAGGGTTCAGAGTATACCCACCTTCTGTGCCTCGAATTAAATGATTATGGATTCGAATATTTGCAAAAGTACCACGCATCATGACTTCATGATTCCCTCGACGCGCTCCATAAGAGTTAAAATCTTGAAGTGTAATGTCGTGTTCTTGCAAGTACACTCCTGCAGGACTTGAGGCAGAAATAGCACCTGCAGGTGAAATATGATCAGTTGTGACACTGTCTCCAAATACTGCCAAAATTCTGGCTTGCTCAAGATCATTGATCCTTGACTGATCAGATTGAACCTTAAAGAAATCTGGTTTTCGAATATAGGTTGAGCGCTCGTTCCACTTAAATTGTGGCGCGACAGCATGAGGATCTTGCAACTGATTCAAGGCCTTGGAAAGCTGCTGCCAACGTGGTAATCCTTCCCAAAAATCATCATCATATGCTGCATGAAACATTGATTGATTGATTTGGGCCACGGCTTCATGAATCATATTGGGTTCGGGCCAAATGTCTCGTAACATCACTGGATGCCCTTGTACATCCTGACCAATGGGTTCTTGTGTTAAATCAATGCACGTTGTTCCAGCCAAAGCAAAAGCAACCACCAGTGGCGGTGAAGCTAACCAATTGGCTTGAACTTGTGGGTGAATACGACCTGAAAAATTACGATTCCCAGATAAAACTGCACTCACTGACAAATCATGTTCTGCTACAGCGGCCTCTACTGCAGGCGATAAAGGTCCTGAATTTCCAATACAAGTGGTACATCCAAATCCAACAACATGAAAACCCAATTGCTCTAATGGCTCAAGCAATCCCAGCTGGTTCAAATAATCAGGGACCACTCTGGACCCCGGCGCCAGTGAAGTTTTAACCCAAGGCTTCACTTGTAGTCCTTTCTCAACTGCTTTTTTAGCCAATAGTCCTGCTGCAATTAAAACCGCTGGATTAGATGTATTGGTGCAACTGGTGATGGCAGCAATCACCACATCGCCATGACGCATATTTTGATCCAACCCTGAGACTGGAACCGTTTGTTTCAGCTCGGACTCTTCATGGCCTAATGCCAATAAAGCATCATGCATGGTCGACTTCAGGGCATTTAAAGCCACCCGATCTTGAGGACGTTTAGGCCCTGCCATTGACCATACAATATCAGATAAATCACACTCAACACAGCGGGTATAGTCTGCTGGATTCCGATCAGGGCGATGCCATAAACCTTGCTGTTTTGCATACGCTTCTACTAGAGCGACTTGATAAGGGGTACGTCCTGTCAATTCAAGATAACTCAACGTTTTTTCATCAATTGGGAAAAATCCACAGGTTGCCCCAAACTCAGGCGCCATATTAGCGATGGTGGCTCGATCCTCAAGCGACAGCTGAGTCACGCCTGGACCGAAAAACTCGACAAATTGACTCACAACGCCCACTGACCTTAACTGAGCAGTAATGGCTAAGACGATGTCTGTTGCCATAATGCCCGGCTGAGGCATTCCTGACAAATATACCCCCACAACATCTGGAACACGCATGGCAATGGGCTGTCCCAACATAGCGGCTTCAGCCTCAATGCCACCAACACCCCAACCTAAAACACTCAATGCATTGACCATTGTCGTATGACTGTCTGTTCCGACTAAGGTGTCAGGATACACTAAAGGGGTTTCGGCTTCATCTGAAACCCAAACCACTTGAGCCAAATGCTCTAAATTAACCTGATGACAAATACCTCGTCCAGGTGGAACCACCCGAAACCGCTTAAAGGCAGATTGGGCCCAATTAAGCAAAGTATAGCGCTCTTGATTGCGATTCATTTCTTGCTGGGTGTTATCTTCCATTGCACTCGATTTTGCAAAAGCATCGACCTGAATCGAGTGATCAATCACTAAATCTACATGACAGTATGGGTTAATCTCTGAAGCGGCGCCACCTAAGTCAACTAAAGCATCTCTCATGGCTGCTAGATCAACAATAGCAGGGACCCCTGTGAAATCTTGCATCAAAACACGGGAAGGATGGTAGTCAATCGCTTGACCTGTGCCTTTTCGCACCTGCCTCCATGCCAATAAAGCATCAACACTGGTGAGGTATGCAGCATCTTGATCGGCATGGCGCATTGCATTTTCAAGCAATACGCACAATGAAGCTGGAAGATCTTGTGTGACATCTTCATCAGATAACAGCTGCGACAAACTATAGTAATGATACTGATGTGATCCTGCTTTTAAGAGACTTCTTTCAATTGAACGGCTCATCCCCCCCTCCTTTCAATAATGCCTTAAAATGGGATATCGTCGTCTTCAATGATTGCACTGGCTACAGGTGCTGTGGCTGTAACAGCAAGGCTTTCAGTACCGACATTTTGATCAGCATACTCATCTTGGCGTGAATCAAGCATTTGCATTTCAGTGGCCACCACTTCTGTGGTATAGCGATCTTGTCCTTCTTTATCTTGCCATTTGCGTGTTCTTAAACTGCCTTCAACATAAACTTTCTTCCCTCGTTTAAGATATTCGCCCGCAATCTCACCTAATCGATTGAAAAAAACAACACGATGCCACTCTGTACGTTCTTGCTTTTCTCCCGTTGATTTGTCTTTCCAACTTTCTGAGGTTGCAATTGATATATTGGTCACAGCACCGCCACTGGGCATGTGCCTGACTTCTGGATCTTGTCCAACATTACCGACTAAGATGACTTTATTGATACCTCTAGATGCCATGATGCACTCCTATTTTAATATTCTCATTCACAGGTTTAGATGATGCTAAGGGCGAGAGGACATTCTTAAACCACTTTGACAGTGGATGCCCCACAAACATAAACCCAACAAACATACTAACCCAAAATTAAAACAGAAAACACCCGTTAAATCAAAGAATGATTTAATCACGCCCCCCAATGCTCCCCCCATGAAAACACCTAAAAACTGAGATGTACTATAGACCCCTAAGGCGACACCTCGCTCAGATCGATCAACCACTCGACTGACCCCTGACATCAGTAAGGCTTCAAGGATATTAAATCCCGACAAGAAAAGTACTAAAGCCACACAAGCAAGGCTCCAATAATGCCAAAAGCCCGCCCACACCAATGATGCTGCACCTAAAGCCACCGCACCATAAACAATGGCACGTTGTAATTTACAATGACGCTCTGCCCATGCAATACAAGGGAAACTAATAAACAAAGACCCCAATAAACCCGGCAGCATAAAGGTCCACATCGCCTGTGTCTCTAAGCGATGCCCCGAACCAAACACTTCTGGCAAAAATGCAAAAGTGAGGGTGAAGATCGCATGCAGGCACGCAACGCCCCCATCAAAATATCTTAACAGAGGCCTTTGAACAACATGCCACCACGACACCCAAATAGGCTGCTGCGGAGGGTCAATGCTTGACCTGGGAACACAAATGATTAGAATTAAAATAGCCAATCCACCTAACACAGTCATTAAATTAAATAGTCCTGACAAACCCAAATGCGGCCACAAGACAGGCCCCAATATCACTGAGAGCCAAAAAGCGCCTCCAATCCCCACACCCACACAAGCCATTGATTTACCTCGATGAGCTTCTGGCACCCAATCAGATAATAAAGCCATCAAGGTACTCCCTATTGCACCAGTTCCTTGTAGTGCACGACCGGCAATCAAGGTATAAACAGAATTGGCATGTGCGGCAAGATAAGACCCAAACATCAACAGCACTAATCCTAGAATCACGACAGTATGACGTCCGATACGGTCGGATAACGCACCCATGACCATTTGCATCATGGCTTGTGTTAAGCCATATACACCAATGGCGCACCCAAGCAAAGCCGTGGTGGCTCCAGCATACTGTTGCCCATGGACCATCAACAAAGGCAACACCGCCATAAACCCAAAGACCCTCAAAGCAAAAATAATCGCAATAGCGGTAACAATGACAGGCAGTGGCCTTGAAATGGAAGCAGTTGTCATATTGAACATCTATCCTATATCATATAAAAACTTTACTTTAGAGTATGCCGAATTTTAATCAGGACATCAATTCATTCAACTTAATCGAGAACAAACCAAGGGCTCAGTTGAAACCAGAACTGGCATATATTACTGTTCGAAAAAATAATTTTATTTTATAGATTATAGGGAACAGAATCAATTCATGCTCAACCCCTTTAGACTTCAAAAATTAAATTTCTCAAGCAAGTATACAGAATACATTGGTTTCGGTGGTTCAGGCTCGATTTCCAAAGAACGCATCATCAATCGAGAAGCCCTTTGTGTTGTTTACTTGTCCTAACCCACATAGGCTTAACATCAAGTCACTTGAATCGAGTCCCTCCTACACTACTTGACTTATTGCTTATCACTTTGATTTCCCTTTTGCAATTCTTATTAATTCTATTGATGTTATCATTCCTCTCATCCCCCATCCCTGAATTACTCTTATTATCACCCTACTTATTATCACCGCTTAAGCTGATATTGCTCATCACGACTCCAGTGTATTGCCTCATCAGCCTGAGAAGCTTGTTTAAACACTTCAGTCAAAAATATAATGATTCAACCCTCATTGAAAAAATGTTTCATACGTTGAAGGATCGCTCCCTAGATGAGGTTATTATTAAAAAGTACGATAATTCTAAAAAGATGGATCAAGAGTGCAGGGCAATTGATCGGCTCAATCAACAGGGCATTCCCACGTCAGTTCATGCCAGCGAAATCATTGCGACAACACAAGCGCCTTCATCGATTGTATTCTTCGCTCAAAAAGGCCCAGTCAAGGACCTATTTTCTAGCACTATTAAAGGAACAGCCGCTGGAGTGAGCTTTGTGAGAGCTGTTGCCACTTTACATCAAAAAGGAATCGGACATGGAGATATCAAACCTCAAAATGCTCTAAGCACCCCAGAAGGCACCAAACTGATCGATTTTGAATCAAGTCTGCATAGCCAGGATATTATAGTGTTTACTTGGGGCTATATTCCCCCACAAATGTTCGAATTTAAATCTAGAGGATTTAAACTGCTTAGCTCTTATCCATTCGATAAACACACTCAGCCACAGTCGTTTAATTTAAAAAATTTAGAAATAGATGGGCTTAATTTAGTAAGGGATAAATGGCTTCACCAACAAGCGGATAGGTGTAAGATACATTTACACGATAGTTACGCCCTAGGAGTCGCTATATCAAAAATGTATTTAGAGGATAACGATGCCTCTTTAAGCATTCCATTAGAGATTATAGAGCCGCTTTTAGCTCATCTACCATGGATTCAAGAAAAAACGAATACTTTTATTCGACCTTTCGGACAACAAGAATTATTGTTTAGCGGAAATCTAGCTGCCGTCAATACTGTGAAGAATCTGGTAAATGTGTTACCCGATATATGCTCTCAACTTGAACGCTCTTTAAGCTCACAAGCTATTAAAGATTTTTTAGAATATAACCTCTATTTCTGTAGCAAAACAGACCCTTTTGATATTGTTTGGAATATCGAAGCGAAGTACCCCCTTGAGCATCTTGAAAAACTCCGATCTATTCTTAATCACTTCAAAAAATATGCGTATATAGATCAACGCGCAACAGATGAGCACATTGTTCTAACTATATTCACATTTGAATCTTACGGACGCTTTATTAAATTAATGATTGCGGTTTTCTTGCAGATCCCTGTGGAAAAAATCAACTCATTAAGCTCTCCAGATCTTTCAAGTTTCCTTCATCATGCTCGGTCATATCATCCTCCTTTAGGAATGACTCACTTGACTTACAGCTATCCAATTCAAGAATATTCAGCCGATCAAGTTAATCACATAAAACAACACCTGAGACAAGTCGCTTATCAAGTGAAAAAACCTTTTATCATGATGTCGCACACAGACGCGAAGGCCCTTGACATTTCATGTTGTTGTTTAACTTTAGATAAAGACCTTTTCTCAGAAGCTATAGCCGATAAACTCAGCACTAAACACTTACCATCTTTGACTCAACCTCTAACATTTCAACCTGACACCCCTATCTACACATCAAGTGCAAGTCTCATTCAGAGCACATTCAGAGACTGGATCATTAGAGAATCGACCCCTCATCCTCAACGTGTTTTTCGAGGATGGAACCGCAAAGAAGCAGAACTGCACCCAGAGTTAACCTTATTTAAAGCCATTCGAGCCAATGCATTCGCCTGCACAACACCCAAAGCACTTAATCAAGATGAAACATCTAGCATTGCCTCTATTTTAAACCAGTATCAAGCGCGGCACCCACATCAAGCGCATGCACTGACCATTCAACGTGTTTTTCGGGGCTTTTCTTTAAGACAACGCTTGAAGAAGACCACTTCAAGTACAATAACACATCAAAAACATCGAACCTTCAAACGGCTTCAATTCATGATCTGGAAGCTTCATCAAAACATGATGCGATCTGCTTGCATTTGGTCTTCAATCGGATTAACCGGCCTACTAGGCGTCGAACTATTCTGTCATATGAGTTTAAATGACATTACTTTAAATCTACTTGACTTAATAAACGTTCACCTTACCCACATCGCAGAGCCTTATACTATCTTACTTCTCGCTGGATATTTAGTATTATCGATGATCATTGGCGTATGCCTTTCAGCGATCCTAAGCCCTATCTTGAAACCTCGACAATTTCTAAATGAGAATATTCTCAACCCTTCAAAACCAAGTGCAGCGAACAACCTCAACCCCATCGCCAAACCCTCTTCAACATTAGAACACACATCCGCTTACTCAGAATCAAATTCATCTGCTTCGGCATGTACCATGAACCCCTAACATTTTCTGGGTTAAGACTTATCTTCAATGCGATCATGGACACAAGCAATTCCATTGTTATTGAGAGCAACTCCTTTGCGACAGGAAGCAGGCCTTGGCATTGACAAATTCCAAACACCCTAAACGACCCAACTCACGCCCATACCCTGAACGTTTCACCCCTCCAAACGGCACATCAAACTGAGAATGAACTGCTTGATTGATTGCACAACTGCCCACCTTTAAATGAGGCATGATCGATTCAAGCACATGCTGCTCAGAGGCACTGAATACAGCAGCGGTTAATCCAAAAGGCGTATCATTGGCCACACGAATTGCTTCAGTTTCATTGTGCACTTTAATACAGGAGATCACCGGCCCAAATAATTCTTCATGATACGCAGGCATCCCTGGCTGAACCTCAATAAGCACCGTCACTGGATAAAAGAAACCAGGCCCCTCAGGGCATACACCGCCCATTAAAGCAATGGCACCCTGATCAAGACTTCTTTGAACCTGACTGTGTAAATGCGCACGTAAATCAGATCGAGCCAAAGGCCCCACAGTGGCCTCGGGGTTAAAAGGATCGCCTAGCTGATAACTTGATGCTTCACGACAGACCTCATCTAAAAAATCCGTCCAGATTGATTCATGAATAATCAGCCGTTTTGCCGCAATACACACTTGTCCCGCATTCACTAAACGTGCTTCAACACAACAACGTGCAGCTTGTTTAAGATCAGCATCTTCAAGCACTAAATAAGGATCTGATCCGCCCAACTCTAATACACTTTTTTTAAGGGCTTGACCCGCTGATGCTGCAATCGCAGCGCCTGCTTTTTGAGACCCTGTAAAAGTGACCCCATCCACTTGAGGGTGTGCAATGACATCGTGAGCTTTTTGATCATCAATCACTAAGCATTGAAATAACCCTTCTGGACACCCCGCTTTATCTGCTAAGTGCTTAAGCAGTAATGCAGTCCCTTGTGTACATGGGGCAGGGCTTAATAACACCGCATTTCCAACCAACAATGCTGGCACCCATGCACGAATGACCTGCCATAACGGAAAATTCCAAGGCATAATCGCTACAATAACGCCGATGGGCTCATATGACTGTATTGCATACCCACCGCCTTGTAGCTTAAGCCGCTCTGGCCGAATCCATTCATTCACTTGTGTAGCTAAATACTGACAACATGCCACCGACTTATCCACTTCTGAACAAGCTTGGGCGTAGGGCTTACCCATTTCTAAACTGATGCACGTTGCAACATGCTCACGTGCATCGCTTAAGCACTGCCCCAATCGCTTCACATAGTTTGCACGTATCGCATTGTCTGTATTTGCCCAGTCATTTGCAGCCGATACTGCCCTCTGAATACACGATTCAACCGAGGCCTCACTTTGATATGTATAGGTTTCTAAAATCTCTCCGTTAGCTGGATTGATTGTTTTAAACATAACGGATAACTCCAAGAAAAGATCTCAAAACTCTAACACGCTCATCTGACAAGCTCAAATCACTCCTGACCTGAAATTAAAACTAGCTAAAACACTGAATTTAAAAGTTATATTTTTCAAAATACAGCTCAATTCCGTCATTTAAATATCATCGATGACTAGACATATAAGATTCTTAAACGCATAATTGATTTAAATCAGGATACTGTACGATTGATGAAACATTTAAACCATTATTTTTTATTAAGTATAGCCTTCGTTGCACTGACTCACTGCACCACGACTCCAACACAAATATCACCGAATCACCCCCAGGATCTAAGGGCTCTAAAAGCTGCGCCTTATCATACCACTCAACAACATCGCCCCCTTCAACACACCTCATCAGAACTCACACCCAATGACATCATGACTCAAGCTCATAACCGGTTCAAAAATCATCCAACCTTCCAGCGCGCTGTAACACATTAAATGAACCTACATTTATTTAAGATGAAGCACGCACTCCTTTATGATATGATCATTTGATTTGTAATGGATTAAATTGGTCATCATGAACACCATTGAGGTCTCTGGAGCACGCACTCACAATTTAAAAAACATTGATGTCTCTATTCCCAAAAATCAATTAGTGGTGATCACAGGCCCTTCGGGCTCTGGGAAATCTTCATTGGCCTTTGAAACCCTTTATGCAGAAGGCCAACGACGCTATGTCGAATCACTTTCTGCTTATGCTCGACAATTTCTGTCTTTAATGGAAAAACCAGATGTTGACGCGATTACCGGGCTGTCTCCAGCCATTGCAATTGAACAAAAGTCGGCGTCACATAACCCTCGATCAACCGTTGGTACGGTCACAGAAATTTATGACTACCTCCGATTATTATTTGCTCGAGTTGGCACACCACATTGTCCTCAACATGGTCAAGCGCTGCATGCCCAAACACGCGCCCACATCACTGAAGCTGTGTTAGCACAACCTGAAGGGACACGTTTAATGATTTGTGCGCCGATGGTTCGCGGGCGAAAAGGTGAGCATGCTGAACTTTTTAAAACCCTCAGGCAACAAGGCTACCTCAGGGTACTGGTTGATGGTGAGCTCTTAGAGTTAGACACCCCAATCACCCTAGATCCAAAACAACAACACGAAATTGATGTTGTGATTGATCGATTTAAAAATCGCAGTCAAATTCGAACACGCATCGCTGAGTCGATTGAATCTGCATTAAATTGCAGTGAAGGTTTAGTCCGATTAATGTCGATCGATCAACCTCAAGATGAAGGGCTATTATTTTCTATTCATCATGCTTGCTCTGAATGCGGCTATAGTGTTGAAAAACTTGAACCACGCCACTTTTCCTTCAACAGCCCTAAAGGGGCTTGTGAAAGCTGCCATGGGTTAGGCCTTTGTCGTGTGATGGACCCAGATCAAGTCATTCACGAACCTTCTTTAAGCATTGCCCAAGGGGCCATTCGCGGATTAGACCATCAAAATAAAAGCTTCTTTGAAATGATGGAAGCCCTCGCGGCACATTATCATTTTGATCTGAATACCCCTTGGAATGATTTACCTGAGTCAATTCAGACAATTATTTTACAAGGCAGTGGGCGTACTCGCATTACCTTCACCTATGAGCATCGTCGCTTTAAATCACGTTCACGTCAAAAACCTTTTGAAGGAATCTGTCCAAGCATGATGCGCCGCTATGAAACAACGGATTCAGAACTGGTACGCGATCAATTGGCTCGCTATCTGAGCTACCATACCTGCACCACATGTGCTGGCACTCGTTTGAGCGAAAGCGCTCGACATGTTCGTGTGGGAAAACACACCATTGGCGAGTGGGTTGACCTCCCCATTCAAAGCCTCCCAGCACAACTCAATCAACTTCACTTTAACGATCATACTAAACATATTGCAGCACCTATTGTTAAAGAAATCCAAACCCGCATCCAATTTTTGTTGAATGTTGGGTTAAACTACCTCACCTTAAATCGCACTGCAGAAACACTGTCTGGCGGAGAAAGTCAACGCATTCGATTGGCGAGCCAACTGGGTTCTGGGCTCACTGGCGTGATGTATGTATTAGATGAACCTTCAATTGGCTTACACCCCCGAGATAACCAACGCTTAATTGACACATTGACACACCTTAAATCGCTCGGCAATACCGTAATTGTCGTCGAGCATGATGAAGCCACCATGCTTCAAGCGGATCAAATCATTGACATTGGACCTCAAGCCGGTGAAGGCGGCGGTTATGTCACCGCTCAAGGCACCCCTTGCCAAATTCAAGCGAATGCTAAGTCATTAACCGGTCAATATTTAAATCAAACACGCTATATTCCAGTACCCACCACCCGAACCCCTCCAGACCCTGCGCGCATGATTCGCATTCAAGGCGCTGATATTCATAATTTAAAATCGGTGGATGTCAATATTCCTGTCGGCTGTTTTACATGTGTCACAGGCGTTTCAGGTTCAGGCAAGTCCTCACTCATCAATGACACTTTATGCCCTCATGCGCTGATACATTTACATCGTCAAACCGCACACAAACCAGGCCCTGTTCAACAACTGACTGGCTTAAATCATTTTGATCGTATTGTCATGATTGATCAAAGCCCCATTGGACGAACACCGCGCTCTAACCCTGCAACTTATGTCGGGTTATTCAATTATATTCGAGAGTGCTTTGCTTCAACACAAGAAGCCAGAGCGCGCGGTTATAAACCTGGTCGATTCAGCTTTAACGTTTCAGGGGGGCGCTGTGAAGTCTGTCAAGGTGGGGGTCAAATCAAAGTTGAAATGCACTTTTTAGCCGACATGTATGTCACGTGTGAGCATTGCCAAGGCACGCGCTATCACCCTGAAACACTGGCTGTAAAGTATCATGGAAAATCCATTGCAGATGTTTTGAATTTAACGATTACACAGTGCCATGAGTTCTTCAATGCCATCCCAGCTATCAAACAAAAATGTCAAACCTTGATTGATGTTGGCTTAGGTTATTTAACTTTAGGGCAAAGTGCAACTACATTATCCGGGGGTGAAGCGCAACGAATTAAATTATCACGAGAACTTTCAAAACGTTCTACCGGCCATACCCTTTATGTGCTCGATGAACCCACCACTGGCCTGCATGTTCATGATGTCAAACAACTATTATCTGTGCTCGATGCCCTTAAATCACGCGGGAATACATTAATTGTGATTGAGCACCATTTAGATGTGATTAAATGTGCTGATTGGATCATTGATTTAGGCCCAGAGGGTGGTGATGCAGGCGGCACTATTTTAGCACAAACCACCCCTGAAGCATTGATTCAAATGCCACACAGTGCAACGGCTCAAGCGTTAAAAACCGTACTGCCCTCCACAGGCTCATCAACCCAGTGAACACCTCAGAACATCGATAATATCATCCTTCAGTGTACCCGGTGTTACTTTTAAATCGCGCAACTCCACATTGAACCGAACACATTGATTGAGGGCCAGAATGTGTCAATGCCTGGAGGACAATTTTAGCCTCTATGGGTGCCTTGGATTCAATCACCTAGATCTAGGTCATCAGCACTTACCCCCTAATATACTATTTTTAAATCAGTACTGAGTCATCCTGAGTGATCTATGATTGAATGGTGTACTGTCTAAATGATCGTGTAACTTCTGAATTAAAATCAATACCTGAACACAACACAGCTTCATTTAAGTGCTTTTTGATCCAACCGGCTGGTGATCCGTTGGTCGTCGATCATTCTGAGAATCATGATCTTCACAAGATAAGGCGGCTTGAACTGTTGTTTGACTTTTTCCTAATGCATTTGAACGAGTAGCTTGATCCCCTGTATTCAAACCCTGAGGCGCTAAACGACGAATATTTTCATTTATCTGAGCTTTTTTGAAACAACATATCACGGTGACAAGGATGGATGTTACCACCATACCGCCTATGAGGCTCAAAATAGCTGGATCACTCAAAGTTGACTGTATACCGATGTCAATAGCCATGTCGCCTAGGATTGTAGCAATACCCAAAAAAGCTGCACAGATGACTAAAAAATTCAATACACCAATGTTCTCTAAACGTTCTTTTTCAGCATTACATCTGGCGGTTTGACTCAACTGTACAATGGGTTTTTTGATCTGCTGAACGAAATCTGATCTCACACACTGGCTGATCATTTTTGAGAGACATGGACCGATGATCAAGATGGCCATGGAAAGCCCCGCCATCACACCGAAGGTTTCAAGTGTTCCAATCGAACTCAACCCTAGCCCAAAAACATTTAAAACACTCATCGCCACTGTATTAAATGTTAAAATATTCAATAATTGAAGCACATACAATGTATTCATGCCCAAAGATATCGTCAGTAATGCTGCACATACTCCAAAACCAAACACATTTAAAGCATACCAATCTTTAAATGTCAGACGCTCTGGCATTGCCTGTTCATGATGATCGTTTGATTCATTTTCAGAGGCCTTGCGTATTTGACCTTGAGGTCTAACCTTAGCCTGTCTTACCCTAAAATCCCTAAAATAACGTTGTATATTACTCGCCGCTTTTATCTGATTAGACGTTAAGTCACTACAGTGCTCATTGAATAATTCCAACAGTGTTTTTCTCGATTGATCAGCCCAAAGTCTGTTTTGATAAATGGCTTTGAATAATGTCATTTCAGGGGTCATTTGATCATCCGGCTTTTTAAATTGATTGCCATACATTTCATTTAAAATGAGACCAAGACTATACACATCATACTTAAATAAACTAGGACGGGCTTCTGGAGGGTGATAGCTTGGAGCCCCCTGAAATACATATCGAGGTGATGTCGCAGTTTTTGAAACTCCAAAATCAACGATTTTCACATGACGCCTAAAGTCTTTTCCAGCAAAGTTTTCTTTATGTTGAACCAATAAGATATTGTCAGGCTTTAAATCACAATGCTCAATTCCTTGTTGATTAAGTGCTAATACAGCATGGATTAAATCCATTCCTAAGTACTCTGGAACAGCTTGATTCTTATTCTCCTTTAGAAAAGTATACAAAGTACCTTTATCATGCTCGGGGGCAAAAATCATCATAGCCTTATCATGATCATCTACAGCCATCAATTTAGAGGCTGTTACATCACCCACTCGGATCATTTGATTCACTGCTTGAGTCATCTCAACTTCTTGAGTCCTGAGTACCTTATCACGGTCGTTTAATTTTTTTACAATGACGTGACTTTTATTATACTTTATTAATTTTGTCAGGAATTGTTGAGCCTGATCCTCATTAAATATTGTTGGCTTAAACCATTGATAAGATAAGTATACCATATAAAGCGATAATACACCTGTGATCATCAGCGATGATGACACTGGCAAGTCAGTAATAAGCAATAATCCTAGGATGCAAATATTTAATACCAGCCCTCTAATGAATGGCCATTTTCTGTTATAAGTTAATCCCAGAAAAATTAACAGGTCGTGAACGGTGTTGAATGATACTTTCCATACTTCACCAAAAGAGCCTGCCCCTAAACGCTGATGCCTGTTGTTTAAAGTACTCAAAGTTTGGATTTCATGGCTATTGATTTGAATGGGTTTGTCTTCTCTAAACATTCAATTGTCCTATTATATTTGATTTTATTTAAAATGAACTTTCATATTTAATGTTACAGCATGAATATTAAGATAACTTTAAATCAATGCTTTCAATGATTCATCTCTAGATTCAATATACGCTTGATGTTACAGTGATCTTTCAACCATGAAATCAAGGAAATGTTCATGTTCAAACACCTTAACAGTAAAATCTTAGGTGCTATTTTATTGATTGCTGGCACACAGATTGGTGCAGGGATGCTGGCATTACCGATTACAACAGGTGTTGCTGGATTTATTCCTGCCATGGCCTTATTCATGCTTGCGTTTTTCTATATGCTTTCAAATCTATTTATTTTATTGGAAGCAAATTTAGCATGCCCCATTCCTGAAGCAAACATCATCAGTATTGCTCAACAATATTTGGGACGATCTGGTCAATCTATCGCTTGGGTCAGCTTTTTACTGTTATTATATTCAGCATCTGCCGCTTATTTAGTGGGTGGCGCAAATTTACTCGCCTCAGAACTTAAACCCATCATAAACCTCTCTTCACACATGAGTGTTTATCTCTTTGCCGCAATGTTTGCCGGTATTGCTTACTTTGGTATTGTTTGGATTGATCGAATCAATCGACTATTAATGCTGGGATTAATCATTGCATATACATTATCCACCACCACGGTGCTCCCTGAAGTTAAAATAGAGCATCTTCTGACTGAACATATTCAATACATTTGGGCAGCCATCCCTGTTGTGATTCTATCATTCACCTCGCACATTGTTATTCCAAGCATTACCCATTACTTAAAGCGTGATATTCAATCCATTCATCAAGCGTTATGGATCGGTTCATTAATTCCTCTTATTTTTTATATTCTTTGGGAAATTGCATTGGTTGGGACCATTCCTTCAACTGGACCTCAAGGCTTACATCATATTGCCACCTCTAGCACTCCCTTATCGGCCCTCACAGAAGTTTTGACTCAGATGAAGTTACCTTTTGTGGCCAACAGTAATTTATTTTTCTCAATTTTTGCAATCGCCACTTCATTTTTAGGCGTCATTTTAAGTTTGTGTGATTTTCTAGCAGATGGTCTCAATATTCAAAAAAATATTCAAGGCCGACTGTATCTCTTGATCATGAGCTTCGCTCCTCCTTTATTGTTTGCGCAGCTCTATCCTCATAGCTTTATTTTAGCCCTTGGCTATGCTGGAGTCTTTGTCGCTATTTTATACGGAATCTTACCTAGTCTGATTGTGCTGAGGTCTCGACACGCAAAACAAGATAAATCCTATACCTGCTCAGTCCCCACTCCACTTCTTTGGCTTTGTATTGTTCTGGCTTGTAGTGTAATTGTATTTCAAATTTTAGCCACAGCACATTGGCTTCCAACCCCTTAGGACTCCTAATGACTTCACTGATTAATGACCGTTTATGTCAAACCCTTCAAGGACAGATTACAGATCGCCCCCCCATCTGGCTGATGCGACAGGCAGGCCGTTATTTGCCTGAGTATCAAGTGATACGGCGTCGTGTACCTGATTTCATGACCCGGTGCAAACAACCCGATCTGGTGACTGAGATCAC
>MDTD01197302.1_pt1 | contig 19368 bp, 20 predicted proteins | sample 811221 | NCBI WGS metagenome assembly MDTD01 (sample SAMN05326646, study PRJNA326480) | marine metagenome | isolation source: seawater | place: Pacific Ocean: South West | collected 2011 | reverse complement strand
TAATTCCAGCAAATCCTCGCCAGGACAAGGCAGATCACCTCGAGGCGTGTACTGGAGAGGCCGCTGGTTGCGGATGGTGCAGTGTTTCTACTGAGAATCTCGCATCAGCCGGTCCCATGAATGAAGCCACGCGTCAAACTATGTTGCACGGTTTTGAAATAAAATCCCCATGCCTTCCTTTTTCCAACATCCCATCGAGGGTTGATGTTGCTGGAGAACTTATTGCTCAATGGGGGCCACTACCGAATCATTTCAACGAACCAGTCCTAGGTGCGATGCTCAAAGCGGGCGAGGCAACCATTGCAATCGAGGAAGCCGAACCTGGCGCTTTTCTCCACCTTCATGACAGTAAAGCAACCAAGGTTGTCGTCAGAAATGCTTTACCCGGTGTCTGGAGAGACCAACCTCGACTCTATGTCGATGCGGAATCAGAAATCGTAACGCAATCGGGAAAAGATTTGCCGAGCACACGCATTGGCTTACTGAGAACAAGGGCAAATGTGGAAGGTCTTGTTCTATCCATTCGACAACAACGTGGGAAGCGCCTCGATGGCCGTCCATGGTCAATGTTGGCATTTCACCTCTGGGACGGTCACCACGTTGCGGAGGTGGTTGCTTTTGGTTCGGCTATCAGCGAACGCCTGTTGAATCTACAGCCGGGTGAAAAAATTCGTTTGATCGGTGCTGAGTTAGGGTGGCGAGCTGGATTGGTTCAACTGCGAATCGATGTTCGTAAAACGAGAGTCGAACTTCCCGGACCGTCTTTCGCGTCCAAGAGTATTTGAGGGGTCGGTACCAGTGGCTATCCTATGCCTGTGCGACTGCCAGATCCAGAACTGGATTTTATTGGCCCATACAACCGGTTGTCGGCAAGCCAGGTGAATACGTGGAAAGCCTGTCCTCGCCTGTGGTATTACGAGAAGGTCCGACGGTTTGTCATGCCGCAGATTCCAATTCTCTTCGTTGGCAGAGCTGTTGAGGAAGCAATTTGCAAGACGCTGAAAGAGTCACCAGCCCTTATTGTCTCCTCTGCTCCAGCTGAAATCTATGTTGAAACCCCTCTCGATGAAGAAGGACGGCCAAGTCGTGAACATGAGGGAAAATGGCCAGCTGAACAGTTGCTGACGTTACCGCCAGCAAAATGGCCAGACAGCATAACTGCACTCCAGGAGTGGGGTGCTCGCAGGGTCCTTACGCATCTGGAAATAAGTCTCGAAGCAATGCGAATTGAATGGTCAAAACATGATCGAAAAGCAGGCGACTGGAAACGTGATGTGGACATTGAGCGTTGTGCCATGATGGCAAAAAATGGAATTCGGATGCACATGCAAGAAGTCAAGGCGTGTCTTGATTCCGTCAGTCAAGACGAACTCGACGCATGGCGAGGTGGTCAGCGCCATTATTGGCCTGCACCGGATGGACGTGGATATTCGATGGATATGCATCCACTCGCACAAACAGGGCAAATCACGCTGATTGAAGCATGGGAAATCGCTCGACCTTGGTTTGTTGACCCTGATGCAAAACCCTTCATGATGAACGCCGTTCATCCTGAACACTGGTTTCAAGGAGAATATGACCTTGTTTACCGTTGGGGGGGACAAAACAAAATCGTTGACATTAAAGCGTCACTCGGGAATTCCGATCGTTCCGGGGATTATGTCGAGCAGTTACGCATGTATGCCTACTTATGGTGGTGTACAACCGACAGGCAAATGATTGATTCGCTTGAGATTTGGTATCTTGCTGCTGATGCAATTAAATCGGTTCAGGTTCCAGTTGAAGAGGAATTGGAGGCCATTGGTTCTGAATTGAAATCTCTCTGGTCGGAATTGCGCGAAGAAACGCCGAAGATCGAAGGATGTCCTCCCAAACCAGCACCAATGCGCTCATTCGGACCGGGAGGTGTTCCATCCGATGAGACACCTCAGAAGAGTCGTTGCGATCGTTGTGACTGGTCGCATGTGTGTTCAAACGGAGAATTCACGAAGAGTCATCCAAATGGTGGTTCATACCATCTACCCGGAACAATCACTGAAACCGAGGGAACACCTCTTGATTCAATCACGACACGGTTTACAGTTACTGGTCACGTGCATGCCATCATCAATGGCAATCGACCTCGGATAACGATTGCAGAGGGGAATTCAGCTTTTGCTGATGTCCAAATCAAGGCATCTGAATACAAGGAGGGTGGTCCTACTGTCCCTGATGGTTTGAAAAAAGGGGACCTTGTTTGTGTCGAAAACGCCTTTTTCCAGATCAATTACAAGGGAGCCTTGATTCTGAAAGTGGACCCATTTGCCCGTGTTGTTCGATTGCAAGAAGGAGATGAGGAGATTTCGCTTCATTCGCCCCGTGCGCGATGGAATGTGACCGGGACTGTGGTCTATAGAACTGAAAAGAGAGGTTCATCTGCCCGGGGAGATTGGTGTCGGAAAGGCTTGATGTTGATGGATGAATTTGGTTCGTTGAAAGTCGAAGGTTGGCAAGCCGATTGGGGAACGCAGTATGACATGCTCAAACCTGGCGACACCGTCTTCATTACCAATATCGGTATCGATGGTTGGGCTGCAATGACTCGAGGAGAAATGTATCGTACCTCACGCCTTCACATTCTTCATGATTAACCGCCAGACGAGACCGTTGTTACCAACAGACGAACATCGGCATTCAGGACTGTATTGTGGGGTAGTATTCGATCGTCGTAACTCACAATAACCGTGGATGGTAGGATGCCTGCAAATTCAAGTGTTTGTCGAATCGTTTGTCCTTCCTTCACTTCAACTGTGCAATTGTGGTCTCGACCATGGAAGGTGATGTGCATGATGTGGACTGTGAAGCATCACGCTTATGACGGTGGCGCACAGGCAGCAACCAAGCCGAGATCGCATAGCCCGGTATTGCGGTGGATTCGAAATCCACTGTCCCTTGGACGCGGGGGTTCAAATCCCTCTCTCGGCGCTCACATGTAGAAGGCGTCAGGTTCTTCCATCAACTCTCGAACGTGGTCTGTGTTTGCAGATGGAGCTAATTCATTCAATTTAGCCATCAACGTTGATGTAGTGTTTTCAGGCAGTTGAAGATCTAAGTTCCAGCCGTTGGAAATGAATTCCATTAAGCGAATTGAGGCATGAACATCCCCACTTGCCCCTACCGTCGTTGCCATTGCACATACCGAGTTTAACCCAAACAGTGGTGCGAGAGAAGCCATCAATGCAGACATACCAATCGCACCGCCAGAAGGTTGGTCTCTACGGACATCAATGCCTTGTTCTTCCAGATGTACTCGATGCGTTGCCGATGTTGCAACGACGAATGCTTCTTTGACTTCAGGAGGTGACATCAGTCCTGCGAGAACCACGAGTTCGGTCATTCCTTGATCAGAGAGGTGCTTCAATAGTTCAGTCGTAAAATCGTGTTGTTGGGACGAATCACTTGGCTGACCCCGCCCCGTAATGGTAAGAATGACTGTTCCGTTCGCAGTTTCAACTCGATGAGCAATGATGTGTGGAGGCGAGAGAAGGCCATCTTCGTCCAAACGTGCCAATGGCGCCAATCCTGGATGAATAAATCGTACTGCTGGTATTGCTTGATTCGCCTCATTCAACAATTCTATCGCATTCTTTCCGACATCTCCAACTCCAGGGAGTGCAAAGAGAACGAGGTCAACATCACTCAAGGATTTCTCGTTCAAAACATCGACTAGGAGTGTCATGGATTCCTTACCCTTTCGTTAAGGAGTATAATGTTTGAGAACGAACTCAAGAAAAGAGGCTCATTCTTCCTCACTTTGTTCTGCACCAATTCGCATTTCTTCGACGGAAGGTAACGTTGGAATTGTTTGAGCCCAATCGGGAGATTCAACATTGTTGAGTTGACGCCGTACGTTTGCTCGGTGATCTTCAGGTGACCATTTCAATGGCGCAGCAGCTTGTGCCTTTCCTCCACATTGTGGACAGGTCGTATCCAAGCACCATGCTCCACATTGAGTGCATTGTTGGAGAAGTTGGCGTGGCATGTCACTCACTCCCTGTACGAATCTGCAGTACCACCTGCAGCCTCAATGACGGAAACGACGGCTTCGATGGACGAAGACCATGTGTCTTCGGCCGTCTTGAAATCAGGTGCACGGAGTTCAATTCTGTATTCTGGCGCCCCATCGTAATAGCATTGAACCTCAATCTCATCATCTGGCGAGGAGATTTGTTCAGCAGCAAGAAGAGCATCACGGATTGTTTCAACACCATTACTCGTATCAATCTTCAGAGTAAGTATTCCACGGATTTCAACAAACGGGGGGATGATGTTTTCAACGGCTAATTCAATGAATGGTTGAATCCAATCGCCCTCAAAGCCTGCATCAACAATCGAACCTTCATGCATTGCAGCCTCTTCAAAGGCTCCGTAGAGTGTCTCGAAGACTTCGGTCAACTCGAGTTGCAGTTCTGATGAAAATTCAGATTCCCAATTCTGAGATTCTGAGAGAACTTTGAACAATTGAAGGGCACGTTGTTCGTTCTTCCATTGTTGGAGACGGTCTCTTCGACGCTCTTCTGAGACTGACTTGAGCGAAAGTTTGAGGGAACTACCGTCCCTGCGACTTGGCATGACTTTGCAGACTAGTCGCTGTCCTTCTCGCACAAAACGTCGGATGTTTTTGATCCAACCACTCGCGATTTCTCCGATGAAGATGAATCCGTCCACACCTTGATACTCGTCCAACGAGACGTCTGCACCATTTTGCTTAACGCTGTGCACTGTGACGACAACAAGTTCTCCTTCTTCAGGATAAACGAGGTCGGTTTTCGACATGGAGGCTCAGCCTCCTCATTCCATTGTCTCGAGAACTGTGCAGCCGACGAGATTGGCTTTTCCACCGGAAGAATTGGTTAGGGTTGCACCACAAATACCGCATGACACGACGGTTGTTGAGCGTGAGAAAATGATTGCTTCACCAGCGCAATCGTTGCATGAAACTTTGATAAAACTGCCAGCCATTGAATTCACCTCATCGATCTACAAGTTCAAACTTCTTGGCTCGTTTGCACGGTGCATAGTGGGCCTTCCCGGTCTCCGTGCATCGATAAAGAATGTTGACTCGCTTGGTTGGCTTTTCACGACCATCAGGCTTAGGACGAGGGAAACCACGGTATCCACGCATGACCTTACGGAAACGTCGCTGACCCCAGCGAAGTTCAGACGCTCGCTTCTTCTTTACGCGCTCAACGGTATGAAGCGTGTGCTTGCCTGCAGAGGGGCTGTATCGCTTAATTTGACGTGGCATCTTTACCATGGTCATCACCTGAACAGTTTGCCGACCATCGACGGGTATTTATTGCTGTCGTCCCGCAATGCGAGCGAAAAGAGCCGAAGAAATCGTAGAATTGCAACCATATTCATAAGTCGAGCCCCATGAAATCCCTCCATGGACAACAACATCCAAGTTGCACTTTTGCTTTGGGCACCGTTGTTCTTGGTGTTTTTGTCGCTAGGTCTTCAGTTTCGCAAAGACAGTTCAGTTCAAAAAACAGGCCGGATACTCGGCTTGGTTGGATTGATTGGATTCGGTATGTCCTACCTCACGGTACCATCCTCCCCTTCAGCAGCATCCAGTGCATTGTTCGTCGGCCTTTTACCCACCCTCATCCTGATGTCTGTTGGACTGTATGTTGCACTGTTTGCTGGAGACATACCAGTTCGAAGGTTCTCGTCCAAGATGCGTCCCGTAGGTCTTTTGATGTTCATTCTTGGGTTTGCACTGTTTGAATCGATGCATTGGAATGATGCATCATTCCTTCCTTCAATGACCTGGGATGGAGAAACCAACCATTTCTGGATGATCTATCGGCCGACCTTTTTGTTGGCAATGAGTAGTTTCTTACTTGCAGGAGGTTACATTGTCAGCGTTACAGCCAAACGAGTAAGTCAAGCTTCACTCATCCTCTACACCACTGGTGCCTTCTCTTTCCTGTTCTTAACTTTGAGCGTACTGTTCGATACTTCGACGACGTCTTCTGAAGAATTTCATAACTCTGTCCTGCTCGCAGCAAGCGATATCCTTGGTTTCCTTTCAGGCATAGGGCTGACGATTCTTGCGTTTGGCGTTGCCGTTTGGCAGTATGAACGGAAGCGACCTGCATTGCACAAGCTGCCTCCACCAAACCAGGACCAATTAGCAAAGGCAGCCAGCATCGTCAAACAGAACATTGGAGGTGGAGAAGATGAGTAAGCGAATCGGATTGCGTCAGCTGGTAATCGCAGTGTTGCTGTTCCTGTTCCCAATCTTGGCACTCATCCTCCTCCAAGGCGATGGTACTTTTGATACAGAACAAGGTGTAACGCGATTCTTCAATGCCTTCTTGACGTCGTACACCATCGCTTCGGTGTTCTTTGTTGTCAATATGTTCAGATACTCAAAGAGCCGTGAAGAGCCTACTGCCCCATGGGTTTCAATGGCATATGCCGCCATTCTTGGCGTATTTGTGACCATCCTTCTCACAAGCCAAGGAGGATTTCTGATGGAAGAGAACGGATCGCAACGCGCTCAAATTCTCTACAACATCATCCACTTCATCGTTACAAGTCTTGCGATTATGATGGCTGCTGGCGTCTTTGTCTTTCTTTCATTCATCAATTTGAAGCCAAAAGAAGAGAATGATGCTTGACATTCATCCCTGCGTTTATCCATCGTTGACTTCATAAGGAGGAGTCAGGTGGCGTTGATATCGAGGTGAGCATTTGTCAAAGGGTACACCATCCATGGGTCGTCGACAGAAGACAACACATATCCGCTGCCGACGTTGTGGTCGCAGCGCATTTCACAAGCAAAAGAGCGTGTGTGCATCCTGTGGATATGGTAAAACTGCACGAATGCGTTCCTACAGCTGGAACAAGAAATCCCACCGACCCAAAGCCTAAGCGAAATTAGGGGGAAGGAATACAAAGGCGGCGCGACTGTCCGCAACTACGGGGCTCATATGTGCGGCATCATCGGCATCGTCGGGCGACTTGGTTCAAACGTAAACCAAGCATTGTATGACGGGCTTACGGTTCTCCAACATCGTGGTCAGGATGCTGCAGGCATCATGACCGAAAAGAACGAAAAGTTCAATCTTCGTAAGGGGAATGGTTTGGTTTCTGATGTTTTCTACAAGCGCCACATGCAAAAGTTGCTTGGACACATCGGAATCGGTCATGTCCGTTATCCAACAGCAGGATCGTCTTCCACGGCAGAAGCACAACCATTCTACGTAAATTCCCCTTACGGACTAGCCTTAGCACACAACGGGAATTTGACCAACAGTGCAGAAATCGCGCAACAGTTGATTGTTCAACATCGACGCCATGTCAACACCACGAGTGATTCAGAAGTTCTCTTGAACCATCTTGCGGTTCAGCTCGACGTGTCTGGCAATCAAATGAGCATCAATGGAGAACCATTCCTTGATGTCGACAATTTCTTTAACGCCATCAAAAATGTGAATGAATCTGTTCGTGGAGGGTATGCTTGTGTTGGCATGGTCAATGGATACGGTCTCTTTGCATTCCGGGATCCACACGGGATCCGCCCCCTTATTTACGGCAAGCGTGATTACGAAGACGGCACAGAATGGGTCGTTGCAAGTGAATCTGTAGCCATTACTGCCCTTGGCTTTGAAGTCGTTGCCGATGTACAACCCGGTGAAGCCATTTTTATCTCAACATCAGGACACTTGTTCACCAAACAATGTGCAGAAAAGAAAGCGTTTACCCCATGCGTTTTTGAACACGTCTACTTCGCTCGACCCGATTCCACTATCGATGGAATATCTGTCTATCAAGCTCGGTTAAACCAAGGTCGGAGACTTGCAGAACGATTGCTCGAGGATTGGCCGGACCATGACATTGATGCTGTTATTCCAGTACCAGACTCTGGTCGCATATCAGCCATCCAGATGGCAAACACACTCGACGTTCCTTACCGTGAAGGATTCGTAAAGAACCGATACGTTGGACGCACCTTCATCATGCCAGGACAAGAAATGCGTATGAAGTCAGTACGACGAAAACTCAACGCCATCCCTCGAGAATTTGAAGGGAAAAACGTCCTTCTTGTCGACGATTCAATCGTTCGAGGAACAACCAGCGCTCAGATTATCGAAATGGCTCGGGAAGTTGGTGCAAACAAGGTCTACTTCGCTTCAGCAGCACCCCCTGTTCGCCATCCAAACGTCTATGGAATCGATATGCCCGCTGTCGACGAGTTCATTGCGGATGGGAAATCCATCGAGGAAATCAACACCACCATTGGCTCGGACAAACTGTTCTATCAACGACTCGAGGACTTGGAAGAAGTCACTGGTCACAAAGAGACCAACATCGATGGATTCGACAGTTCATGTTTCAATGGACGCTATGTGACTGGAGATATCGATCAAGCCTATCTCAATCGACTACAAGCCGAACGCAATGATGCATCAAAGCAGGAGAAACTTGCGGAAGATGAGCAAGGAATCGATTTGCACAATCATAATCTTGATTGAAGCGCACCGACTTGTACCGGTTGCTATACAACTGCAGCGAACGATTAACGCATGAGCATATAACTGAACGACACATGTGAGAAACATGGTCGCAACGCTACCCGTGATTGATGCTCTTCATCAGAATGCGAGCGTTACGGCTATTGCTTTACATCCTACTTCTGGCAAGTTATTGGTTGGAAACAGCGACGGGTTGGTTCAGTGTGTCGAACTTGAAAGCGATGAAAAAAAGATTATCGCGAGTATCAACGTTAATTCCAGAATAATTGACGTAGCTTGGAGTACAAACAAGATTGTCATCCTCGATGAAACCAATGGATTGCATGTCTATTCAATGGACGCTGAGGAGATTTGGACATCAGAATTGGATGCAGGAGGTGCTCAATTATTCGTTGGTAAGCAAATCCTTGCACTCGATGGAATCGGTACACTTCGCCAATATACATTGGATGGACAGGAGTATGCAGCAGTACAACGGGAAATCCGTTCGTTTTCAACGATTCATGATTCGGTTTTATTGATTCTCGAAAACCAATCGGTTGCAAAAACGGACGAGGAGTTGAATGTTATCTTCCAGCGGGCTCAGCGAGGCGAAATTGGAGAGGATATTGTCGCATTGGGATCAAGCTATGCCTCGACTTGGTTTGTCGCGAGAGAAGGCCATGCCCTTGTGCCCGGTGAGGAAGATGCACTTGAATTGGAACTCTATTCGAACGAAGAAATGCTTCACCGACATGAGTTGAAAGGACGAGTGAAAGCATCTACGACCGATGCATCCTACCTCTACTTAGGATTGGACAACGGAGATTTGATTTCGGTTAATGGCCAGGAGGTTAAGCCAATGATATCATTCGATTATCCAATTCAATGCTTGCAGCGGAATGGAACGACCCTGGTGATTGGAACATGGTTCTACATCTACGGGTTTGACGTCGAAACAAAAGAAATCACTTGGCAAGTCGAACACAAAGGGATGATTGAAGGAATGCATATCGATGAGACGGGACGCCTTGCATTCTTTGGCGAGGATCAAAACGATTGGACCGGTGCAGAACCAGTTGGCATCTGCAACCTAAACCAAGAGCGAATTGACGTCGATTCGTCGTTCCTTCAAGGCTGGTTTGAAGAAGATATTGTTGAGGTTGAGACCAATCCTGAAATTGTCTATAGAAATGTAGATGACTTTACAAATCTTCTCTCAGAAGAAGAACAAGAATCCTTCAAACAGAATCAGGATGTTCTTGAAATCGGCCTCGATTCATTGGCAGCTGCGATGAGCGAAGAGTTGTCATCAGAAGCAACCAAAGAAGAGGAAGATGACCTCGATGAACTACTCCAATTTCTACATGAAGATGCTGCCGAGGTCATCCTTCCGAAAGCATACGCCGGAGAAAATCAATCCGTTCATTCGCAAAATGCTGAAGCGGTTATCGTGACATTAGATGGGTCTCAATCTTCCGATCCTCAAGACAGAATTGAGGCATGGTCGTGGTTGGACGAGACTGGACGCGAGATTTCAATTGAACCGAAAGTACGTGTGAAACTCTCGCCAGGAAACCACCGGTTCGAACTTAGAGTGTTTGATTCCGAAGGTGGCATGACATCCGATTCGATCCAGATTACGATTGAATCCTCAGACTCATGAAGGAGAAGTCTCTCGCGTCACCATGGGCGTCAGCACACCACTGATTGAGAACTTCTTGGTTGGCCCATTGCAAATGCGGTGTTGTGTCGTAACAGATTTTGCAACAGGGGACACGGTTATCATCGACGGAGGCGATGAACCGCAACGAATCATCGATTGGATTGAATCCTGTGATGGGACGGGACCGCACTGGTCAACACACACTGAAGAAGAGACAAAGGCCATTGAAAGGAATGTTGTTGCACTTCTCAATACGCATGCGCACTTCGATCACAGTGGACACATTCCAACATTGAAGAATCATTTTGGGGTTGAATGGTATTTGCACCCAGATGACACGTTCTTGCAAACCCTTGCAAAGAAAGCAGCGGTTCGTTATGGCATTGTACTGCCTGAACCTGCAGTTGCAGATCATGATATACACGACAATCAAATGTTGTCTCTTGGATCACTTGATTTTGAAATTTTTCACACGCCCGGTCACACACTTGGTGGCTGCAGCCTTCGGTTGATTGTCGATGATGATGTAGATCATTTGTTCGTAGGAGATACATTGTTTGCTGGTTCTGTCGGCCGCACTGACTTGGCAAACAGCGGTGGAGATTTCAATGTCTTGTCACACAGCATTCGAACCAAATTATGGCCTCTTGACCCGGCAACGGTAGTTCATCCAGGTCACGGACCGCTTACCACGATTGGACATGAGAAGGCAACAAATCCATTTGTTGGCGATGGTACCGGAGAATCCGGTGTCTATTCCTTTGGAAAATACGCTTAGGCAAGCAAGTTGGAGATTGCACTCTGGAAGACCGGCAAGGCCTCTTCCCACGTTGCGACGATTCCATAATCAGCATGCTGGAAGATTGGTGCATCTGCATCTTTGTTGATCGCTACAATGTACTTCGACGAACGCATGCCAGCCAAGTGCTGAATGGCACCAGAAATCCCTACAGCGATGTAGAGATTTGGATTGACTGTTTTCCCAGTTTGTCCGACCTGCATCGAGTGAGGAATTTCTTCCCATGTATCGACGGCTGCTCGGGATGCTCCAACAGCAGCCCCAATCGTGTCTGCAACAGCCTCAAGATGAGAGAAGTTCGCAGGAGAGCCCATTCCACGTCCACCAGAAATGATGATGTTCGCTTCGGAGACGTCAAGCCGGGCGCTCGCTCGTTGCATGACTTCTTGTACAGCTGTCTTTACATCACCAGATGCATCGACAACGGACACTTCATTGGATGATTCTGAGCCGACTGCAGGGAAGACATTTGCACGAACCGAGACGACTGCATCTCCACTGACTGTTACAGTCTGATTTGCCTTACCCGAATAAATCGGGGAAGTGAGATTGTTTCCGTCGATGGATACAACATCCTGAACGATTGAGAGTCCTCTTCGTGCGGCAAGTCGAGATGCAACATCTTTGCTACGTGCTGTTGCAAGGCATAGGATAGTACCGTTTGGGATTGCGCTATCGAGTGCGCTTGCCCATCCACTGCTGTCGTTGCTACCAAATGCTTCAGACTTTACTGCAATGACTTTTGCAACGCCGTTGTAGGATGCCACGGAATCTGCCACAGATGAATCAGTGCACGGGACGACAACTGTGACTTCACCGCCCATTGCTTGTGCAGCAGATACGAGTTCTGCTGTTGAAGCGTTGACGGTTCCTTTTGTTAGTTCTGCAATTACGATTTTGTTAGTCATTTGATTCACCTCATAGTATGTTGGCTTCGTCACGAAGCAATTGGACGACTTGAGAAGCGCTTGAACCGCCCTCAAACGTCTTTCCAGCAGGCTTTGCAGCTGGCATGGAATGGTTTGCCACAACCACTGTTGAAGCAGGAGCGGTTGCAGTCATCAATTCAACTTGAGCTTTCTTTGCCATCATGATTCCCTTCACGTTGGCTTTTCGTGGTTTGAAGTTCCCTTTATCGCACGAGATAACAGCTGGAAGTGGGACGCTGATCTTCGCAACACCAGCCTCTACGGGCATTGATACTGTGACTGAATCGCCAAATTCTGCACCGATGATGTTTGATGCATTGGACCATCCCATTCTCTCTGCAAGACCGGGTCCAGTTGAGCCTGCACCGGTATCTGCTGCTGATTTTCCGCAGTAGACTGCACTGGCACCGAGTGATTCAATTGAATCCTTGAGAATTGATTGAAGTGCATTCGAGTCGAGTTCACTCCATGAGTCATCCCAAACACGAACAATGGTGTCAACACCCATTGCTTTTGCATCCTTGAGAATTTTTTCTGAACCTGCACCACCAACTGTTAGAGCGGTTACCGTGCCACCCGTTGCTTCCTTGTGTCGAAGAGCAGTCTCAACAGCAAAAATGTCGTATGGACTCATCTCCATCTTTACAGTGGAAAGGTCGACACGGTTCCCTTGCACGGCAATTTTAGCATTTGTATCTGGCACTTGTTTAATCAACACGACGATTGTGGACATCTCTATCGCCCTTGCCAGAAAGAAACGATTCATGAATATTGGCTTTGAGCCGCCTTGAACTCAGATATGAAATCCGATTCAATCATAACCTTTACAGGCCGTCTTGGGCGAGGGAAACTTCCATGTCAGAAGAACGTCACATCCCAGGCCCTCCAAGCGAACTTGCAGACACATTGAACCATTGGCGAGAGCTGTTTCAACGGAAGCATGCGGAAGATTTTGAGGCGCTCAAAGGTTTGACAGGCGCAGACGAACCAATTTTTTCATTTCTTGTTGATTACGCAGACATCGATAATGATGATCTCCTCAGCCTTAGATTCAACGAATATCCAGAGGCAACCGTTGAACAAGCCAACGAGGTTTTGCGTTCTATGTGTGCGGAATACACGGATGTTCGATGCGTACTGCGCCCAATCATGTTCCCAGACGAGAAACTGAAGACAGTCTCAAGTTTGCGAATGCGAAATCGAGGAAAACTTGTGAGTCTCATCGTCAAAATTCAAGATGTTGGACCCCGATTGGGCTACATCAAGAAGGCACTCTACACATGCATTGCGTGCGGGCATCGAGAGGAAATCCCACAGCGGGTTGCTCGGGAGCGAAAACGACCTCGAGGGCCTTGTAAAATCTGCCTTGAAGATGCTGAAAGAGCATCAGGCGAACCCATCTCGTACACGCTTTACAAATCACTCGAATCTCTTTTACAACTCACTGCTGAAGGTTCGTTCTATCAAGACATTCAATACCTCAACGTTCATGATGCAACTGCTCCTGATGAACAGCCAATTCAGATCATAATTGACGATGAATACGTTGACAGACATATACCAGGACAAACCATTCGAATCAACGGAGTCGTGTACATCGACCCAATTCCTGACAGGAACTTCGTCAAGGATACCCGTCGTATTTTGCAAGTTCGTGCATTGAGCATCGAAGAAGTCTCATGACGTGATTTCAAGCATTTTTTCGTACGCTTCGGGATTTGCTGCGAAATGTTCAGCGATTGAAGACAAACCTGCTGCAACACCCGCTGCGACACCCATCTTGGCATCGAATGGGTGCAAAGTTCCATCCATAACTGCTGCCTTGAATGCATCCAAGTCGTCCCACGTGCTTGGTTCACCAAACTTTGGATTTGGTGTCACTTGAATGTGTCCAAACTCAGGGAGGACGACATGTTCTGCAAGTTCGTATACAGGAGAGTGTTCATCTTCGGGATCGAGATAGGCCTTCTTCATTTTCTTTTGGACTTGTTCGAGTGTATCGTGAAGAAGAAGCGCTCCGTTTGGATCAGATTTACTCATCTTGTGATCAAAGGAATCCATACGAACTCCAGTCGCCTTGAGCGAAGAAAGGATCGGAGTGTGAAGGCATGTCGCCTTGTTCCAGTTCCACTTCGATGCCATGTCGCGCATGAACATGTGTGCTTTTCGTTGGTCCATTCCACCAATTGCAACATCGATGTTGAGTTCAAAAATATCTGCTGCTTGCATGGCAGGATAGTAAAACTTTGAGAGGTCATGGTCTGACGAGGCTTCATCTCTTCCCATGATAGTGAAGGTTTTTCTCACCATGGGAAGCGTTGCACCTTTGGAACAACGAAGAACACGTGCCCAATAGTCACCAGAGTCCATCAGTTGACTCGCCCAGTAAAATCGAAGCTGACCGGGCCCATCACCCTCTTCAGGGTATCCAAGGAGCGCACGAAACGTCTCTTCCATATAGACGGCCGTTTGCTGGATATCCTCCATGTTTCCACCAAACTTGTCGTTAACCCATGCATGCCAGTCCGCAAGGAAAATCAAAACGTTAGTATCGGCTTCTAACATACGCTTGAGTTGAAGCGAAAGTACCTTCCAACCGATGTGAGCTTTTCCACTCGGTTCGAATCCAACATAGCAGCGTAACACCCCGTCGCCTGCCATTGAAGTCTGTTCAGCAAGACAGTCAACAAGATGTTCAATTCCAACGCTCTCCTCGACTTCGCCAATCATGAGATGCAATCGCCTTCGGTTCTCATCAGAGAGTTCCTTGATTCGTGCATACCGCTCCTCAAAAGGTTCGAGTAGGGTATTCGCGTCCAAGTCAACACCTCAAACAAGTTCACTGAGTTTCTTGACCCTGCCTTCGGAAGGCGCTTCGCCTCGTTCAATCATTGCTTCAAGTTCTGCAATCATTGATTCGGCCTTGTCGATTGTTTCCTGCGTCACTGTCGTACTCATTTCGATTGATTTTCGAATCATCTTGATTGCAGACTTTGCTTTGGAGAATTTTTTTGCATCTTCCTTTGCCTTGTCACCGCGTTGTTTCGCAGAATAACCGGTTGCTTCGTCAAGGAACGCGGACCATCGGCGGCGACTTTCCAGAGCTTGCTCTCGTCCGCCATCAGCGGATAGGAACGACTCAAGGTCTGCTCCCTTCATTTGAACGACATCAACTTGCAGTTTCCCTTGATCTGTGTAACATCCAGAGATGTTTGAAAGCAGACCAAACGATGCTTGAAACTCACCCTCAGCATTCGCTTGAACATTTTCAAAATGCTGTGCTGCCAACTTGGCTAAGCCTGCGTTTCCTCCGATTGTTTTCTCGATACCTCGTTTGACTGCGAATCGCTCCATGATGGGCCATCGGTATGAGCCTCATAAGACTCGCGAAGAAGAAACCACCCAAAGAGTGGGGTTTTTCTGTGAGATTGCTTGGGCCAACTATGCGCACAAGAGCATTGCTCATTCTGTTCATCATACTCTTAGCACCGCTTGCAAGCGCTTCTGAGGTAGGATTTGAGCGAGAGGATTCTTTGACAGGGCAGGCATTGAACATTCAAGCCGGCGAGGTCTCACCAAGCGGTTCAAACATACTCCTTGTTGGAGATGATGGTTATGTCCACATGATTTCTGCCTCTTCACCGGGTGATCGAAGCCAGGATCAAGCCATCGACAGCAGTCGCTCTGCTCGGTTCAATGATGTTTCTTGGCACCCGAATGGAGAAACGGCGCTTATTGCTGGTGACCTTGGAGCAGCCTTGCGTTACTCATTAAGTGATAACAGCATCAATGCAGTCAACGGTGCTGGTTCGGTTGGAAGCGTTGAGCTCACAGCGACTTCTTGGCGTGCGGGAGGTGACCTTGCGTTCTTTGGTGCAAAGAATGGAAACATCTACAGTTTCAATGAAGGAGAAGGCATGATTCAATTGCAAAATACCATGTCTTCACAAGTTACTGACATTGCTTGCCATCTCGAGCAGAACATTTGTGTTGTTTCAACATTGGATGACGGAATTGCTGTTATTGACCGTACTCGGGAATTAACGTGGCTCGATGGAACATCAACTGACACTTGGGTTGCCGTTGACTGTTCCGATCCTGAATATCTCAAGTGTGCAGCCTTTGCAAGCGGACGTCGTCATGTTTCGATAATACTCGACATTCAAGATGCTTCAAAATCGAGTACGGGTCAAGTAATGGAATTGCTGCAAGGATCAACTGATTTCATAGCATTGAGCAGAGGATACGACGGTACTGCGTTGATTCATCTTGCACCTATGGAGTCTGTACGTTATCGAATTGATGCTGATGAGGTTTTCATGCACATTGAATCTGATGCGATTACCGATTACGATCCTGAAGTTGCAGGACAACAAATTGCAATGATGTGGGAAATTGGAGAAGACCAAGGTTGGTTGATCACCAATCAAGGATTAATTCTCGAAATTTACCCCGTTGAAACACGAGAAAGTCTGGGGATTATGGAGACCATTGTTTTCACAGCTGTGGCCATCTCGGTACCAGGTGTCATCATAGGACTAATTTTCATGAATAGTTCGTATTTGCAGAGAAAATACAGGCAACTGCGAGGCTTTGAAAAGAAAGAGTGAGGAGAATGAACATTCCTTCTGCGTGCTAAGGTTCATGAGTTGGGTAGTCTCCCACGAACTGAGGGAACTGAATGGAACCTTTCGAAGCCATCGATTTCTACGACATCGAATCCTTGCTAACTGAAGAAGAAATTATGATTCGCGACTTGGTTCGCGAGTGGGTCGATGAAGAAGTAATTCCCAAAATTGAGCACGCTTGCGATGAAGGTATTTTCCTTGACGAGTGGCGTGTTGCACTCGGCGAAATGGGCGTCCTTGGCGCCCCTCTCAAGGGCTATGGCTGCCCCGGACTCTCCTACGTTGCCTATGGCCTAATTTGTCAAGAACTTGAACGTGGCGACTCTGGCCTTCGATCCTTTGCATCCGTTCAGGGCTCACTGGCAATGTACCCCATCTGGGATTTCGGAAGTGAGGAACAAAAGAACTACTACTTACCAAAAATGACATCTGGTGAATGGATTGGTTGTTTTGGCCTGACCGAGCCAGATTACGGTTCCAATCCAGGCGATATGATTACAAAAGCAGAAGACAAAGGCGACCATTATCTCCTGAATGGAGCCAAGATGTGGATCACCAACGGAACAATTGCTGATGTTGCAATCGTTTGGGCAAAACTGGATGGAGTGATTCGTGGTTTTATTGTCGAAAAGGGCGATGAAGGCTTCACTGCCCCTGAAATGAAGGGTAAGCACTCTCTCAAAGCATCCGTCACATCGGAACTTGTGTTCCAAGACTGCAAGATTCCAAAGGACAGAATTCTGCCGAATGTAAAGGGTCTCCGTGGACCCTTTTCATGCCTCAACAATGCTCGCTATGGGATTTCATGGGGTGCACTGGGTGCAGCCATGGCGTGCTTCCACAGTGCAAAGACATACGCACTCAGCAGAATACAATTCGATCATCCCATCGCATCGTACCAACTTGTCCAGAACAAGTTGGCATGGATGCTTCGTGAAATCACCAAAGGCCAACTCCTTGCATACCACCTCGGACGAAAGAAGGATGATGGAACTTGGTTCAACGAACAAATTTCTCTTGCAAAGATGAACAATGTCGATATTGCATTGGAAATCGCTCGAGAATCACGGGACATTCACGGAGCAAATGGAATCCTCGACGAATACCCAGTCATGCGTCACATGGCAAATCTTGAGTCCGTGAAAACCTACGAAGGTACCCACGACATTCACAATTTGATTCTTGGTCGTTACATCACAGGAATCCAAGCCTTCACTCGAACAGTTTGATTGTATCAAACGTTCGGGAGTAACCCAATACGTGCCAATCCGCCCCACAATGGGTCGAGGAATCGTGGTAGGAAGCGATGACGGAGATAGACTGCCGCTGCGAGACTCAGTTTCTGGAACTTGTTGAGTTTTACACGACGAGTAAAAACATCACCTTGTTGCTTCTCGATTTCTTTCAAGATTTTATCATAAAACGCAATCATTGCTGCTGGCGAGTATCTGGTACGTCGCGGTAAGAGTGGGAGAAGTTGTCGTGCTTCTTCGAGGTAGGTGCGAGCTCGTTTTGCATAGTGATGACAGTATGGCTCCCATGATGAGTTTAACACAACTTTGCCACCGACGAGTGCATTTTCAGTCATTCCATTACGTTCAAGTTCATCCAATGGAAGATAGACTCGATTTCGCTCAATATCTTCACCAACATCTCGCAGAACGTTGGTAAGTTGCATGAAGATTCCCCACGATTCTGCAAATTTTCTTGCTCTCGGGTCTTCGTATCCGTAGATTTCTATGCACATAAGGCCAACAACAGATGCAACTCGGTAGCAGTACACATACAACTCTTCGAAGGTTCTGTATCGATTGCTGTACAAATCGTCTTCCATTCCCGAGATGAGATCATCAAAGACACTGCGAGGAATGCTGTATCGTTCGATCGTGTCCTTCAATGCAAGGAATACCGGGTCAGTGCTGTACACATCGTTGTAACAGGTTGAAAGTTTCTTTCTGAAGAAGAACAATTGGTTTATTTTATTCAGGTAAACTTCATCTTCAAGAATCGTAGTACGCTTCTGAAGCGATTCCAATTGGTGGCGATACTCAGCAGCCTCTTGACTGAGTTCGATGGTCGAACCTGGGAATCGGTCTGCCCAGTCGCCGTCTGCTATGTCGTCTGCCCGACGGCAGAAGGCATAGACGGCGCACATAGCGAGGCGTTGCTCCTCTGGAAGGTATTTGAACGAGTGATAGAAATTACCAGCCTCTCGTTTTGTTAACTCTTCGCAGTATCTGTAGGCCAAGCGGTAGAGTTCAATAGGAGGCTTATCTGACCAAATCGGTGCATCCAGATCAACAAATGGATCAATCAGTTCGTTTTGTTCATTGAACAAACCAATCATCATTGCACCCTCTCGAAGTGCTTCCATGGCTGTCACGCTTACCGCTTTCACAGCATCACGAGCAAGCATTACACCAGCTCGAAGACGGTCAAGTGGTGTTGGAGAGGTCTTCGCTTCAACAGAACTTTCTGCTCCACCTTTGAGAGGGAAGAGAAGGTCGAGAGGTTTGCGGCGCTCCAACATCGTAAACGATTGTCCCTAACGCTCGTTGTTTAAGAGTCCTCCTCTTGAACGTTCGTACGAAGACATTGTTTTATTCATAAGTAGGCATTTACTCACATGGTGTTTACTTAGACATTCTTATTTTTTGCAAGGAGCCGCTGCACCCCGCCTGGGATAATCAAAGCTCGCAGTAATTTTTTGAAATATCCTTTCATTTCATCCCGAGTTACCTTTATTTTTTCATCCGAATCAAGAATGTTCCCCTCACGCAGTAAGTTGACGGTGCGCTGACCAATGAGAACAGGAAGCATTGAGGCCGCTTTCAGTCGGAAC
>MDTD01043321.1_pt1 | contig 19369 bp, 16 predicted proteins | sample 811221 | NCBI WGS metagenome assembly MDTD01 (sample SAMN05326646, study PRJNA326480) | marine metagenome | isolation source: seawater | place: Pacific Ocean: South West | collected 2011 | reverse complement strand
TCAAACATGACGATGAGTAAACCTGCCACATATGTGACAACAGACTTCCAATTGGACTCCACTAACCGATAACAATTCAGTTTCAAATATTACACCTTGCATGCCAGAGCAATACTAAGTCCTATGCTACTGTGTTTGGTTCTTGAGAGAATTTTTGTTTGATTGGAGCTCTATCTTGATTCCTACTGCATCATATCTTGGATACTTGGTTTTCATTGTTGCAAAACTAAATCCTTCAGGCATCTTTGATTGCAACTTTGAGCCTCTTAGCAGTTTATCTTCTTTTTCTGTTATCATGATAACTTCGAGGTACTGCTCAAGAAATTCTCTCAAATGATGACCACATTTCTTCCCAATGTTTTGTCTTATTTTCATGCACTCCTGAAAAATCACTTCCAATGGGATTACATGGTCGCCAACAAGGTTTGGATTGCCTTTTTCATCCTTTAATTTCCAAGCATCTACAGAGTACTTGAAAACGAGTTGAGTCCTTTTTTCCCGCTTGTAGGTTTGGTTGTTATTTGCACAAAAATCTGTAATTCCTCTCATGAAATACTTGATTAGGTGTTTGGTATACTTCAAATCTTCAATCTCTCCGCTTTCAAAAATAGAGATAACGGTTTTCATGTGCGCATTGCGCTTTTCACCATAGTCGAGATCGGCTGAAGCCTTTCTGCGGACTTTTACCAGTCTACCACTCTCACAATTCACTGATAGCATCTGAGTGTCTGTTCAAGATATTTCGCAGCTTAACCTTCATTGAAGGCGTCAATAAATCATTGTCCGTGGTCCACTCAACGTGGTCTAGAATCAATGCATCAGGAATTTCGTATCCCTTCCATGCTGGTGCTGAAATCGCTGTTTCCTTCAGGTGTGCAAGTAGTGCGGTTGCAACTTCCTTGTTGTTACACAACTCTTCATTGTCACCAGGAGCAGAAATTCCTTTTGCAGCCATAAGTTCACGAACTCCTGCAATATTTGGATGAACGATTAGGAAGGTCTTCTTTCTGTTTCCACCATCTAGTACAGCTTGTTCAACAAGCGGGGATAATTTCAGATTCTCTTCAAGTGGTGCTGGAGCAACGTACTTTCCGTTCTCTAACTTGAATTGTGACTTTACTCTTCCAGTGATAGAGATGTATCCATCTACTAGTTTACCAAGATCCCCAGTTCTAAAAGAACCATCTTCCGTGATGACTTCTGCGGTCTTTTCAGGAAGGTTCCAGTATCCTTGCATGATATTTGGTCCAGCAACAACGATCTCTCCCTCATCAGGTCTGTCTGGGTCGTCCCAAGCAGATGTGTCGATAGTTACGGTTACGCCATTTGCAGGCATTCCTACAGTGTTCAATCTTGACTTACCATAGCCCATCCATCCATTTGCACTTACTAGTGGAGATGTTTCAGTTAGACCATAACCTTCGAAACAAGAAATTCCAACCATCTGAATGAAATCAGCAACGTCTGGAGAGAGAGCAGCAGAACCTGAGATTGCGAACCTTAGGTTACCACCGAATCTGGCTCTTACTTTAGCCCAAACCAGTTTGTCGAATAATTTGTCAAGCATTCCACTTGGAGCGACAGCGTCACATTGGACATTTGCCTTATCGATTCTCTTTCTTGCATGCTTTCTTGCTTGCTTTGCCATGAATCTCTTAACTCCAGAAGATGCTAATTGTGCATTTACTCTATCATAGAACTTATTCCAAACTCTTGGAACTGCAATCAGTACTGCTGGCTTGATTTCCATCATTTCATCTGCAAGTTTGGTTATGTCGGAAACCAAGTTGATGTGTACACCACTTCTAATCATCCAGTTCAGGTCAAAAGTTGCTCCGAAAGAGTGAGCCCATGGAAGGAAAGCAGCGGTCTTATCACCGATGTAAATTGGGAAAACTGCTTGCACACAAAGGATGTTGGAAAGCGTGTTCCAGTTAGTTAGCATAACCCCCTTAGGATTTCCAGTAGTACCGGATGTGTAGATCAAAGTGTTTAGTGCAAATGGGTCATCAGCAACAACTAATTCGGTTTCTGATGCTCTACCTGCAGCAATGAAATCGCTCCATGAGACTACTTCAATTCCCTCAGGTGGCAACTTGTTAGCAGGCTCGTCGCCTAGAAGAATAACACCATTCTTTGGCCAATTGCTTGCATCATCGCCGTGATTGTCAACAAGTTTGTCAAGGCATTCACTATTTGCAATTGCAACAATTGAAGGTGTTGAATCATTCAAAATGTAAGACCACTCGGATCCGTGTTGGTGAGTATACATTGCAGTGTAAGCAGCCCCGAAAGCATTTCCAGCGTATGATAGTGCTCCCCACTCAACTGAGTTGTCAAGGATAATTGCAATCCTATCTCCTGCTGCTACTCCTCTATCCATCAATGCTACAGCTGCAGCGTCAACTAAGTCAGCAAATTCATTGTAAGTTACGTGAACTCTAGAAGCTCCTGGGGCTGGAATGTATCCAAATGCATTGGTTGCTCCGAATCTTTCTACACTGGTTTTCATCATTTGGTAAAGGGTTCTAGGGTCGTCGCCTTCTGGCTTTTCCCATTGTCTAGTATCACTCTGTTTAGGCCATGCCATGACTTGGTCTTGCATGAGTCTATCATGGCTATTCAATAAATAAAATAAACCCCGAATTTATTTGAGAAAACAGTATGTGTCTCAATCAAGTGCAGTGAATGCAGAAAACACCTTTGCCCTAGTAATTGGCTTAGCAGAAAGGTCGACTTTTGTATCCTTTGCGATATTTTTACAGCAAATAAATCCAACAAGTAATCCAAGCCCTACTCCAGTGAATAATGCTGCACTCAAAGAGAATCCTAAGAAGAAAAAGTTTAGCAAGCCAATACATCCTCCAGTAGTACACGCAACTAACACAGAAATGATTCTAGTGTTATTATTTGCAAGGAAGGAAAAAAAATCCATTAGTGCTCACCTATCTATTTTGAAATGTTATTTATTTTGCTGGGTTTATAAACAATGTCCCTTTATTTTCACTTTTGAGATTCAAAAGCACTGTTTTCTCCAGTTTCCGACCCTCAGAAAGTGTTTTTCGGACGTAATCTGTAATTTCTTTGTTCTTTGAAATCACTTCATTTGTTTTCTTGGCTAAATTTCTCATAGGCATCATCATCCTGTGATTACCTTCGAAGTGTTCCTTATTCTCATTCAAGAAGTTCCAATACATTTCTGAGATTGGACAACTTTTCTTGAAATGCAACTCACAGTTGCCACAATAATCACCCATCTTCTTGATGTAAGGTGTTCCACAAACATATGGCTTAGTCGTCATTACCTCTCCTACAGAGTAAGTACCCATAGCTAGCACATTTGGCTCGACTACCCAATCATAGGCATCTGTGAACATAGCCCAAAACCAATCGGTTATCTCTCTGGAGTTTACTCCCAATAAGGTAGCAATATTTGCTAAAACCATGAGTCTAGGAACGTGATGAGTGTAGCCAGTTTCATTCACTTGTTTAATTGCTGAATCCAAGCATAGCATTCCGGTTTCTCCGCCCCAAAATGCTTGAGGAAGCGGATAATCTGCTCCTAAAATATTCGGGCTAGGATTTGCTTCTGCCCAGGCTGAATTTTCATTCCAACCTGCAGCAGGCCTTGCTTGTATCTCATTTTGCAGTGCTAAATCCTCGAAGCCGTTGGTTAGATTATGTACATGGCGAACGAATTCTCTCCAACCAATTATTTGGCGGATGAAGCCTTCTTTTGAATTCAAGCGAATGTCCAAGTCTAGGGCTTCTTCTAGAATCTGTTTTGGCATCAGCCTGTGCATATTCATGAGTGAGGAAATGGTTGTGTGAAACAAGGTCAAATGCTCTGAAGTCATCGCATCTTCATAAGGTCCGAAATATTCCATAACCTCCTGTTTCGCCCATTCCCATAATTTTGTTGCATCCTCTCCAGTTGTAGACAAGTTACTCTCATCGATTAAACCAGGATGATGAGAGAATTCTTTGTTCACCATTTCGATTACTTCACGCGTAATTTCGTTAATTTCGAAGTGAATTGGTTTGGGAAGTGGAACTGCTCTATCCCAAGTCAGGCGATTCTCGGCATCCAGTGACCATTTTCCCCCCAATGGTTTTCCATCATCAGTCAGCAAAATTGCGTGATTTTTACGGATTTTCTGGTAGTAACGATCCATTCTCCAAGGTGGTGAATCACCTACAGCGTCAATGAATTCTTCTTGTGTTGTTAGCCATCCTTTGTGCTCGATAAAGTGAATTAAACCGTGGTCTGTCAAGTTCATCAGGTCATTTTTCATCATCAATTCTGCAGGCATAGTTGCTGTTATGAGCCCCTTTTGTTCTGCAACTGGCATCAACGTTGAGCTGTAATCAGTTTCGCTTTGTAGATAGATTATTGGATGCCCGATTTCCTGCATCTCCAAAGCAAAATTTCTCATGTTTGACAATAGCAAAACCAGTTTCTGCTTATGGTATGGAATCTGCTTAGGCTTCCATTTGGTTTCAACGAATATCAACCCTAAGTCTTGTGGAGTTTCATAGTCTGGAAATAGGTGAGCGTTGAGTTGATCATAAGCAATAAAATGCCATTCCTTCGGCTCATCGAACGTTTTTACTAAACGATTCGAGAACTCACTCATACCACAGATTATCTCTGTACCGCTTATCAATAGTTGTCTCAAAGGTTAGCAAAGGCACTACCAAGTTGAGCCACTTAAACAGGGCAAAATTTGCCGAAATTCCAGTTCAATTTCTGATCAGTATGCTGGTGCTGATGCAAAGAATGCAAACATAGCGATTGCATAAATTACGATGAATATTGAATAAAGAATGATACTGATTATTGAAATAATTCTTGCAACGTTAGCATTCGACTGGTCGGGATGCCCAGGATATTGCGAAGTTATTTTCAGTGCTCCATTTGCAATAATCAAGGCAGGTATAGCAAGACATACGCCACCGAATACCAAACTTACACAACCTAAAATCAAAGCTAGCATAGCATTAGTGGTCGGAAAACTTTGCATGTTTTGCATAGGTTGCATTGGGATAACTTGACCCTGAATTTGTGGTTGAGCAGCTTGCTGCATAGGAATTGCTTGAGGCTGAATTTGAGGTTGTGCTTGTGGTTGTTGTGCTGGTTGCATCGGTGAAACTTTGGCTATGCAGTAAATAAAAGTTCAGCCGATAGAAGAGTAAATCCCCTCAACTAAATCGACACCATGATGAAGTAAGAGCCATGCGATGCGATTTGGGGACAGACATGGTCAGGCAACTCATCACCGTAGAAGGAGTAGAGCGCTCATTTGGTCCCGTAGATGTTTTGAAAAATATCGACCTGATTGTCAATGATGGCGATAGAATAGGAATTGTCGGTCACAATGGAGCAGGTAAAACCACTCTGCTCAACACAATTTCTGAACAAGAACAAGATGTTGGAGATATCGAATTCGCACCTGGACTTCGCATTGCATATCTTACCCAGATAAGGGACCAAGAGAGCGATAAGACAATCGAAGAAGAACTGTCAAGAAAAGGAAGACAATTCCAAGAATTGGAAGAGGAAATCGCTAGCATAGAAGCACAGATGGTCGACCCTTCGTTCTACGAAGGTGACTGGGAGCCAGTAATGGAAAGATACACTGAACTTCAACAAACATTAGCCTCCTCAGGAGGGGGAAATGTTGCTGGAATTGCAAAAGGAATTCTAACACAATTAGGACTAGATCAGCACCCAATGGACATGAAAGTTTCAGCCCTATCCGGAGGAGAGCAAGCGAAATTAGCACTGGCAAGACAATTAGTTGGAATGGGTGGAGTCGACGTTATTTTCCTCGACGAGCCTACAAACCACTTAGATATTCAAACCACAGAGTGGCTCGAAGAATTCTTGAGAGAATTCAAAGGGGCTCAACTAATTGTATCTCACGATAGATATTTCTTGGACCAAGTATGCACTAGAATTGTTGAAATTGAGGATAAAAATGCTTGGAAATACAAAGGCAATTTCACAACTTATGTCGACAATAAAGCCAACTTCGAAAAATCTCTAGGCGAGCAAATCGAGAATACAGAGAAGAAGATCAAGAACACAATGGGTGCTCTACAACAGATGAAAAGAGCCAACAAATATGACAAGTCTATCTCTGCAAAACACAAGATGATCGAGCGTATGCAAAAAGAGCTCAAGGCTCTGAAAGGAAGAGTTCCAAAGAAGCGCAAGGCACTGATTTTGTCATTGAATGCTGTCGATAAAGCAAGCAATGACATGGTTGAATTCAAAGATGCGACTAAGAAGTTTGATGGATTATACAGACCTATCCTAAGAAAGCAAAATTTGGAGATTCGCAAAGGTGACAGGATTGGAATTGTTGGTGGAAATGGACAAGGAAAAACCACACTACTGAAGATGATTGTAGGAGATGAGAAACTCACAGAAGGCAGCATAGATATTGCACCAGGATGCGTAATAGGGTACTTCCATCAAGACCACGCAACCCTAGATTTTGACAAAAATCCAGTACAGCAAATCGAGGCTTTGAGACCAGACCTAACTTATGGAGAAGTGCGTGGAGCACTTGGAAGATTCCAATTCAAGAGTGAGCAAGTTAAGTCTAAACTAAAGGATTTGAGCGGTGGAGAAAGAGCAAGAGTTGCGCTTCTAAAACTGCTACTGGAAGACAATAACCTGCTTTTGATGGACGAGCCTACCAACCACTTGGACATGGAATCCAAAGACACGCTAGAAGAAGCACTCAATGGATATGAGGGAAGCCTTGTGACTGTTTCTCACGACAGATGGTTCCTAGACCAAGTCGTCAACACAATTTGGGAATTACAAGATGGAAAAGTCACCGTTTACCGAGGAAATTACACTGACTATGTGCGTGCAAAGAAGGGGCTTCCGCCGTTGGTTGATGGAGAAATTCACAATCCAGATGATGAAGACTGATTCCGATTTTGGCATCGAAAATAGATTTCTTAGCGCGAAAGATTTCATGAAGTGCCCAAGGCTGGCAATAACATGGCTGAGGAAGAATCCCCGGTGTTCACCACTAGCACAGGTCCCGTCAGAGTGATTACCGCTGCCTCTCTATTCGATGGACATGATGCTGCGATTAACGTCATTCGCAGATTGATTCAATCCAGCGGAGCAGAAGTTATCCACTTGGGTCATGACATCAGTGCGCAAGCGGTTGTTGATTGTGCGATTCAAGAGGATGCACACGCTGTTGCACTCACGTCTTATCAAGGAGGACACATTGAATATTTCACTTACATCCGTCAACTTCTGGATGAAGCCGGATGTGAACACATCAAGATTTTCGGTGGAGGAGGAGGAACGATTACCCCTCCTGAAATCAAGGAACTTCACTCGAAAGGAATCACCAAAATCTACTCTCCAGATGATGGCAGAAAGATGGGATTGTTCGGAATGATACACCACCTAATGGGTCAAGCAATCCAAGTTGACCTAATCAATGAAGAAAGAATCGCTAGGCTGAATTCTCCAATTACTCCAGAGCAAACAGATCTTGTTGGTTTGATGATGACCATCAGCGAGAATGCAAGTGATGAGATTTTCAATTCAACTCTTGAAGCGGTTAGAAGTAGTGATGGAAAAACAGTTCCTGTCATCGGTTTTACCGGAACTGGTGGAGCAGGAAAGTCAAGTCTTCTCGATGAGTTAATGCTCAGGATTCAAAGGGATAATCCAGATCTGAAAGTGGCTCTTCTTTGCGTTGACCCAACTAGAAAGAGAACCGGAGGAGCGCTTCTAGGTGACAGAATTAGAATGAACTCATTATCTAATTCCAATCTATACATGCGCTCTCTTGCTAGCAGAGGATCTGGTAGCGAAATCTCTGCTCACCTGGACCGAGCAATCGCAGTTGCAAAGGCAGTTGGATTTGACCTTATTTTCTGTGAAACAAGCGGAATTGGGCAAGGCTCAGATGCGATTACCTCAGTTGCAGATAATTCACTTTACGTCATGACGGCAGAATTCGGAGCACATACTCAGTTAGAGAAAATCGAGATGCTCGATGTAGCAGACTTAGTTGTGCTAAACAAGTTTGAGAAGAGAGGAAGCGAGGATGCGCTTCGTGCAATCCGCAAGCAAGTAAGACGAAACAGAAACATGTTTACTCAAAGCGATGAGGAATTGCCGGTAGTGCCGACAATTGCTAGTCAATTTGCAGATGCTGGAGTGGATCTATTATGGCATCGCTTGGCTGGAATCGTTAACCAAAGCGGAACATCATTGAATTCAAGCGAACCTATGGGCGAAGTAGGTGAGACAAAAGGTGTTATCCCACCAGAGAGAGTTCACTACCTCAATGAAATTGCAGAGACTGTTAGAGATTATCACTCAAGCAGAGACGAGGTTGCAGAAAAGGTAAGGCTGGTTCAGCATTTACAAACCGCTCAAGCACATGCTTCCAACAAAGGGTCTAGTGCTGTTGCTGATGAGATTCAAGCCAATATCGATGAGGTTCTAGAAAATGAAGATGTAATTGCTGCAATGGCTGAACTGGAAACATTTGACAAGGTAGCAGAAGAATACAGAAGTGGTGAATTCACTTACTACGTGCGTGGAAAACCATTCAAGGTCCCCACAACTACTGAATCACTTGCACATTCTCAAATTCCAAAAGTTGCTCTTCCAAGAGGAACTGATAGAGGCGACTTGTTCTCATGGCTAGGAAGAGAAAATATTCCTGGCTCTTTTCCATACACTGCTGGCGTTTTCCCGTTCAAGCGACAAGATGAGTTGTCGGCTAGGATGTTTGCTGGAGAAGGAGAGGCTGAAAGGACAAACCGCAGATTCCATTATCTGTCTAGAGGTGCTCCTTATGTCAGATTATCCACGGCTTTTGACTCTGTAACTCTGTACGGAAGAGACCCAGAATTGCGCCCAGATGTTTGGGGTAAGGTTGGGAACTCTGGAGTTTCTATCGCTAGCATTGATGATGCCAAGAGGCTATACTCTGGATTTGATTTGTGTGATAAGAACACCAGTGTGAGCATGACAATTAACGGTCCTGCTCCAATCATTCTTGCTTTCTTCTTGAATGCTGCAATCGACCAGCAAGTTGAGGCATACCTGGCTGAAAAAGGAGAGCCGCTACAAATTTCTGAGAATCAATACAGAGGAGATCTACCTGAAGGACACAATGGATTTGGAATTGCAACCGTTGGTTTGCGTGGCGAAGACTTAGTTCCAGCAGATGTTTATGCAGAGATTAAAGCAAGGACTTTGGCTACAGTTAGAGGAACTGTTCAAGCTGATATCTTGAAAGAAGACCAGGCACAAAATACCTGTATTTTCTCAACTCCTTTTGCCTTGAAATTAATGGGTGATGTACAGCAATACTACATTGACAACGGAGTAAGAAACCACTATTCAGTAAGTATTTCTGGATACCACATCGCTGAAGCAGGAGCAAATCCGATCACTCAATTGGCATTTACCCTAGCAAATGGTTTCACCTATGTTGAATACTACAGAAGCAGAGGTATGGATATCAACAAGTTTGCACCAAATTTATCCTTCTTCTTCTCCAATGGATTGGACCCTGAATATACTGTAATTGGAAGGGTTGCTAGAAGAATTTGGTCCGTAGCAATGCGTGACTTGTATGGAGCTGATGAGAGGTCTCAGAAACTAAAGTATCACATTCAAACTTCCGGAAGAAGCCTACACGCTCAAGAGATTGATTTCAATGATATCAGGACGACCTTACAAGCACTATTGGCTATCCAAGACAATGCTAACTCTCTGCACACCAATGCATATGATGAGGCAATCACAACTCCTACAGAAGAATCAGTGAGAAGAGCATTGGCAATTCAGTTGATTGTCAACAAGGAAAGCGGATGGACTAAGACTGAAAATCCGATGCAAGGCTCTTACATCGTTGAGGAATTGACCGATTTGGTAGAACAAGCAGTGCTGTCAGAGTTTGAGGCAATAAGCCGCAGAGGTGGCGTTTTGGGTGCAATGGAGACAATGTATCAAAGAGGCAAGATTCAGGATGAGTCGATGTATTATGAGCATCTAAAGCACGATGGAACTTTGCCGATTATTGGAGTGAATACTTTCCAGAATCCTAATGCTGCAGAGCTGACTGAAGAGAATGCTGATCAGTTCGATATGGAATTAGCAAGAGCGACTCCGGAGGAAAAGCAGGCTTGCTTGGATAGAATCAATGCTCAAAAAGAGGCTGAGGCAGACAAGACTGCAGAGATGCTCAAGAGGCTGCAAGAAGTTTCAAGGGCTCAAGGAAATGTGTTTGAGGAATTGATGGAGACCACGAAGTATGCGACTCTAGGACAGATTACTGAGGCGCTGTTTAATGTCGGTGGAAAGTACAGGCGCAACCTGTGAACCAATGATTTGTTGGGAAAACGGTAAAATCCCTCGACAATTAGTCAGCTTATCTTAGGCTAGGGAGGTGATTTATTGAAACTAATTCCAGTTGTAGGTGCTGTCATATTCAAGGAAGAAAAAATCCTAGCAGCACAGCGAAAACTAGAATCTAGTTTGGGAGGTCTATGGGAATTTCCCGGAGGAAAAATCGAAAAAAATGAATCTCCGAGGGAAGCACTGATGCGTGAAATTCAAGAGGAATTAGAAGCAAATATCGAAGTTCATGAAGTCTGATAAAAAATAACAATATGAACTAGAACTATGGAAATTACATACTTCTATGAAGTTTGGAAAAACCCAAAAAGGTCGCAAAAACACCACTTTTGTCTCAATTTCTGACAGAAGACAATATAACTACTGAAGAATGGATGGGTCGGGAAGAGGAATCTTGCCAGGGATTCAGATGAGTTGCTCATTGGATTTACCATTAGGACCCTCAATGAGGGATGGAGGACTTGAGGCTGACCTGCAAGCACGTATTGAAGACGGACACAAAGTCTGGGCAGTGGGTGATATTCACGGACACTTAGCCACCTTTAGAGCCCTAGTTCATCGCCTCAACCTCACAAGCCAAGACCGAATCATCTGTTTAGGCGACATGATCGATAGAGGACCAGACTCAGCCGGTCTAATCGAATTCATCCGCAGTGATGAGCGAATCATCTGCTTGAGAGGAAACCATGAGCAAATGGCAATTCGCTGTGCTCAAGAAAAAGGACAAATCGAATTGTGGAAACCTTGGCTTGAGCGTGGAGGAAACTCGACTTGGGGCTCTTACATCGTTAGAGCAAAAGGGGACCTTTGGGAAGCTAAGGCAAGATTCTGGGATGACCTGATGTGGATGGACCAGTTACCAAATCACATCGTTTTAGATGATGTTAGACTAGTACACGCTGGCTATGATCCAAGAATGCCTCCAGATGCTCAAGGCGATAAAGAAATGCTCTGGATTAGAAAGAGATTCTATGAGCACCATTCTCCAATCGATCCAAACAGAACCATTCTATTTGGGCACTCTACTACTACCAAAGTAGGTCCTTGCCCTGGACAAGTCGCTGCCTCAAACATGACTCTCGATGATGGAAGACCTGCATGGATTGCTATGGATGTTGGAGCATTCAATCACGTCTCACCTGGAATTGCAGCCATAAATATCGATACCCTCAGGGTAGTCAAACAAACCACACTACGCAGTGAAAGATGGTTTGACCTCCCTACACGTAGGGAATCCACTGTCGGGGAACACTGGGGCTTATCGGTGCTAAAGACAGAGCGAAGAAAGGAGATGACAAAGCAATTGAGAAAGAGAAGACAATTGCGGATGGCTGGAGTTGTTTTGCAAAGTGAAGAAGCGATTATGGCTACTGCAAATGAGCCAAGACATATTCAGAAAATCGTTGCAAAAATGGATTGGAATGAGCAATTTGGACCGACTCAAAGAACTCTCCAATTAGAGAAAACTACCAGCGTAAAAATGCATGATGACTCCTCATTGGAACACTTAAAACCGGGAGATTACACTGATGGATTCTACTCAGATCGTGTTGAAATTTGCTCAGATGGATGGACGCCAAGAGGCGGAAATCGTATCGTGTATGGTCCAGGTCACAGCCAAGAAGAGAGACAATATGGAATTCAAGGACCAGACCACTTCAAGGTCTATGCTAGAAGATTCGATGGAACTGAAATTATCAAATCACAGAAACGAAGAGAGATTTCTCAATAACTTCTCGACTCAAGCATAGCGATAACCAAGCCTTATCCTCGAAAATAATTATTGAAGTCAACCCAAAGGGCTTGTCATGGAAATTAGAGAACTTAGCGACTCTGATGTCCAAAAGATGTGGGAAATCAATGAACAAGGCTTGCCTGGAACTGGCAAAGTCGATGAGCAAGGCTTGTTGAATTTGCTTGAATATTCTGAAATTTCAGTTGGTGCATACGAAGATGGAGAGCTATTAGGATACGTTATTTGTCTTCCACCTGCTACAGAATATGGTAGCCTCAACTATGCTTGGTTCAATGAGAATATGGCTGATTTCTTGTATGTAGATCGAATCGCTGTAGCCCAAATACACCGAGACAAAGGAATCGGAAGCAGACTTTATTCACACATTATTGATTACTCGAGCAAACAAATTGCTGCTGAGGTATCACTTAACCCACCAAATCTTGCTAGCATGCGCTTTCATGGCAGATTTGATTTCGAGAAAATAGGTGAATTGCATCACGAAACTTACTCGGTTAACCTGATGCTCAGGAAAGCAGAATAGCGACGCTATTTCCAGCAAATTAGCTTACTGAGGAAGAGCGTCAAGCATCATTTCGCCCAATTTTTGCCAGTTAACTTCTCCAATAGTTGCGGCTTTCTTGTTAAGCCCTATAACCATCTGTCCATCCTTAGTTTTACCAGGAATTCCATCAGGTACATCTCCATCATAGTCAAACTTGATACTTATCTGACTGCTTTGGAATTCTAGGCTAACATATTCTCCATTAGCATCCTTGAAATTCAGAATCAGATTAGCCCCCGATTCGTCAACCTCCATTGGAACTAATTCATTCATCGCTAGAATACTGACTCTCATTGCGGTCAAATGTGCAGCATAGTGACTCGCTGCCTTCTTGACTACAGGCGTCCAAACACTCTGTTGGAAATCTAGTAATTTCATTCCTTCATCTGACAATTCACCAGCAGCCTTGCTGATATCTCTGTTAATGCTGTTGATTCCTTGCTCAATTGCTACCCTAATCATGCCTGTTGATTTGTAAATAGTTCCGACATGTTCACCAGCTGCCTTGATGATTTTTCCAGCTGCAGTCTCGATTTCTCCAAGTTGGGATAACTCCTTGGTAATGATATCAATATCTGCAGTCAAATCCTCAAGTAAAGTGGTTACAACATCAGATTTTGATGCTTTGATTGCTTTGCCTTGAATGATTACTAGTCTTGCAATTTCTCTCAAAAGAGCATAAGCGACTAGATGCCTCATTTGGTCTTGGTTCTCGTTGTAAACTAGAATTGCATACTTTCCAGATCTTACTTCCACCTTTACACAATCTGATTGGTTAGCAATGGATTTATTCAATGATACGAAGAGACCGAATTGCTCACTAGCGCCCATTAAGTCTCTCCAAAACTTGTCAACTTCTCCTTGACCAACCGTTTTCTCGTACAACTTTGATTCAATCAGTGCATTTACTGCTACTGGTGTTCCTGAATTGGACTCAAGCATCATTGAAGCCCTAATATCCATCGTTCTGTTCTCATCAGCAATTGACTCGAATTGGTCTCCTTTTGTTCCGGAAAAAGCAGTCTGCAAATGACCTTTGACAATTTGTTCACCAACCTCTCCCTTGGTTGAGGATCCTTGAACTCCTGTCAATAAGCGGTCAACCATCCCTTCAAGTTGAACCATTCTGCTGTCTAGTGGCTTCATAAGTGAATCAAGAGAATCTGCGCTAGTTTGGAAGGTCGCTGCCAAATAAACGCTATGTCCTAGTCTCAACAAATTCTTGAGATGAGAATCTAACTTTCCGTTATCCTTTGCCTGGGTCAAACTTTCGATTAACTCTTCATCCTCATCATATGATAATTTGAATGAAAATTCCTCATCGGTGGGTATGTCTTCATCATCTGCCATGTTGCTGAGAAAAATTTCCTCCCTTATATGTGCATGCGCGACTATTTTTCGGATTAAGTAACCAAAAACAGCGAGAAAACGATTCAGAAATTTATCATAATTCGGCTAAAATTATCAATAAACTCCTTTATCTGGAAACAAATTGACTGATTATGTCTTGATTTTGGAATGAGCAAAAAGAACAACAATTATATCCTTAGAGGTTGTTAGAATACTCATGAGGACGGACAGACGCCGAGAGTTAATCGATGCGGTACAAACCAAATTCCCACATGGGGTAAGAAACCAAAAAGCATCCCTATCCAGGGCTTTTGCTCTGGTAGTATCGCAAAAGGAAATTCATCAGGATTTATTCAAGGTCTCGATGGAAGCCGCAAAGAGAAAGAAGACTCCAAACTACCAGCTAATCGAATTCTGAAGGATTTTATTTAGTGAAAGCAATAAATAGTTGTACGGTTAATTAAAATCATGAGAAAGATTCATGCCTGTTGCATAACATTTGTTTTCATTTTTTCTTCCTTGGCGGGTTGTACAACAGAACCTACAGATGATTCTGAAAACACTGGTGAATACCAAGAAGAGTTAAATCAACTGGAATTGGAAAATCAGCTTCTAGCTCAGACGGTTTTAGAACTAGAGCAAATGATAGATGAACACAAGGCTACGATTCAACAACTCAACTCTAATTTGAATAATAGCAAAGAGTTGATTTCAGATTTAGAAACTCAGAAATTAGAACTAGAAGCAGATTCTTCAACCAAAAACCAGACAATAAGAGAACTAGAAGCACAGATCCTAGCTCAAGTTGGTCTAACTGAGCAACTACAGTACTCTCTAAATCTATCATATGCAAACATAACAATCCTCGAACAACAAGTTACCAGCCTAAACGAACAAATTGCTAATCTCAACTCACAGATCGTAAGTTTACAGGCAGAAGTGAACTATCTTGAAGATGAACTTGACCTAAAGAACACATCACTCAACAACATTGACTTCATTAAAAGTCCAAGAAAGATGTCCATTTACTACGGATATGCAAACGAAATTAATGGTGTGAACGAATTTGACAGCATCGAGTTAGAAAGCGATAGTGGAAAGTTCGATTATAATTTGTTCGAAACATCCCTAAATACAATCGATGAACAACAATCAAACTATGCTGGCAAAAACATACTCTACTGGGATTCATCAATAAGCAGTTTAAACAATACCTCCCCAAAACATGCCTCAGAAATAATTGCTGAGTATGATGTTGTAATACTTAATCGTCTACTTGGAGACAGTCAACACTGGGATTTCGACAACACACAGATAGCAATCAATGAGTCCAAAATACTCAATCCAAATGTAGAAATTTTTGGCAAGTTGTATTGTAGTGACGGCAGTATTTCTTTCTTGAAACAATCAGTTACAGATTGGTCAAATAACCTTGACATAAATGGAATCTATATTCATGAATTGGACTATTTGGATTTGCAAGAACAAGCAGAACTGATTTCAGCAATAAGAAATGAGAGCATGAATATCTTGGTTAATCCAGAAGAGTACTCAAACATAAAATCCTATTATTCGAATAGCAATCACCTAAATTTCACCCAAGGCGATGCATTTCACTTTATGGATCATAATTTCTTTGATTATATTGAACAAGAGGATTCTGATGATTTCATTTTAGCCCTTCAAACAACTTCTTTGCTAAAGCAAATGAGTAGCGATGAATCAATACCGGTTTACTTTACTTTTAATTCATGCGAAGACATATCATACACGTCCGACCTGCGTTTGAGACATTCCACAGCTAGACTATTGGGATTCGATGGTATAGGATTAGACGGGGATCAGTGTAACAAACATTTGACTATCGAACCAGAGTGGGTCACCAAATTTGTTAATTCCTCACTCGATTATCAAACATACCTTGATTGGCACTCGGATTTGATGTTTTTTGAGTTCATGCACTTTGATGATATCGTTTTTTCCTATGATCTTTTTGAGCCGGACCACAGAGACAACTCGTACATGCCAGCATTAGTTTCGAAACTGAAATCATATAATCCAAACATTATGATTTATGGGTATGTAACACTCGACAGAGATGATATGTCCATAGATGAAATAAAGCAATACTTCGATATATTTTCCAACTATAGTTTAGATGGGGTTTTTCTAGATGAAGCGGGTTACAAAAAAGACGGTAATGACAACAGAGATTACACAAAAAGAAATCACCAGATTGAAGTCATTCAAGAAGCACATAACCGCTCACTTCAGGTAATAATCAACAATTACAGACCTGAAGAATCCTTAGGAACTAGCTACGGAGAAAACCAAACAAATCTGAGAGAGGGAGATATGTATCTCATGGAAAGTTGTATAGTGAATCAAGGCGAATGGACACCTGCAACGGGAGATAGAGGCTATTACATCCCTTATCATAACAAGACAATTGAATCGCAAAATATGTTGTCAGTATTCAATGGATCACTGATTTGTGGTATTGACTCAATATCTCATTTACCACAGGAAATTCAATTGCAAATGTTACAGTTTAGTTATTACTACAGCCTGATAATGGAGATTGAATATTTCTTCTTTAACTTAGGACCAACGCATGACGAAACAGCATTCCATTATACAATCAATTACCCAGAAATTGGAAATTATTGGACTGGATATGTTGAGTTGGCGAATAATACCCTTACCAGGACAACAGATACTGGCGCCTTGTCGATAGACCTTGACAATCACACTGTACAATTTACGCCAAATGAAAATGAATAGGATAAACAATGTGTTAGTCCATATTGGCTCAGTACATGGAGGAGATATTCTGGCCAGCCATTGCGGCTGCTGCTACGGTATTCATCCTCGGTGCAACATCGCCCGGTCCTAGTCTTGCAGTTGTTTTACGCAACACCTTCGATGGTGGCAGAAAACAAGGTGTAGCCTGTGCGGTTGGGCATGGTTTAGGATTCGGAATCTATGCATTTGCAGCAGTCTTCGGATTGATCTTCATCTTAGAGACATCAGAACAATTGTACAATATTTTGCAAATAATCGGTGGAATTTTGCTGGTCTGGTTTGGTTATGAAATATGGAAAAAACCAGCTATTAGCGAAGATGAGAAGCATGATTCGCATGAGGGGAATCAGAGAAAAGGCTTTGCTGAAGGCTTTCTAATCGCTTTTTTCAATCCAAAAATTGGAATTTTCCTATTGTCAGTTCTTAGTCAAATTCTACAGCCAGATTTTACTTCTGCAACAAAAATCGCTATTGCTGTTCTCGGCATGACCATTGATGGAGTTTGGTATACCATAGTCGTATTATTCCTTACTCAAGGACCAATACTTGGTGTACTAAAGAGAAATTCTAAGATTATCGATCGCATTACTGCACTGGTTCTTTGGGGCTTTGCAGCACTGCTAGCATACGAATTAATCCTATGATTACTTCTGACACTTTGGGCAATAGAAAGTAGACCGTCCTCCTTGAACGATTCTTGCAATTTTGCCTCTTGAGCATTGATTACATGCATCTCCTTCTTTTCCATATGCTCCGAATTGGTGCGGGAAGTAGCCAAGCGAGCCATCAACACCCTTGAAATCCGATAGGGTTGAGCCACCAGCAAGGATTGCTTCTTTCAATATCAATTGACATTCAGCAACAAGGTCAACCATTTTCTTACTCGCTTTACCAGATTTTGTCAGCAGCTCATTGGCTGGTTTTTCAGGATGAATGCCAGTTCTGTGCAATGCCTCACAAACATAGATATTGCCAAGACCTGCTACGATTTGCTGGTCCAGTAGCGTGGTTTTGATAGGAGATTTTCTGTTTTGAATCTTTTTTGCAAATTGATTTGCATCCCACAGAGACTCTCCCCAAACGCCTTCCATGCGCAGTGGTTCCGGACCTATCTTAGCAATGAATTTGTTATCATCTACATCTTCCTTGTCAAGTGAAAATATGAAGCCAAATCTGCGGTGATCTGTGTAGACTCCGTAGGAATTGTCTGCGAAGTGAAATACGACGTGGTCATGCTTATTTTCGATAAACTCATCCTCTGATATCATTGGATTAGATGCCGACTTAGCATCCATTTCATTACCTGCTACTAAGGTATATTTTCCAGACATCCCAAGGTGAGAGACCATCACTTGCCCATTGTCAAACTCAACCAGTAGATACTTCGCACGTCTCCAAACATCTACTACGCGTGCTCCAAGTAATCTTTCTTCCAAATCTGCTTGGAATGGGTAGCGCAGACCTTCTCTGCGCAACTCCACTCCTGTGACCTCACGTCCTCGCCAAGCACTTTCTAGTCCACGGCGAACCGTTTCGACTTCGGGAAGTTCTGGCATTATCTGGTTGCTAACCGATTACTTCTATTATCCTAAGTATCGATTATTTTGCTCAAGAATGTGCCTTTTTGACGCAGTGGAACAAGACGTGGTTTTCTTCATACCTGGAAATATCAATTGCTTCTACTATTTCTAATCCCGAATTAGCAATCTTTTCTCCAACGCTATCAAACAATGCTTTCTCGCCCTCTTTGGTCCATCTCTCACTAGCCGCTTTCAGGCTTAGCAATGCAGTTCCGCCGTGATTCAAGAATTTCTGACAGGCACCCAAAAAGATGTCAACTTGTGCAGATTGTGCAACATCTTGGAAAATCCAATTCACCTTATTTGGGACATAAATCTGCCATTCAGCATATTTTCTAGCATCGCCAAGCACTGGAATTATTCCTTTGCGTGATTTGGCTAAAAACGTAAGATCTCTAAGACACCTTGGTGCAATATCTACTCCGACAATTCTGCCTGAATGGATATTTTCAGGACCGCAGATTACATCGTGAAGATGAGAAATCGTTGTACCGTGACCTGCACCAAGATACAAAATATCATCACCAGAATTTGGAATCAGCCCATCAGGGTTTTCTCTAGCACACAGCAAACCAGCACAAATTTTTGAGCGATTAGCTGACCACCTTCTCCACTCCTCTCCAGAAAAGTCCCTTCTGGTCTCACCATAAACTGATTTCCCAGAATCGGCATTGCGAGTCCAAACTTCCCTGGAACCGAGGCGTAAATTTTCATTTACTTTCCTTCCGGGAGGGTTTCTTCTTCCCTTGCCAGATCTCTTTGCCAAGTAATCACTTCCTTGGAGGCTTAGGATGAGAGGATTTGATTTCGTTGACTCTAGACTCTACTTCTGAGACTTGTTCTTGCCCCCAAGGCTCCCCATCGTAGGCATCTACTCTTGCTGCTATGCTCGCTTTTGCAGCTAGGGTTCG
>MDTD01169899.1_pt1 | contig 19370 bp, 10 predicted proteins | sample 811221 | NCBI WGS metagenome assembly MDTD01 (sample SAMN05326646, study PRJNA326480) | marine metagenome | isolation source: seawater | place: Pacific Ocean: South West | collected 2011 | reverse complement strand
CTATTAATATTAACGCGCCTGATAATGCTTTTTCGTTTCTCTCGTACCTCAACCGCGAGCAATACGGCGGGCGGGCATTGGTGCATGGCCCTGCTTTTAATGCCCCAATAGATAGTTTTTTGCAAGGCAAGGCTATTTGGCGACCCAATGAAAACGGGCAATACGAAGTTGTGGGGCACGAGACCGATTATAGGTTTAATAAAAACTATATGTTGTGGTTTCCGCGTATTGGTGATGTCTTTTCTGGCGATAGTCAAGACGGGTACGTGGGTTGGACGAAGTTAGACCCCAATGCCGAACCCAGCCAAGCTAAAAACCTTGAGTTCTTTTTTAAATACCAAATGCTGCATATGTATGTGCGTTATCATTTGTGGAATTTTGCAGGCCGCCAAAACGATGTGCAGGGGCATGGCAATGCTATGGACGGCAACGGTGTAACGGGTTTTTCTTTTATTGATGAAAATATAGCTGCACCACTAAACGGGCAACCCAAAGCACGAGCCAACAACAAGGCCGCCAATAACTACTATTTACTGCCGTTGTTGCTGGGTTTTGCGGGTATGTTTTTTCAGGCTAAAAAAGATAAAACGAGTTTTGTAGCGCTGTTGGTTTTGTTTCTTTTTACGGGTTTCTTTTTGTGTTTATACCTTAATGTGCCTCCGTTTGAACCCCGCGAGCGTGATTATGTTTTTGTGGGTTCGTTTCAGGTATTCAGTATTTGGGTTGGTTTGGGTGCTTTATGGCTAATGCGCTTTATGCACACCAAAATAGCCAAAGGCATTTGGTTGGGACTTATAGTTTCGCTTTGCATATCGCCGCTATTGCTGATTAGCCAAAATTGGGACGACCACAACCGAAGCGACAACTATTTTGCGCGCGACTATGCCGCCAACCTACTGCAAGGGCTTGCGCCCAATTCTATTTTGTTTGTGTATGGCGATAACGATACTTACCCCCTTTGGTATTTGCAAAATGTTGAAGGCCTACGCACAGATGTACGGGTGCTAAATGCCAACTTACTGGGTAGTGATTGGGGTGCTTTTGGTTTGCAACAACAGCAATACAACTCGCCACCAATACAGCTAAGTATAAGCCCGCATAAATACCAACAAAGCAAGCGTTTATTGGTGAGTATTGTTCCCCCTACACCCAATGAAAAACCCGAAATGCACTTTGCCGATGCTTTGGCGTATATAGCACAAGATAGCAACAATACTGAAACGCTAAGCAGTGGAAACCTACGTTGTACTCTGCCCGCCCGAAGTCTTTTTTTACTGTTTGAAACGGACAGCAGTACAACGGGTATAATTTATAGTTTCGATTTAAACAGCCGTTTTCTTACTCGTGCCGATGTACTGTTAATGGACATTTTGGCGAATAACCCCGATAGACCGATATATTTTTCATCACGAAGTAAAAAAATGCCTTTGCCCCAATTGCAAAGTTGGCTTGATTACGAAGGGTTAGTATATCGTTTAGGAAACTCTTCTAGCCCTGATTGGACGGAAACTAGCGGATTGACTTCTTACAATTTAGCTCCCTTGATAAAACAATGGCAATTGCGCGGGTTTTCATCAACCAAAAACTATATAGACCCTGAGGCTAAAAAAATAGCGCAGCACTATATGGATGTTTCCGCCCATACCATAAAAGCATACCAACAAGAGTTGAACCATGAAAAGGCAGGCGAATTGGCCTTGTTGTGTGTAGATGCTTTTGAATTAAACAATTTTGATTTTAATAGTTACGCCGCACCGCTTACCTTTGTCAATGCTTTGTATGCCAATGGACAAACCGAAAAAGCCAATGCTTACGTACAACAACTTACGCAAAGGCTTATGGATGAAACCACTTACTACCAAAGCCTGAAAAATACTATTGCCGATTATAGTGCCCGAAAAGAAATTAAAATATCGCTTAAAGGGCTGCGGCAACTAAAAGATTTACTAAATTCACAACAGCAAACCCAAAAGGCGCAGGAAATTGAAAAGTTTTTGGCTTTCTTCGCCCCCAAAACCCACACACCATAGTGCAACAACAAAAAATATACGGCCTACATCCGGTTATTGAAGCCATAGAATCAGGTCAGCCGCTTGAAAGAGTTTTTATAGAAGAAAGTGCAAAAGGCGAGTTGCAAACCCGCTTGCGCAAAATGCTGAAAGACCTTGATATTCCGCACCAAATACTGCCCCACTACCGCTTTTTTAAAATTGCCGATAGAAATAAAAACCATCAAGGTGTGGTGGCTCTTGCTTCGCTAATTGAATACCAAAATATTGAAGAGATAATACAACAGGCTTTTGAGCGTGGCGAAACCCCCTTGGTTATTGCGCTAGACAAAGTAACTGATGTGCGCAACTTTGGTGCTATTGCCCGTACTGCTGAGTGTATGGGTGTACACGCTCTGCTGATACCCGACAAAGGTAGTGCTGCAATAAATGATGATGCAATAAAAACCAGTGCGGGTGCGTTGCTAAAAATTCCTGTGTGCCGTGTGCACAACCTAAAAAGCTCGTTAGACTACCTAAAAGAAAGCGGACTTATACTGGCTGCAGCAACTGAAGAAGGTGCGACAAACAGTTGGGAAGCCGACCTAAAAGGCCCTTTGACGATACTAATGGGCAATGAAGAAACAGGTGTTTCGCCCGAGTATCTTCGCCGCTGTGATTTGCTGCTAAAAGTACCTATGATGGGTACAATAGAATCGCTAAACGTATCGGTGGCCGCAGGTATGCTTTTGTATGAAAGTGTGCGACAACGCACTGTTTAAACCTGAGCGAGCTTTTTCTCGTTTCATAATTATGCGTATTCTTCTATTTGTTTCCCTGTTGCCTTTTACATTGTATTCACAAGACACTGCTGTCTTTTGGCAAGAAAATGGCGATTTATTTAGTGATAGCTATACCTTTTATAGAAAAAATTCCACTGATAAGGTCGGCTTTTTTAAGCACGTAATCTTTACTGATGATGTTCAAACTTGGTATGGAAAGGGAGAGTTTATAGAACGAAAAGGGAAGTATAAACTTTATTACCAACAACATTTTGACACCCTAACAGTAAAAATTAGTGTTGATTCATCAAAAAAATCAGATAGTATTTTATTTATTAATAATAGCCCTACTTGGTTTCCTTGCTGCTTTTATTTTCCAAAATATCCAGAAGAGGCGTTTTTTTATTTTGTCGATATTGAACAGGGTTCTTCTTTTATTTCCAAAAAAGACTTGCTTAGAGATACGTTTTGGCTCAGTAACAACTCTTCGTTGTTTATAAATATTCCGAATACCGACCGTCTTATCTCGATATATATCGAGTATTATCCTCAACCATACCGCTGTCATTTGCTTACGCCAAAGAAGGTCGAAAAACTCAGAAAAAACAAAAAGGGTTTTAAAGTAAAAGCTCTCTTTAGTAATAAAAGAAAAGAACAATTTGTATTGCGCTAAAGAAAAGATATGGCTTGGCATTTCCACACTAAGCCCAGCTGTTTTGCGTTTAGCTTTTATGCGTTGGCTATTACTGTTTGTTTTTGTTTTTCCTCTTGGCCTGTTGGGGCAAGATACCTCCCTGTTTTGCCAGCAAAGCGCGCTAACGCATCGTGATTGTTATGCTTTCTACAGAGAAAACCCAACTGACAAACACGGCACTTTTGAGCATGTAATTGAGAACGCAGCTTTTAAAACATGGTATGGCAAAGGCTCTTTTATTGAGGAGGAAAAGAAATTTTTGCTTACCTACCAGCAATATTTTGATACACTAAAGGTAAATATTACTGTTGATTCTTCTCGGTTTTATGATACAGTGGTCTTTGTAAATAAAAACATCCTTGGTTGTTCTAACGGTATATGGTACCACTACGCTACATCTATTGACTCTCCTTTTATTTATTATGATGATGTCTTTTTTTGGTATGATTCTGCTAATGGCACTAAAAAAAGCACCTTTCTTTACAATATGACGTGGTTTAATAATGATACCCAACACCCCTACTGCTTACCCGCTACCGATAGGCTGGTTTGTGTAAACATTGAATACAACCCGCCCAGCCACATCCTTTTTTTAACACCAAAAGAAACCGAGCAACTAAAGAAAAACGAAAACGGTTTTACGGTTAAAACCTTGTTTGGAGAGAATAAAAAAGAACAATTTGTGTTGCAATCTCCAAAACAAAATGCGTTGTTGCGGCCATGTCGCTTTTTAGTCAACAGGAGATAGAATTAATACAAAGCAGTGCTACCGAGGCCGAAAAGAATAAATGTCTTTCGCCACAGGTATTGCAGGTTTTGTATCATCACAAAATTTTAAAACTGTTTATTCCTTCTGAATTAGGTGGCAGGGCAGAATCTTTGCCCCAAGCCTTGCGTGTTTTTGATGATTGCGCGTTTATTGACGGTACAATAGGCTGGCTTGCCGCCATTGGTAGCGGAGGCAACTACTTTGCAGGATATTATAGCGAAGACGTTGCAAGCCGATTGTTTTCTGCCCCAAGCGCTGTTTTGGCTGGAAGTGGTCATTCGGGGGTGGCTAAAAAAACAGACGGAGGCTATACCGTTAGTGGCTCGTGGAAATATTGCAGCGGAGCGGGTTTTGCTACATTTTTTACGGCTACCGCAGCCGATGAAAACGGCACAATAAAAGCCTATACTTTTATGCCTGAGCAAGTAACCATTAGTAATGATTGGGATGCTTTTGGACTAAAAGCCACCGAAAGCAATACTATAAGTGTAACAAACGCTTTTGTTCCCAATGATTTGGTATTTGATTTAAGCCAACCGCCCGTTAGCTTTAAAAACGAGGGGGTGTATAGTTTCGATTTTATGTTGTTTGCCCGTTTTTCTTTTGCGGCAGTGGTGCTAGGGCTAAGCCGTGCTTTTTTACAGGAGGCAGAAAAACAAAGTCAATATTTTAAGGGAAATGCTGCACGGTGGACGTTTCTTTCTTCTTTATTAAAAAAAGAAAAGGGGCAATTAGATGCGCTTGCCCAAAACTTTTATGCCAACGCCCAAAAAACGTGGGACGAGCATAACAAGGCGGGGGTAAACACCGCATTGATAGATGAAGCAACTGAAGCTGTTTTTGCGTTATCAAACAACGTTTCTACATTGGCGGGCGTGTTGTTTTCCCATTTGGGTATGGCAGTGGCTATGGAGGGCACAACGCTAAACCGTGTATACCGCAACCTGCTTACTGCCAACCAACATATGCTTTTAAGAAAATATTAAGAGCGATTAAGGGTGTTTTTGTGGCCACAAACACCCAACCTATTTACTACATTTGTACTCTTTCTAATAATACGCAATACTACTAGTATGAAACACATTAGCGAAAGGTTGTTTGTGCCCGAAACCATTGCCCAAATGAGCAATGAGTTTAAAACCAACCATCCATACCCACATATAATAATTGATGATTTTTTAAGTCCCGAAACGGCTTCAGCGGCGTTTGATAAGTTTCCGGCCTACGAGTTGTTTAATAAAAAATATAAGGGGCTGAACGAGAAAAAGGCAGAGGGAAGCAATATTGAAGATTTTGACCCTTTGTATAGTGAAATTATTGGTGAGCTTTCTTCGCCTGAAATGTACAAGTGGATACAACAGGTGTGCAATGTGAAAGAAGCTGTGATAATGACTAATGATGCCGAAGGTCGTGGGTTGCACCAAGGCGGCAACGGTAGTTTTTTAGATATTCATATTGATTTTAATATACACCGCAAGGAAAACCTGCACCGCAGGCTAAATATATTAATATACTTAAACAAACACTGGTTACCCGAATATGGCGGGGGATTGGAAATGTGGAATGTTGATGTAACCAAAATGGAAAAGGTGGCCGAACCAAAGTTTAACCGCTGCCTTATTTTTGAAACAAGCGAGATAAGTTACCACGGCTATGGCCGTATAAATGTGCCCGAAAACGAAAGCCGCAAAAGCATATACGGCTACTACTATACAGAAACCAGAGAAGGTGCTGTGCCCTACCACGACACGGTTTTTAAAGCCCGACCCGAAGAAGGAAGGATAAAACAAATAAAAACCGACTTGAAAGAAACTGCAAAAAACACTATTAAAAGTGTTTTGAAAAAAGTAGGAATAACCTTTAAATAACAGGTGTTTTGCGTGTTATCTTTTCGGGCGTAACAATTCCTTAACTTTTACTTAACAAAACACTAACTGACGATATTTTGCATGAAGATACTTTTGCACCAGCAAAATGTATTTTATGAAAAGATTTGTATTAAGCTCTGTGCTTTTTTTGTGTGTTACAGCAATGGCTTTTGCCCAAACGGGTGCCATATCGGGTAAAGTAATAGATGAAACCACAGGCGAGGAGCTTTTTGGCGCAACAGTGCTAATTAAAGGAACTACCAAAGGTGGTTCTTCTGATTTTTCAGGCGATTTTGAACTTAATAACATTACTCCCGGAAAATACACTCTTGTTTTTTCATACGTTTCATACGTTACAAAAGAGGTTACAGATGTTGTAGTAACCAACGGAAAAATAACTACACTAAACGTTTCGCTATCAGAAAAAGTAAGCGAAGCTACTGAGGTGGTTATTGTTGCCAGCTACAAAAAGGAATCGGTAAATGCTTTGCTGCTACAACAAAAAAACGCCACCTCAATTGGTGATGGTGTTTCGGCAGAGGTTATTCGCCAATCAACCGCCAGCAACTCGGGCGATGTGATAAAAAAAGTAAGTGGTGCCAGTGTGCAAGGTGGCAAATTTGCGGTTATACGTGGTTTGAACGACCGCTACAACACGGCCTACATAAACGGTGCTCCACTACCAAGTACTGAACCTGACCGTAGAGCGTTTTCGTTTGATATTATCCCCGCAGGTATGCTGGATAACATGATTATCAGCAAAACTGCTACGCCTGATATGCCCGGTGATTTTTCAGGCGGTATTATCCAGATAAACACAAAAGATTTTCCTGAAATTAACTTTTACAACCTTTCTGTGGGTTCGGGTTATAATACTATTTCTACTTTTAAAGATTTTGCTTCGTACAAAGGCGGTAAATACGACTTTTTGGGTATTGATGATGGTACGCGCAAGTTGCCCAAAGGCCTTAGCACTAACCCTGCTGCAAACAACAATATTATTACCAGTGCAGAAAACACTAATAAGTTTAACAATAATTATGGTTCTACTTTTAATGCTGCATTGCCTAATACCAGCCTTCAATACTCAATGGGTTTGGTAAAACGTTACCGCGAGGATAATTCGCGTTCGCTTTCTGCCGTTGTTGGTATTACCTATAGCCGATCACAAAAATTTGCCGAAGCTGAACGCCAATTGCGTTTACCGCTAGCTACAGACAATCAATTGTTAGACTCGATACATGATAATATGTACACAACTGAGGTGTTGTGGGGAGCTATAGCTAATATTTCGTTCAAAGTAAATAAAAACAACCGTTTGTCTCTTAAAAACCTGTACAACGTAAGTACTGAAGACCAAACTGTTCAACGTAGCCGTATTGATATCCAAAACCAACGTGATTTGAAATTAGAGTCATACTACTACATTCAAAACAACATTGTTTCAAGCCAACTTTCGGGCGACCATTATTTGCCAAACAGTAAGCTAAAAGTTGATTGGGTTGCCGGTATTAACAACATTAAACGTTTAGTGCCCGACTACCGTATTATGCAATACCAAAAAAACATTGGTGCTGATGACAGCACTTATATTGCGGCAGTAGGTTTGACACCAACGGTTGATGTTGGGGGACGTTTTTTTTCAGAGTTGAACGAAAACTTATATAGCGGTCGATTGGATGTTTTGCGCACCGTTATAGATAATTCTAAAGCCCGTGTTTTCAAAAAAATGGATATTAAGGTGGGTGGTTCAGTACAAATTCGCGAACGCGATTTTGCTGCTCGCTTTGTGGGTTGGGTTACCAACCTTCCGTTTTCAGACCCTAAGGTAAGATTGCCTTTGGATCAAATCTTTAAGCCTGAAAACACTCAATCAAGGGCTAATGGTTTCTTGTTGGCCGACCAAACAAACTCAGCCGATAAATACACGGCAAGTTCAAACTTAAGAGCGGCCTATATTATGTTTGATAACAAACTTGGCCGCCGTTTTAGGCTTGTTTGGGGTGGCCGTTACGAGGCTTTTAACCAAAAGCTGGATGCTTTTAAAAATAGTAAGCCTATAAACATTAACAACGATTTTAACTTTTTCCTTCCTTCGGGTAATTTAGTGTACGAGATTAATTCTTCGTCAAACATACGAGCCAGTGTTTCTCGCACCGTTTCTCGCCCTGAGTTTAGGGAGTTAGCGCCTTTCTCTTTCTTTGATTTTAACACCTTTACTACGCTTGTTGGTAACGATTCTTTAAAAAGTGCAACTATAATGAACTACGATTTGCGTTACGAGATATACCCTCGCGCAGGCGGTGAGCTTATTTCAGTTTCAGCGTTCTACAAAGATTTTACCAACCCCATTGAAGGTATAATTTTGGCTAGTGGTGCGGGTTCATTCAACTCGTCTTACCAAAATGTGCCTAAAGCAAAAAACTATGGTGCTGAGTTGGAGGTGCGTAAAAAGCTTTCATTTATCAGTAAAAGAAGCGGTTTATTAAACAACTCTACCTTTTTCGGAAACTTCGCCTATATCATTTCAGAAGTTGACCTTTCTAAAGTGGCATCGGCTACAACTAAAAAACGTCCGCTACAAGGTCAATCAAATTACATCGTAAACGCAGGTATTTCTTTAAAAGACACGGCGCATGATTTGACCTTTGCTGCTAGTGTAAACCGCGTAGGTAAGCGCATAGCTATCGCGGGTACAGGTGCAGGTGGTTTGTTTCCTGATGTTTGGGAAAACCCTCGTACAATTATAGATTTACAGATTACTAAAACATGGGGTAATTTTTCAGCTAAACTTAGTGTTAGCGATTTGTTAGCACAGCCTCTTATTTTTTATATGGATCGCCACCAAGTTGTTGATGAAAACAATAAAACGACTAACCCTGATTTGACGGGAACAAACAATAAAGGCAAGTTTGATGGTCGCTCTCAAGATGTTTTAATCTCTCGCACAACTTTTGGTCAAACTGTATCTATTGGTTTAAGCTATAAATTCTAGTTTTATCTTTATACAAAAAGTTAACAAAAGAGGGGCTACAGCCCCTCTTTTGTTTTTTAAGACTTTGTTAATCAATATTGTTAATACTCCAAACCCTGTTTATATCTGTGCTCCTTAACATTGATTTAACTATAGTTTAACACTTACACTAAATGCACCCTCTAATCTTGCACCCAAAGAAAATTCACCTAAAAACATGAAAAAACTAATTTTTACATTCTTTGCAATCATTGCTGCGAATGTCATGTTTGGACAAGTAGTTATCAACTCTGATATAACTGCTAGTACAACATGGACCGCAAACAATGTGTATGAACTTAAAAACTTTGTGTACGTTACTAATGGCGCTACACTTACTATTGAACCGGGAACTGTTATAATGGGTGACTCTGCAACTAAGGGTACTCTTATCGTAACTCGTGGTTCTAAGCTTATTGCTAACGGTACAAAAGAAAAACCTATTGTTTTCACAACTAACCAACCTGCCGGTAGCCGTGTTCGTGGTAGCTGGGGTGGTGTTGTTCTTTTAGGTAAAGCCAAAATAAACGTTGCCGGTGGCGAAACTGTTGTTGAAGGTGGTCTTGACCCTGTTAAAGGTTTATACGGTGGTTCTGACGATGCTGACAACTCTGGTAGCTTACAATATGTGCGTATTGAGTATGCCGGTATTCCTTTTCAACCTGACCAAGAAATTAACGGTCTTACTTTAGGTGGTGTTGGTAGCGGTACTACTCTTGATTATGTTATGGTTACTGAATCTAACGACGACTCTTACGAGTGGTTTGGTGGTACTGTAAATGCTAAACACATGATTGCTAACCGTGGTTGGGATGATGATTTCGATTGTGATTTCGGTTACACTGGTAAAATTCAGTTTGGTATAGTTTTACGTGACCCTGCTATTGCTGATCAAGGTTCTAAATCTTCTTCTGCTTTTGAACACGATAACGACGGTGGTGGTTCTACTAACATTCCTCAAACTGCTCCTATATTCTCAAACATAACTGTTGTTGGCCCTATGGCAACTAATGGTTCTACTATTAACCCTAACTATGTGCGTGCTGCGCAATTGCGTCGTAACTCTGCTACTTCTATTTTCAACTCGGCTATCGTTGGTTACCCAACCGGTATTTTTATAGATGGTACTGCTTCAGGACAAAATGCACAAAACGGTTTAATGGGCTTTAAAAACAATATCGTAAGCGCATCAAAAGCTAACTTCTCTAGCAACTCTGTTTTTGATATTAACACTTGGGCTTTAACTCCTTCATACAACAACGATTCTGTAATTAACCCTACTGATATCCGTTTAGAAGATGCTTACAACTACAACAACCCAAACCTTGCTCCTTCGGCTACTTCTCCTCTTTTAGGTGGTTCTAGCTTTGCCGATAGCAAATTAGGTGGTGGTTTCTTTACTAACACTACTTACCGTGGTGCTATTGACCCTGCTGATGACTGGACTGGCTGCTGGACTAAATGGAACCCACAAGGTGAGTTGTACAACTCAGCTATTAAGTACAGTGCTGCTATTGCTCAAGGTTCTGCCAACGCAAACGTACGTGTAGTAACTTTTACTAACTCTTCAATTGGTGCACAATCATACTTCTGGGATTTTGGTGATGGTAACACTAGTACTGATGCTAACCCTACCCACACTTACTTGATTGATGGCAACTATACTGTTAAACTAAAAGCTTTGTCAGGTTGCGGAAACGACAGTACAACTATTAATATTTCTGTTGTAACCGGTGTTAACGAAATCGTTCGCAAAGTAGAAACTAAGGTTTATCCAAACCCTGCTCAAAACTTTGTAAATGTTGAGTTTAACCTTCCTGTTGCTGAAAATGTAAAAGTAATCGTTAGCGATATAACAGGTAAAATGATTATGAACGCTTACGAAGCCAATGCTTTCGGTCAACAAGTTGTTCGTATCAATACTGATGAGTTAAACACTGGTGTTTACTTTATCAATATCTCTACTCCTACTTCAATGGGAACTTCAAAAGTTATAATAGTAAAATAAACGTTTCAATATCTCTTTTGTAAAAAGCTGCGGGCAATTGCCCGCAGCTTTTTTTGTTAATACGGCATAGTAGTTTTTTTAATCTTTTAATAACGTTTCGTTAAAGTGTACTTAGGCTATGATGAAGACTTTTGCTGCCTAATACGTAAGAAAATGAAAAAAAGAAATCTACTTTTAGTCAGTCTATTAATTATTTTTAAAATCAGTTGGGTTAATGCTCAAGTACGTCAACAAGGCTTTGAAGGAACAATGGCCGATAACTGGAATTATACTTCTACACCTTCTAGCTATAACGAAGCCGGAGGATCTGATATTTGGGAAATAAGCACCTCGTTATCGTCAATCTCTGCCTCAACCGGCAGTTCGTTTTGGGGAGCACAAGATTTAGAAAACCCGGGTAGCGGAGGAACCCAGCCCCACACTCTTGATTTTGACGCGGTAAACATTAGTGCATTAAGCAACGTAAATATTGCGTTTAAATACTATACCATTGGATACGACGGGCCAGATTCATTAGGTTATTATATTGAGTACGATAACGGAACAACATGGAGCAACTATGTAGCTTTGGATAAAAACACTAACGCCTGGACTACCGAAAACATTTCTGCCCCTGTAAACGCTCAATACGTTCGTATTCGTTTCCTTTTTGTGCAAAATGGCGGTAGCGACTATGCTGCTATTGATGATATTGAAATAACAACTATAGCCCCTACACCCAACATCTCTTTTGATGCTAATTTTACTTCAGCTATTGAGGGGGGAGACATTACGCTTACCATTGATGTTGTGAATGCAAACGCCAACCCTATTTCTTTTGATTTAACGGCTGTTAGTGGTTTTGGAACGGCTGGTTCTTCTGATTACAATACAGGAAACCTAGGTACACTTGTTATTCCTGCCAACACCAACGGAAAACAAAACTTTACCATTGCCACCACACAAGACAACATAGCCGAGGCAGACGAGTATTTCTCTATTCGCTTATCTAATGCTGTAAACGCCGATATAAGCGGAAACGATGTTGTTACTGCTTATATTAAAGACGACGACAAAAAAGCCCCAAAAGCAGCCAACAACTTGTCGCTAAAATATATTGGTGGTTACACTACCGGCGACCCTAGCAGTAACTCTGCCGAAATTGTTGCTTACGATGAAGCATCAAAACGTTTGTTTATTGCCAACTCAGTGGCAAACTCGGTTGATATTGTAAGCTTTGCCAACCCAACATCTCTAAGCAAAGTAAAAAGCATTGATATTAATAGCTATGGTGGTATTAATAGCATTGCCACACACAACGGAATAATTGCCATGGCAATTGAAAACGGAACAGATAAAACCCAAAACGGTAAAATAGTATTTATGGATACTGACGGCACTATTATTAGTGAAGTTACTGCGGGTGCATTGCCTGATATGATAACATTTACCCCCGACGGTAAAAAAGTGCTTTGTGCTAATGAAGGTGAGCCGGAAACAACCTATTCTGTTGATCCTGAAGGCTCTGTTACTATTGTTGATATTAGTGGCGGTGTGGCCAATATTACCCAAGCCAATGTAAAAACAGCCACGTTTACATCATTTAACGCGCAAGAAGCCCTTTTAAAAGCGGCAGGTGTGCGTGTTTATGGCCCGGGTTCAACACTAGCACAAGATTTAGAGCCTGAATACATTGTAATTTCTGATGATTCTAAAACAGCCTATGTTGCTTGCCAAGAAAACAATGCTCTTGCTGTTGTAAACATTGATAACGGTGTTGTTACTGCTATAGCCCCTATTGGTTATAAAGATCACAGCCTGGTAGATAATGCACTTGATGTATCAGATAAAAACGGAGAAATTTTACTAGCTAATTGGCCAATAAAAGGAATGTACCAACCCGATGGTATGGATGGGTTTACTGTTGGCGGAGTTACGTATGTTATTACAGCTAACGAAGGCGACGCTCGTGAGTACGATGCCATAGAAGAAGAAGAACGTGTAAAAGACCTTAATTTAGACGCAACAGCTTTTCCTTTTGCTGATATTTTGAAAGAAGATTATAACCTTGGCCGTATGACGGCGGTTAATACCCTTGGCGATACCGATAACGATGGTGATATTGATGAAATTTATGTGCTTGGCGGACGTTCTTTCTCTATTTGGAATGCCAATACGGGAGCTTTGGTATACGATAGCAAAGACGATTTTGAACGCATACTAAAAGACGATCCAAAATGGAGCTCAATTTTTAATGCCAGCAACAGCGATCTTTCTTTAAAAAACCGTAGCGACAACAAAGGCCCTGAACCCGAAGGCGTAGTTACGGCTGTGATAAACGATAGCACGTATGCCTTTATTGGTCTTGAGCGTATTGGTGGAGTTATGACTTATAACATTAGCAACCCAGCCAACCCGGTGTTTGTAGGTTATGTAAACAACCGCAGCACAACGGCTGAAACAGGCGACTTGGGCCCTGAAGGTATTATATACATTAACGAGAACGAAAGCGGTAACGGAAAACGCTATTTAATAGTAGCTAACGAGGTTAGCGCAACGCTTTCTGTTTTTGAAGTAGAAAGCTATTTCGCGCCAAAATCAACTGTAAATTTTGCTGGTGGCGCCCTTTCAGTTAAAGAAAATAGCGGATCGCGTGTACTAAGTATTGAGTTAAACCCAAAAGCAAACTACGACGGTCAAATAGTGGTTGACGTTACCAACGGCGCAGGTGCTGAATATGGCGCAAACAAAGACTATGTGCTTGGCCAAAACCCTGTTGGCGACTCGATAGTGCTAAACGTTGTTAAAGGAGCAGAAAAGGTGAACCTAACTATGGCTGTTGTTGGCGACACACTTACAGAAAGTGATGAAACCGTAACATTCACCATTCGTTCAGTAAGTAAAAACCTTATTTTAGGCGGTGCAAAAACGCTTGTTGTTACTATTGAAAACGTTAACCCTCCCGCAGGGCCAAACGGAATTGATGAGCTTAACGAAACCTCTGCTCTTAAAATATACCCTAACCCTGCAACCAATGGCCTTATAAACCTTAGCCAAGCAAGCAGTGGTGTTATTACTGATATTAACGGTAAAGCAGTTGTTAGTTTCACTGATGCCAAAACCATAGATATCTCTACCCTACAAAAAGGTGTTTATATGCTTACTACCAAAGTGGGGCAAACAGCACGCATCGTAGTACAATAATTAAAAACCTCACTTACAGTTTTTTATACCGAAAAGCCCCGTTATGGGGCTTTTTTTATTTTGCTGTTTATCAGCTGTTTGCGCGTGCTTTGTCTCGTTTTTTTCAAGTTTTCTACTTTCTTAATGTTAATTTTTTTTGTTGAGCTTTGATTTTAACAAACAGTTAATATAATTTAGTGTATTGTTTACACTTATGTTGACTTAGGAATATGAAAAAAACACTACTTGTCTCGTTTGTTTTATGTTTACCCTTTTTAATGTTTTCGCAATGGATAGGAACAGCGCCTACCATTAACGGCTCGTTAGGAACAAATGAATACGGCACACATACTGACGGACAAAACCAACAGCTTAGTAATAGCCGAACATGGTATATGACTTGGAACGATACCGCGCTGTTTGTGTTTGTTAGTGGTGCAGGTAGCGGCAACCGTGTGCTAATGTATTTTGATGTTGACCCAATTACCCCTATAAACGGAGGCTCATCAACAAACGGAACTCTAACCGGTGTAAGTTATAGCAACACTCAATTAAGCCCCCTTCCTTTTCGCGCCGATGCTTTCGTAGCATTAGAAACTGGTTATCGTCAACTAAATCAAGAAACAGCAGGTTCTTTTGGTGGAGGCATCAATGCCACATCGCGCACAGGCTGGAGTTTTTCAAACTCAGGAAGTGATTTTGAAGTCGCTATTCCGTGGTCAGATTTAACGGGAGCAGGTCGCCCTTCTTCGTTTGCTTGGTGCGGCTATATTACCGATAATAATGGTGGCGGCAATTATTTTTCGCCCGTTCCCACTGAAAACGTGGCAGGTATAATAGGTACAACCGGTATACGTTACGAAAGGTATTATATAGTAAACAATACAGGCACTACAACCAACGATGTAAATACGGTTAAACCCTTTTCGCGCAATAGCTACGTTTTCAATTCATCAAGCAACAACAATTCGTTTGGAGCTATATCTGTATACGATTTTACGATGAACTCTACCGGCCAGCAAATTTCGCGTGGAAACACAGGCGGTAACTGGACTATTGCCGGAACACTAACCGTTAACAACGGCAGCATATATTTTGGTAGCCCAAGCAGTAACTCTTTTGGAACTACTTCTGCGGGAAATGTTACCGTATCAGGTGGACGTTTAGACATGGATGAAACCAGCCAAACAATGGTTGTATCAGGAAATTTTACACAAACCGGGGGGACGTTTGAGCTTTCTAATGCAGCAGGTGGTGATATGAGTATTACAGGAAACTGGACGCGCTCTAATGCAGGAACAACCTTTAACCCCTTAACCCGCTTGGTAAACTTTAATGGTTCATCGGCTCAAACAATTACCATTAGTGGCGGCGGCACCGAAACTTTTGATTACCTTACTTTTAGCAATACCGCAGGTGTTTCATTAGGCGCAAATACAGATTTAACCATAAACCAACCTCTTAGCATTAGTGCTAGTGTACCGTTTACTATTGGTGCAAATACTGTAACGCTAAACAGCACCATTTCAGGGGCGGGAACAATAACCGGAAGTAGCAGCAGTAATCTTAATATTGGAGGTTCGGGCGCTTTGGGTACTATAAACTTTACTTCTGGTGCACGAACACTTAACAACCTTACTTTAAACCGCACCACAGGTTCTGCCACTTTAGGCTCTGATTTAACCATTAATGGTGCGTTTACCCAAACCACCGGTACACTGGAAATTAATGGAAACACACTAACCCTTAATGGAACTGTTTCAAGAACAGGTGGCTTTATTAGTGGTTCATCAACATCAAACCTTAGCATTACAGGTAGCGGTGCTTTGGGTGCAAATATTTTTATGAATCAGTCGTCTGTCGGCTCTAGTAATCGCCTAAACAACTTTACGGTAAACCGCACAGGCGGAGCAACTATAACACTGGGTAATGCGCTGCAGGTGCAGGGAGTAGTAACACACACTAGTGGTACTATTGCCTCAACAGGCTCAGGGTTTTTACAATTAAAAGCCCCTGCTGCAGCCACATACGGACAAATAGCCGGCACCGGCAGTGGTTCTATTACGGGCACTATTACATCAGAGTTTTATATTGATACGGCAACAGGAAAATGGAGGCAAATATGCTCTCCCTTTGCAAGCTCTACATTGGCTGATATTAATGATGACCTTACTTTAAATTTTGGTACACCAAACTCTAGCTATACCAATGTTTGGTATTTAGATGAAAGTCAGGCAGGTGCTAGTAACGCAGGTGCTTGGAGAGCGGGTGCTGATACCACTGAAAGCATGAACGACAGGGGTTACTCTATTTATGTTTTTTCTGAACAACTGCCTGCAACACTTGATATAAGCGGAACGTATAGTAATACCGATTATACTACCCCTGCACTAACCCGCACAGGCTCTATTACTGATACTACAGGTTTTCACCTAATACGTAACGCATGGCCTAGCGGATATAACCACAGCACTACTGTTACCAACCTACAAGGCAACACCATTTATGTGTACGATGGTAATACTGCACAAAGTTGGAACGGCTCGGTGGGCACACTTGCAGGTGGTATTGTCCCTCCTTTTCATGCCTTTTTTGTTGAGGTAGCATCTAATAATGCAACGCTTACCTTCCCTACCGCTAATCGTAGCACTACTGTAGGTAATTACATGGATAAAAACGGTTTAGATAACTACGTTGCCTTAAAAGTTACTTCTGTTTCGGGTGAAAGTGATGAGACATACATTTATACCCAAGACGGCGCAAAAAACGATTACGAAATAAACGACGGTCGCAAATGGATTAATGGTGGAAATGTGCCTTCTATCTATACAAAATTAGACGGCCAAAAAATTGCCTTTAACCTTTTAGAAAATATACCTGTGGGTGGTGATGCTATCCCCGTAGGATTTACTTGCTATGCTGAAGGAATATTTACTGTTTCGTTTACACTAGAAAATATCCCTGCTGATGTTGAGCTAGTGCTGGAAGACTTATGGACTGGAGACACGCACTTATTAAATGCAGGGCCTTATACTTTCGACCACCGAAAAGGCATTACTCAAGACCGCTTTTTGCTTACCTACCGTAAAAAATCAAGTACTACGGGTGTGAAAGAAACAGCCAAAGAGAATGTTTTTGTAGGAAGTGATGGCAATACCATCACTTTATCATCAGGAACAATAAAAACCCCTTGCAAAGTGGAGGTGTACGATATAATGGGGCGTTTGATTTGCCCTGCCGTTGAAGTTGATTTTAGCCAAACCCCGATATATAGTTTTAGCCCCGCCCATGCTGCAAGCGGCTACTATATTGTTAAAATATATGGCGATACAATAGCCAACAATACCAAGGTGTTTTTGCCCTAGCTTTTTTCATGTTTTGTTTTTACCCTGCCCTTTTTTCTTTGGGGGCGGGGTTTTTATTTACCGCGTTTTCTTGATTTGACAAACTTTTAAAGTTTGTCAAATCAAGAAAACGCTACATCAAACAAAAAAGATCGTCTAGGTTGGGTTGCTTTAGTATGCGCCGCTCTTTGGGGAAATAGTTGTTGGTGCGATTTCCTAAATTTTTAAGAAAGCCTAAGCCTTGTCCTTTATAGGTCGCCATTTTCCAGCCCATTACCCCGCTTGGGTCGTTTATCGGGTCTTTGCGTAAAAATTTAAGGGCTTCGTGTGGGTCTAATTCCAACGGCTCAAACATTCCGCTCTTTAGGGCAATACTATGGGCAAGCCCTTGTGCAGGTATCAGGTCTTCTTTTATAAACGCGCCTGTTTCAGTACCCACACTCACAATACGTAGCTTTTCGGCCAATATGTTAAGCGGCTCAAAATGTTTGTAAGGCAAAACATACAGACTTTCTTGTTTTTGGTAGGCCACCAAATCATATTCAGGATCGAAAAAGGGCAACAGTTGGTTTGAGGCCTTTTTTTCTTGATTGTACGCGTTTTTTCTTGCTCGAAGGGCTGTTGTGTCGTTTCCTTCTGTTTTTCGCAGTATGGCACAATAAAAGCCCTCTGCTTTTGTTTTGTGGGGATAGAACCTGTACCCAAATTCGCTTTCTTCTATTCCGCTGTTTTGTGGAAGGGGTATTTTTACTTCTTCAAACCCAAAGTTTTCTATTATCCAGCGCACATTTTCTTCGTTTTCTTGCGGGGCGTGGGTGCAGGTGCTGTATAGCATATAGCCTCCCCTTTTTAGTGTTTTTTGAGCTGAAACCAATATGCGTTGCTGGCGTTGGCTGCATAGCTGCACGTTGTTTTCGCTCCACTCTTTTATGGCGTTCGGGTCTTTACGAAAAAGGCCTTCGCCACTGCAAGGCGCATCAACAACTACTATATCAAAAAAACCTTCTAGTGCTTCAAAATCTTTAGGGTCGTTGTGGGTTACTACTGCGTTGGGATAGCCCCATTTTTCAATGTTTTCTTTTAAAACTCCCACACGGGTTTTTATTACCTCGTTGGCAACTAAAAGACTTTGGGGGCTAATGGAGCTAAGTAGCTGTGTGCTTTTTCCGCCTGGGGCGGCACACAAATCCAACACTTTTAAGTCTTGGTTTTCAAAGCTCAAGTGCTGCATAGCCCAGCCAATAAACATACTGCCTGCTTCTTGCACGTAGTATGCGCCTGCCTGAAAAAGAGGATCGAAGGTGAAAACGGGGCGGGCAGGTAAATAGTACCCATTGGCACACCACGCCACACCATCAAGCGGCAGTGGGCTTGTAATTTTTTTTGGGTTTACCCGCACCGATATTGGTGGCGGCAAACTAATGGCATCGACATAGTTGCCATATTGGGCTTGCAACTGTTGTTGCATTCGTGTTGCAAACTCAACGGGCAGTTGTTTTATCATGCCGCTAATTTACCGCCAATTGATGTCTTCTTCAGTATTAAGGTCTTTTTGTTTTTTGGTGTACTTCTTCACCAATTTTTTAAACCGTTTGTTTTCGTACAAAAACTCAAAGCTGTAATTGCTTTCAACATAGTATGCGGTGTAGTTTCTTTCAAGTGCTTTTTCTATCCAATCCAGCGTTTGTTCTGCATCATACGCTTGTGCCTGTATTATGGCAATGTCAAAAGCCATTTCTCCT
>MDTD01072107.1_pt1 | contig 19372 bp, 17 predicted proteins | sample 811221 | NCBI WGS metagenome assembly MDTD01 (sample SAMN05326646, study PRJNA326480) | marine metagenome | isolation source: seawater | place: Pacific Ocean: South West | collected 2011 | reverse complement strand
GCTCCAAGTGAAATTAATACAAAAAAGTTATATAAATAAAAGTATATAAGTAATGGTAATATATATAATAAACTTATTGTGAGCAGTGTCTTATAAAAACTAATTTTTTTGATAATAATATGATGGATATGTTCCAAGTCACCAATCATTGGATTTTTTTTTGTTCGTATTCTTTTAAAAAATAGACGAACAAAATCTAAAAACGGAATTAATAACATCAAAAAAACTTGCTCAGAACTAATTGTTAATTGATTATAGTTATAAATTATAAAAATTGATAAAATAAAAGTAATTAAATAAACACCAGCATCTCCTAAGAAAATTTTTTGGAACCTATTTAAATATAAATTAAATATAAATATTAATATAATCGCTAATAAAATTAATGATTGTGAAAAAATAAATAAATAAAAACTAAGAAATATTACATATAATGAAAACTGTAAATCTATTCCATCAAAAAAATTGAAGATTTGAATAAGTAAAACAATAGAAATTAATGTAAAAATTAATGAAAAATCATTTAAATCAAACAACAGCCCAACACTTTCAAAATAAATTTTATGAATTGTAAATTCATTAACCAGATTTAGAAAAGCAAAAATTGTCAAAGATAGTAAAATTAGTCTTATAGTTGGCTTTAGATTAAATTTATCATCAAGCAAACCAATTAAAAATAAAATTGACCCTGCTGTAAAAAAAAATATCTTATTATTCTGAATTATTTCATAATCTTTAAATAATTCTAGTGATAAAACCTCATTTAAGCTTAAAAATATTATTAGATTAAAATATAAAAATATACCACCAATTAAATATCCAGTTTTTTTATGAATTTTTTTTTTATTTGGTTTATCAAGAATCTCAAATTCTTTTTTAAATTTAGAAAAAAAAATAGTTAGAAGTAAACAATTTAAAATAAAAATAAAAACCATTATGCATTCTTAATATCATGTCTTAATTTAAAAAAGAAACCTAAAGCAAATAAAATATGTATGCTGTTCCAGTTATTAAATATATTGCCTGTAGTAGATAAGGGGAAAAAAGAAATTAATAATATTATATTTACTAAAATATAAGCCTTGAACTTATTATTGTTTCTATTTAATAGTGAACTTAGGACTGATTTAAAAAAAATAAAAATCAATCTAAAATAAAAAAATAAAGCAATAAGCAAACTAAATATACCTGTTTCAGATAATAGTTGAATATAAAAATTATGAGGATGTGTTGAACACCCGTCAAAAATATTATCATTGTTTTTAATTACTTTACTACATTCATGCCTAAAAGAATTTGGCCCAGATCCAAGTAAAATATTATCTTTAAAAATTTCATATGCTATTAAATAATGTTTACTGTGTGATGGTAAAAATTTTTCATCTGATTTAATTATTGTTAATTCTTTTAATGGATGGATAATCATTTTTTGAATGTATTTTGTATTTTGCGATACCTTATAAGTCACCATTGCTATCAATAAAGCTAATAAAATAAGAAATATTTTATTATCTTTAAATTTTACTGATTTATAAAAAATCAAAGCTATAAAAATAATACTCAATGAGAAAAGTATAAATGATGCTCTTTCTCCGCTAAAAAAAATTATCACCCACGATAATAAAAGAATAAATAATGAATATTTAATAAATCTATCCTTATAAAAACATAATGCTGCTAATAATAATGAAAATTTGCATAAAAAACTTCCAATCTTTAGGTCATTAAAAAAAAATGATGTAGGCCTCATTACATAAGCCACAGGCATTTCATACCCCATAATATTTTTTCCCGTAAATAATTGCAGTAACGAGTCGCTAATAAGAATAAACATTGTCAGCCCAAGAAGTATAATTTGATATTCGATAAATTTTTTATTTGAATTAGCAAGATAAAAATAAATCATCGCAAATAACAAAAATCTTAAATGAAAAAAAGATGATTTAAGCGAGTCTAATATATGCTCACTTAATACTGAGCTTATCATTGCCAAAACTATTAATGACAAATATATTAAAGTTTCATTTTTTTTTAAGTAAGGTTTTAGAAAATTGATAAATTTTTGATCAAAGATATAGTATAAACAAGTTAGAACTAAAAATAGATCAGGTAAAAATGGCCCAGTTATTAGGAGGCTAGGCACCAATAATGGTATGAAAGTAAAAATATTTTTTATTTCTCTTTTCATTGATATCTTACAAGAGATTTAATTTTTTCTAAACCTTCATCGATTGAAATAATTGGTTTAAAATTAGTATATCTTTTTATTTTACTCAGACTTGCTTGGGCTATTTTGACATCTCCTTTTCTACTTTTTTTTTTAATTATTTTAGTATTTTTTTTTCCAAATATTTTTTTAAATTTTATAGCTAGCGTTCGAATATTTATTTTTTTTCCACCGCTTATATTAAATATTTCATTATTTTTCTTAATTTTACAAAGAGCAGTTAATAAAATTGAACGCACAGCATCGTCAATGTAACAAAATTCTCTGGTACTTCCTCCAAAAACAACTATTTCATTCTTTTTTTTAATTGAATTTAACCACGTCGGAATCACTGCAGAATACCTATTGTCTATTTTCTGATTATGACCATAAACATTAAAAAATCTTAGCCCTATAATTTTCATTGCTTTATTTGAGTAAATTTTTGCGTGATATTCGTTTGTTATTTTAGATACAGCATAAGGAGAAATGGGATTTATTTTTTGATTTTCTCTTTTTATCTTTTTATCACTATTTCCATATACCGAACTGGAAGAAGCATAAATTATCTTTTTAATTTTTAACTTATTACATAATAAAATAATATTTAGAAATGATAAAATATTATTTTTTGATACTTCTTTAGGATAATCAAAAGATCTTGGAACTGAATTTAATGCTGCAAGATGAATACAAAAATCAATTTTTTTTATTAATTTAATTTTTTTAAGTAAATCTATTTTTTTAAAATGAAAGTTTTTATATTTTTTTAATCCTTTTATGTTCTTAGTATTTAATTTGTCAATTCCTATTACAATTTGTTTATTTCTTAATAAAAAATTAGCTGTATTAGAACCTATAAAACCTGCAACACCGGTTATAAGCCAGACTCTTTTTTTTTTTAAATTTTGTATTAAATTAATCATAAATTTCAAAAAGTTTTAATTATTGTTCTTATAAAAAAAATAGTTTTCAATAACAAGGTTATCCATATCTGTTCTAGCAAAACAATCTAAGGCTTCAATAGGGGAATTAACTATAGGCTCATTTTCATTAAATGATGTATTTAATAAAATAGGGATATTAGATTTTTCATAAAATTTTTTAATAAGACTGTAATATCTTTTATTATCTAATTCATTTACAGTTTGAATTCTACAAGTACCATCATTGTGAACTATTGAAGGAATTAATTTTTTTTTTTCATTTTTAACATTATAAACTTTTGACATAAATGGAGAAAATTCCGATATGGGGCATTCAAACCATTCATTTTTTTTTTGTTCCATAATAGACCCTGCGAAAGGTCTAAATTTTTCTCTAAGTTTAATTTTTTCATTTAATAAAGACCTTGCATCAATCATACTAGGATTACAGATAATTGATCTATTCCCTAAAGCTCGTGGACCAAATTCCATTCTTCCTGAAAACCATCCAATAACTTTATTTTCAAGTAATTTTTTAACAGTTTGATCTAAAAGCTCATTTTCCTCTAAAAATAAAAAATTAATATTATTTTTTTTTATAAAATGATCATTTTTAATCAAAAAATTTTTAATTTGATCATTGGAAAACTCAGATCCTGAAAACCCATTAAAATCAAAGGATGAATACCTTGAGGCATTAATTGCTGCACCTATTGCACCACCTGAATCTCCTGGTGAAGCACAAACATAAACATTTTTAAATATATTACTGTTTGAAATTTTTCCATTAGCTAATGAGTTATTCATACATCCTCCAGCAAGACAAATATTTGTTTCTTCATTATATTTGTTTTTTAAAAATTTTATTAGGTTAATGATATACTCCTCATATAATTCTTGCAATGAGCGAGCTAAGTCAAAATGTTTTTGTAAAATTTTATCCTGCGGAAGTCTTTTAGTTCCCAGAATATTTTCAATTTTTTCTGAAAATAATTGATTTATCGTTACGAGATTATTTTTTATTTTAAAATAATTTTTTTTATGATGATTAAAATATTCTAAGTTTAAATTTATTGAACCATCGTTTGAAAAAGATATTAAATCTTTCAATTCTTTTTTATATTTATTTACTCCATAACTTGACATTCCCATCACCTTATACTCATCACCATAATTTAAGAATCCAAGGTGTTGTGTTACAGCAGAATAAAATATTCCCATTGAATTTGGAAATAAAATTTTTTTTTCAATTTTTATTTTATAATTTTTTGCTATACCCCATGCAACACTTGTAAAATCACCAAATCCATCAACAGATAAAACTACAGAATCTTTAAATTTTGAGAGAGGGTATGAAGAGGTTATATGAGAAAGATGATGTTCAACAAATTTTATCTTCTTATAATATCCAATATCTTTTAAATTATCTTTTAAATTTTTTTTTCTAGATTTAAAAATCCTATTCAATGCTAAACCAAAGCTTATAGGATGTCTCATTATGTAAAAAAATTTCCTAAAAAAATTAGCTTTTGGATTTGAGTTAATTGCAACAACATCAATATCTTCAATTTTAATATTCGCAAAATCTAGACAATATTGAATTGATTTAAAAGGAAAGCCAAAATGATGTTTAATTCTACTCAACCTCTCTTCCTCAATTGCGGCAATTATAATATTATCTTCAATTAAACAAGCTGCAGAATCTCCATGTTCACAATTTAAACCTAGAATTATAGACATTATTATAAATACATAGATAAGATTTTTTTAGTAAAATTTTCCCATGATAAATTTTTTTTAATTACAGAATAATCATAACAATGTTTTATTATCTCATAGTTGTTACAAAATTCAATTATAGACTTTGTAATTGACCCTGGATTATGTGGATCAAAATACAAAGGTAAATTTTTACAAAATTCATTCATCGGTGGAATATTAGATGATAAAATTGGTTTATCGAATTCCATAGCCTCAAGCAAACTCATGGGACAATTTTCAATAAATGAGGGGAATATAAAAAGATAACATTTTTTAATATAATCATTAATCTTTTCTCTTTTTAAATTTGAGTAAATTTCTACTTTTTCTTCTAATTTAAGGTTAATAATAAGTTTTTTTATACCCTCAAAATAAGTTGGATCATAAGGATTTCCAATAAAAACTAACTTATATTTATCTTGAATATTAGTAGGTAAGTTTGAATATGAAATGATTAAATTTTCAAAGTTTTTATATCTATAAAAATGAGAGACATACAGAAAATAATTTTCACTTTTATAATTTAAGTTAATTTTTAAATTATTATTGATGCCATTATTAATAACATGTATTTTTTTCGAATTAATATTATTTTTTTCTAATAATTTTTTACAATAAATGGAGATACTAACAATCTTATCACTTACCAAGCAATTATATATAATTTTATATTTTAGGTAAAACATTTTTATTTTTTGTATATTTGAAAATTTTTTAAACATCACAAATGGTGCAACATTTGTTACAGCTATAATCCTCAAAATTTTTTTTAAAGATAAAATGGGTATTGTATGTGAGAAGTTAATATAAACTGAAATATTATGTTTAAAAAAATAATAATTAATAATAAAGTTTTGAATAATAAATCTTTGTATAATTGCAATAAATTTATTTTTAGAAATGTTAAATATTACATAGCTAAAGTTTTTTGAAAAAATATCTATTTTTTTTTCAGATAAAACTAAGTATTTATTTTGCAGATCAAGTTTTTTTAAATTTAATAAAAAATTTTTTGATCTAACTATATGAGCCCCTTGATTTGCATTGATTAAATTAATTATTACATTTTTCATTTTTTTTTCAAAAGAAATATAGCTTCGGAACCAATAGAGGGGAAAATTATACTAAAGATAATCTCAATATAATAATTAATAATCGGAAAAATTTTGTCAAAAATAGGTAATGCCAATGAATATTTTTTAACAGCAATAACATCAAACCCATATTTTTTAAATAAATTGTTAAGTTTTTTTTCTGTTACATAATTAATCTTATAGTTATATTTTTTAATATATCTTTTGGAAAAAAAAATCTTATTTATTCTATTGGTTGGAAAATTTAATAAAGAACTTTGTAGTAATATAGTTGACCCTTTTTTTGAAATTTTTCTCAATGTACTAAAAAAAACCTTATTATCATTAAAGTGGGCAATAATTCCTAAACAAGCAATATAATCAAATTTTTTTGCAAATTTTATTTTTGAAAAGTCATTATTAATAAATTTTATTTTTTTAAATTTTTTCACCTTCAATTTCATTTTATTTAACATTTTTTCTGAAATATCGATTAAAACTATTTGATTAAAATCATTATTCTTAATTATATCAGAAGTAATTTCCCCACTGCCTGTTGCAATATCTAAAAAGCTACCTCTTTTTTTACTAAGAAAATCTAAAACGATTTTTTTTCTATTTCTAAAAATATAGCTTTTAGAACTTTTTTTTTCTAAAAAATTATTATTATATTCTGTAGAAGCGTTCTCAAAAAATTTTTCTACATGATTATTCTTCATTTCTATTTCTAATATATGAAAATATTAAAAGATTTAATAAAATTAATTCACTTTTAAAAGATACGCCATAATGCAAAAAGCCTCCAAAAAACATTAAACTAGGTAAAAAAATACTACTGGAAGATAATATATCTTTATTTTTAAAAAATATAAAAAGTGGTTTAATAAATATCAAAATAAAAATTGAAAATGCAAATATTCCTTTTTCAAAAAATAACTTTAAAATAGCAAATTCAGTATGGTATATTTTGCTTAAATTTAATGTTTGTGCAAAACCAAATAAACTTGGTAAAATTAATTCTTTAAGACCTTCGATGTCTTCAAAGCCATTTATAAATATTCTCCATCCTCTGTTTTCAAAATAAAGTCTTTTAATCCAAGTATAACCAGGATTAAAATTGAAAAAAAAATATAAAATAAAGCTTAATAATATCCATATAACTAAAAAACCTAAAATATTTAATGTGTAATTTTTTTTTCCTATAAAAAACAAATACGCTGCAAAAATAATTAAAATAAATATGTAATATACCATTATAGAAGAAACTGATGCGGCTATTAAACAAATAAGTGTAAAAAGAAATAAAAACAATTCAAATTTTTTATTTATACTATTTGTTTGAAATAAAGATCCTAACCAAAAAAGATTCAATACTGCAAATAAATAAGCGGAAGCATGTGGAAATATATCAAGTAACCCTATAGGTCTTTTTAAACTGTTCATTCCAAGATGTCCCATAGTATGTGTATGTGTAACTTTAATACCGTTGACCAATTTTGCTAATTCTTCTGCAAGACATAAACCACTAAAACACTTTAATGTAAAATCTCCATCTAAATGAATATTATATGGAAAAATTTCAAATGGACTTGAAATTTTTTCGCTAACTCTAAATTCTCTTGGGATATCCTCAACAAAAAAATTTAAACTATTAAGTAAGTAAAATTCATAAATAAAATAAAGGCCATAAAAAAATGTAATTATAATGAATAAAATATAAATTTCTTTGTAGGTAAATTGTATCTTTTTTAAAAAAATTAGATAAAAAATAAAAAAAGCATGAGTTATGAAAAAAACTACATTTGTCAAATGAAAATTTACTTTTAAGGCCACTATTAACCAAATAAAAGTTAAAATAAAATTAATTACTATAAGTTTATCATTTTTTAAATCATTATAATTAAGATTGAGAATGCAGAATAATACCAAAACAAAAAGACTGAAAAAATTTACAATATTATAAATATAGTAATTGTACACACTCGTATTAATTAATATTGGAATAATACCTTTAAAAATCGTAAGAATGATTATTATAACAAAAAATATTTTAAAATATTTTTCTAAAAAATTTCCATATAAATTCATATTTACTTGATATTTTATTTTTTAATTTTTGTAATTTATACTTTGCTTTAATTTTTTTCTTTTCTTTAATGTGATCTCTTGAATATAAATACACCAAATACTGCCACTCCGAAAATGATCTTTTAGTCTGAAATTTTGTTAAATTATTTTCGTGAATCCTATATTTTACAAGTTTTTTTTTTATATATCCTAATGAATTTTTTTGAGTAATTTTTAATAATAGGTCAAAATCCTCAGAGTTTTTTAAAATTGGGTTAAAGAAATTTTTTGATTTAATTATTTCCTTGTTAAAAATGACACTTGAGAAACAGATATAATTTTTATTAATTAAATTTTGAAAGACTAATTTGTCATAAAATTTTGTGTACGATTTTTTTTTTAGTGCATAGCTTCCTTTATCAATATATAAAAAATCTGTGTAAACTAGGCCTATATTTTTATTACTATTAACATATGCTACTTGTTCAGATAGTTTGGTTGATATCCACAAATCATCACTATCTATAAATGCAACCCATGTATTTTTACTTTTTTTTATAGCTAAATCTCTAGCTTTTCCCAAAATATATTTTTTTTCTGACTTAAAATATCTTATTCTTGTATCTTTAAATGTCTTTATTATTTTTGCTGTATTATCCGTCGAACAATTATCAAAGATAATTAATTCAAAATTTTTATAGGTTTGGTTTAATACACTTTTAATTGAATCTTCAATAAATAATTCTGAGTTAAAACAATTAATGATTACTGAGACTTGCACTTATTTATGGAAATTTTTCAAACACTTAATAACTTTTAATTGTTCTTCTAAAGTTAAATCACCATGAATTGGTAATGTTATTATTTTTTTTGCAACATATTCTGCAAACTTTAGTTTTTTTGATTTAAACTTATTTAATAAATGGTTTGGAAAATAGTGCCTTCCAACTTCAATATTATTTTTTTTCATATATTGAAAAAGTTTATTCGTAGAGTGTCTCATATTTAATATTGGGTAAATGTGTGGGTTAATTTCATTATAGTTTCTCTTAAAAATTTTTATACCTTTTTTGTTATTTAGTTTTTGATCATAAATTTTAGCAATTAATTGTCTTTTTTTTCTTAAGATTTCCTTTTTTTTAAATTGTGCAAGACCTATGGCAGCCATAATGTTACTCATATGATACCTCCATCCTTGAATATTAACTTTGGGTTCCCATTTGTTTTTACCCTGCCTAATTTTAATACCCAAAACTCTTTTTTCTCTTAAGATTTTAATTACACGCTTGTCATTTGTTACCACACATCCTCCTTCACCTGATGTTATATTCTTTATTCCATCAAAACTAAAACATGCAATATCACCAAAACTTCCTATAAGTTTTTTATCAATAGTTGAGCCAAATGCATGAGCTGCATCTTCTATAACCCTGAGATTAAATTTTTTGGAAATATCATATATTTCTTTAATACCATCAGGATTACCTCCAAACCATACCGGTATAATAGCTTTTGTTTTTTTAGAAATTTTTTTTTTTATTTCCTCAATTGAAATATTCAAGCTGTTTAGATCAACGTCACAAGAAATAGGTGTTGCTCCAGTTGCTGCTACTGCCTGGTAAGTTGCAACATAAGTCAAACTAGGGACTAAAACTTCATCATTTCTCCCAATACCGCACGACTCTAAAGCAAGATGAAGTGCTGAAAAGCCATTAACCACACAAATTACTTCTCTATTAAAGAGTTTTTTTAATTTTTTTTCAAAAGAAAAAACTTCCTCACCCATACCTAAAAATTCTTTCTTTAAGACTTTAGATACATTTAAAATTTCTTTTTTATCAAGGCTAGATTTTGACAATTTTATTAAAGCCATGGATACAGCTTCTTTATTTTTATAATTTTTTCTATAGCTTCTTTATCTCTTAGTGTATCTACACAATGCCAAAAATCATAATGTTTATATGCAGATAATTTTTTTTCTTTGGCTAGATTTTCTAATGGTTCGTTCTCTAAAACGGTTTTATCATTTTTTAAATATTTAAAAATATTTTTTTCCATTACAAAATAACCTCCATTTATCCAGCTTTTGTCGGTTTGTGGTTTTTCTTTAAATCTTTTTACTATGTTATTCCTGCCAAACAAAATTTCACCAAACCGGGCTGGTGGTCTTACAGCAGTTACTGTGCAAATATTATTTTTTTTTTTATGAAATCTTATCAATTTAGAGATATCAACATTTGATAAACCGTCTCCATAAGTGAGCATAAATGTTCCTTTTATATATTTTTCCATTCTCTTTAGCCTACCTCCAGTCATCACATCTTTTCCCGTATCAATACATTTAATATTTATTTTTGATTTTTTAAAATAATTTTCTATAATTTTACCTTTATAGCCAGTTGCGATCAAAAATTCTGAAACACCGTATTTTTGATAAATATCTATAATGTGAGAAATTATTGGTTTTTTACGTATTTTAATCATTGGTTTTGGTATTAACTTAGTATACTCGCTTATTCTTGAACCATAACCCCCTGCTAAAATAACCACTTGCATAATTAATTCCAATTATAATCAAAATTTTTCAAAGGTATACTCAAGCACTCTCCTGGTGTGTGTTTCATATTTGCAAAATTCATTATTGAGTTTATTTTTTTAATTCCTTGAAATCCAAAAATAGTATTTTTAGGTACTGTAAGAATATTTAAACTTTTATCGTTTAAAATGATCTTCTTAAATTTATTATTATCTGTAAGAAAAACAAATTTTACAGTCCCACTAATTACTTTTAAATTAATCGTCATTTTTGTATGTTTTTTCCACCCTTTAATTTTCTTATATTTTATCTCAGAAAAATAAACTTCACCAAAACCATGATAATATTTTGATTTTTTATTAATCAGTTTAATAACGTCACCATTTTTAGATTTTTTTTTAATTAAAGAATTTTTCTTTACCATTTTTTTTTAGATAAATAATAATTGATTTGATAATTCATAAGTTTGCTAATCTCACTGGGTTTATTGTAAAATTTGTCATACCAATCAATTGTTAAATTAACAGTATCTTCAAAATCTAAAACAGGTTCCCATTTTAAAATTTTTTTTGCTTTTGTGCAATTTAAACTTAATAATTTTGATTCTTTAAATTTTAAATTGCTCTTTTTAATCTTAATTTTCCATTTTTTTTTAATTTGTTTGATTATCGAGAGTACACTCTTTGAGTTATTTTGGTTAGGCCCAAAATTAAAAGCTTGATGATTAACTTTTTTTTTCCTAATATTTTTTGCAACTAATAAATATGCAAATAAAGGCTCAAGAACATGCTGCCATGGCCTTGTTGAATTTAAGCTTCTAATAGATATTTTTTTTTTTCCAAAATAAGACTTAACAATATCAGGAATTAATCGAAGTTCAGAAAAATCTCCTCCACCAATTACATTGCCTGCCCTACAACTAACAATATAATTAGACTTATCAAAAAAACTTTTAATATATGATCTTATTGCAATCTCCGCACAACTTTTTGTTGCGCTATATGGATCTTCTCCAGCTAAAATATCATTCTCATTATACCCTCGCGTTAATTCCAAATTTTTATAACATTTATCACTTGTAATAATTATATTTTTACTTTTTTTATAATATCTTAAGATTTCAAGTAAATTTAATGTCCCAACTAAATTAGAGTTCCAAGTTGTCAATGGATTTTTATAAGAATTATAAACAAGAGATTGGGCAGCTAAATGAAAAATATAATCTGGTTTAATTTGATTTATTGTTTTTTTAAGTTTTTTAAGATTTGAAATATCAAAATAAAATTGTTTTTTTATTAAGGAAGAAATATTATTTTTTTTAAACATATTATTATTTATTTTTTGTTTTAATGAAATTCCGTAAATATTTTGTGTTACAGTCGAAATTATAAAAGTTAACCATGAACCTTTAAAACCTGTATTTCCTGTAATTAAAATCTTTTTGTTTTGTAGAAAAGAAAGATTTTTTTTAATTTCATTCATAAATTTTATTTAAAATTGTACTAATTTTTTCCATTGGAATTGAATTGGGTAAATTTATTATCTTTTTACAACATTGCTCTGAATTAATACAATTTTTCTTATAATTATAAAAATAAATGCTTTCAGTTAGATTTATAATTGGTTGTTTGAACCATATTTCTTGAATATTTATATAATTAGATAATTTTGGGTAATTAATCTTATTTTTTTTATCTATCCAAATAAATCTAAAAGGATAAATATTATTTAAATTTTTTATATTGTAGTGATCAATTCCTGCTAGGTTATTTTCTTTAAAATACTTTATAATTTGTTTTAATTTTTTAAGATTTTGATTGTTTTTATTTTTAAAATTTCTAATAGAGTCTTTTAAACAATTTAATGCAAAATTTGGAATTTCACATGGATATGGATAAGAAGTTTCTTCCCTGCCAAATGGATCAAGATCTTCATCCAAATAAGGAGTTGTAGTAATTCTATTTAGAATATTTATGAATTTATTAAATAAAATATATTTTTTGAAATTAGAATAACTACAATATAGATTTTCAAATTCGAATCTTTGTATCATTTTATCTATCTTAATGCTTGGCAAAGGTTTGAGGTTTTTTTCTTGATTTTCTAAAAAATTAATTATTTTTTTTTTTTTTACATACAAAGCACCACCAACAAAGCAATTTATAGGTTTTGTGTGATCAAAAGAAAAAACAGAAGCATCACCAAATGTCCCTAATGCTTTATTATTTATTTTTGAACCTACAGAAATTGAGCAATCTTCTAAAACAAAAATTTTATTTTTTTTTGCTAATTTTATTATTTTTTTTATTTCACATGGAATACCAAAAGAATGTTGAACAACAATTAATTTTGTTTTTTTTTGAATTTTTTTTTTTAAATCAATAAAACTGGTGCCTAAAGTTTTTTTATCTATGTCTACATAAATAGGTTTTAAATTAAGTTTTTTAATTGCGTTAACTACTACGGAACAAGTAAAAGCTGTAATAATAACCTCATCATTTTTTTTTAAATTTAAATACTTTAAAATTGAAAATATACCCATCCTAGCACCACCATAGAAAAACAATTCACCTTTATTCGTACCAAGAATTTCTTTCTTAAAATATTTTTTAATAAATAACTTTTTTTCTTTTGAAATTTTATTGTTTAATTTTGAAAACTTAAAACTATTTAAGTTTATGAATGAATATTTATTTTTTAAAGATGAAATCATCAAAATATCTCTGAATTTATAAAATGTATTATTTTCTTTTTAAATTTTTTTTTTATTGAAACAGTTACAAATTTTTGAGGACTTTTAATTAAAATATCTGTTAAAACATTAGAAATAATTTTATCAATATTTTCAAAAGGATTTTTTAAATATTTATTTTTAATTTTTGAGGATATCAATTTTTTATATAGTTTGCAGAAAGCTTTTTTTGATGATTGATCAAAATTATTTTCTCCAGGCAAGATTATACCAGACAAAACTAAATAAATTAAATCATAACCATAAAAAATTTTATTTGAAATATTATAATGTTCCCAATCAAAGATAATTAATTTATTTCTATTAAACAGAACATTATCCAAAGTAAGATCTCCATGACAACATTGTTTTTTATTATCTGGCCAATGTTTCAAATAAAAATTTATAACTTTTTGAAAATAATTTGAATTTTCATAAAAGGATTTTCTATAGTCAACAATTAGTCCTTTTACTTTTTTAATTTCTAGTCGTTTATAATCTTTTTTTGTAATTAATTTGTATAAAATTTCATTATCAAGATTTAAATTATTAAAAAAATTAATGCCATTTAGCTCATTTTTAATAAGTTTTGCACCGTGTTTTGTAAAAGTTGTTTTGTAGTAACTTTGTCTATATCCATCATAAAATGTAGCAACATCATTATCGTGACTATTTTGTCTTATTAATTTAATCATCTTTCTATAACAAATAAAATTTTAGGTTTAAGTATATTGGTTAAAATTTTAATACCATGATAAATTATTTTTTCTTTCATAAATATTTTACATTTTTTTTTGTTATCCAAATAAAAACACGAAGTTTTATTTTTTTTTTTAAAAAATAGAATTATGAGAGTTGGCAAAAAAGACAAAAAATTATTTATTTCAATAAAATAAAATTTTTTTTTCTTTTTATTTAAAATAAATTCAACTTTATTTGAATTTTTGTTTTTTGAGAAATCATTTCCTTTGTATATTTTTATTCCTCTTGCCTCAAATAATTCTTTATAATTATTATCTAAGTTATAAATTTGCATAAATTTATATTTGTAAATTTCAAAGATTTCTGCAAATACATTAATTAAAGTTTTTTTATCTTCATCTTCGTAGAAATAATTTCTGTATTTAAATTCTATGTATTTTCCACCGTTTAAAATATGTCCTACCATAGCAAGCAATCTATTTCTTGATGAGTAGGGTCTATTATTAATTACAATTAAATCTCCTGAATTTATTATTTTATTAATATCAATATTTTTATTAACTGTTTTAGATTTAGAATACATGTAATTGTAAAAATTATTTTTTATTGTTTGATTTTCATAAGGTGGTTTTTTAAAACGAAATCCATTTATTATATTAATGGCTAAGAAATAGTTAGAGGATAACCAAAACTTCTTATTTAAATACGGAGGAATTATAGAATTTAATGAATTCTTAAATAAGTTTTTTTTCAAATAACTTTTTTTATAAAGATTTACTTTATTTTTTTTTATACTAAAAAATTTAATAATATCTTTTATTTTTAAATCCTGTTCAAAATTATTTATTAATCTAAGATTATCTTTTCTTAAATTATGATCAATAAAAGAAAATTTAAAATTTAGATTTTGGAAATGCTCAAAATCTAATTTTAACTCTCGGTTAAAAAATATTTTATTAAATTTATTTATTAAAAAATTGATATAACTATTTGGTGGATACATATATTGTATTTTATAAAAAAAAATTAGATGTTTAAAAATATAAGGAATGTTGTTGGGAAATGTGTTTCTGAAATAAATCTTGAATAATCTTCCATTAAAATAAACAATTATTTCATTTTTGTTTAAGTTTAATACTTCGAAATAATTTTTGAATTTTAAAATTAAATTAATAATTTTTTTTTTTTCTTCAGAGTAATATTCTTCATATGCAAAAATTTTAAAATTACTATTTCTCTTAATTTTAATTATGTTGATATTGTTATTATGAAAAAAAAAATTAAATTTTTCTAAAACAAGCTTATTTTTTATTTTATAATGAAAAATCCAGTTTCTAAATAAAACATTTATCTGAATGTGTTTTTCTATATTGCCCAAACTTTTCATCTATTAATTTATGTCGATAATTGTTTTTTTAAAGCCGTTAGCAAAGGTTTTGCTTAGTTTTAATCGTAAGCTTAATAATTGATTTTGATTCCACCATTCACTCACTTCAGTAAAATCCTTTTTTAAATGCATTATAATTTCTGATACTTTAAAATTTAATATTTTATTTTTAATCATTAATTTAATTTTACTTTCAAAATCACTGTTATAATGACTCTTAAAATATTCATTTTCTAGCACTACAAAAGGTTTATTATAATTTAATAATTCATAAACTGGGGTACCAAAATAAGTTAAAACAAAGAAACTATTTTTAGAATTTTTTATACTTTTATTGCTTATTTCATTAATACTCAAATTGATTTTTTTATTTTTTATTTGAAATTCAGATAAATCATTTTGATTGAAAAATTTTATTTTAAATTTTATTTTTTTTTCTCTCATAAAATTTATCAACTTAATCAAATTTTCATCTATTTTTGTTCTGCCGATATTGCCAGTATCAAGTTGAGTAAACGCTTTTTTTAAAGGTGGTAATACAACTATAATTTTAGACAAATTTTCATAGTTTCTATGGATTATTTTTTTTTTAAATGTTTTAAAATTTAAAACTTTTTTTAATTTAGAAACATTTTTTGTGAAAGCTAGATAATTATCGGATATTTTTAAATCATGTTTAAACATTCCTGTCCAAATTTTTAAAAAAAAGCCATCAGCTCCATGTTGTATTATGTGCAATTTATAATTTGAAGACCAGGCTAAATTTTTTTTAAAATCAAGATCATAATAATGACCAATTGATGTATATATATTTTTATTATCAAGATCAAAATCCCCATAAAAAAAAGATTTTTTTATATCCTCATAATAAATACTTGGTGAAAATTTTTCATAAAATTCGTAAAAAAAATTAATAAATTCATTTCTTTTATTGAAAGGAAAATTAAAATTTCTTTTTGAAAGTTTTTTATTTGAATAATATGAATTTTTAACTGGAAATAAAAAAATCGGTAAACTGTTATATTTATAATTTAATAATATTTCATTAAATTTGGTAAGTCCTGTACAATAAAAAAAGTAATCTTTTTTTTTTAATAAATATAAATAAATTTTATTTATACTCATTTTAAAAATGTCAATAATTTCAACTTTATTGTTATCAATGTGTATTTCTTTTTTTTTAATATTATTTTTTATTTTCTGAAAATTACTCAGATTTCTAAAATCAATTATTTCTTGATAAATTAAATAATTCCATAAAGGAGTTTTAAATAATTCAAAGAAGAAATTATCATCATAACAATTACTAAAGGGGTATTTTACTATCAACTTTTGATAATAAAATTTTTTATTTTTTTGTTTTTTAAAATATTCAATAGTAAGCCATTTTTCATAAAGAATAGTGATTAATTTTCTTATAAAAAAACCAAGTAAAATTTCTATTTTTTTTTTATCTAAACTAATTTGATGATAATTGTTAAAATGATTAAATAAAACTGGTTTTATAATTTCATAAAATTTATCAATATCCTTATTAAATTTATTAATTTTTTTTTTACTTAAAAATTTTTTTTGCTTATTGTGTTTAAAATCATCTTCGATATTAATAATATTTTTAAATATTTTTTTTTCTTCTGAACTAAATATTATTTGCTTCATCTGATAATTTTATTATTTGCTCATAAACTTTTTTTATCGAGATATTTTCTCCAAATATCTTTTTTTTTAAATTTTTAATCAAAATTTTATTATGTATATAATTTGTATTTATATTTTCAATTAGTTGAATCAATTTTAGCTCATTGAAATTTTTTAATTCATAAAAATTTTTTCTTAAAATTATTTCTAAGTTATCTTTGTTTAATCCATATTTTTTTATGTCAGCATTAAATAATATGATTGGTTTTTCATTATATAATGCACTAAATATTGACCCACCATAATCGCATATTACTAGATCATTCTGTGAGTATAGTTTGTTTAGATTTTGATTTGGATCGTCAATTACATTAATGTGTTTTTGAAAAATTAACTTTGTCTCATTCTTCAAAAAAATTTTTGGATGAAATTTAATTGTTATATTATATTTTTTGGAGTGTAATTTAGAAAAAACTGCTAACCATTTCTTGATATTAAACATCCTATCTTTTGAATATTTTGGATAAGATGGCATCCATAATATATTTCTTATTTTATTTCTTTGATTTTTTTTATTTTTATATCTTGGATACCCAATTAAAAAAGCTTTTTTACTTGTGTTTTTTTCAATTATTTTTTTATCAAATTTTGAATGACAAAAAAAATAATCAAAAGTTTTAACCCATCTTTTCTCTGGATGCATTTTTATGCTCAAGTCTAATCCTCTAGGAAAACATATTGCTAATTTAGAAATTTTTTTTTCTATTTGAACTGAGTCAAATATTGGACATTTATTAGCTCCTGCAGTAAATTTTCTTTTAAAAAAACTTAAAAAAATCTTTTCTAATTTTGTAGTTTGGATTAAATTTCCAAAAGTTCTTGAATAAATAAATTTCAGAAAACTTTTAATTGTTATTAATTGTAAATGACCCAATCCTGTACTGATCAGTACTTCAACTTTATTTATTTTGTTAGAATTTAAAATATTAGATAATCTGATTGAATTATAATATTTTTTTTGTTTTAAAGAGATATAGTTAACTTGTTTTTTATGATCATTAATAATAAAAGTAAATTTATCAGGGTATTTATTTACTAAGTTGTTATAGTAATCAAATTCTCTTTCTGAATTTATTAAAATAAAAATTTTTTTGATCAACATTTCTTAATTAAAACGTGATAATAATTATTAATCATATCAATATTATTTAAGATCATTTTTTGCTTACCAGTGCCTACTGTATAAGATTGCCATAAATTTCTTGAATTTTTTTTTATGTTTTTTTTAAGTTTAAATTTACTGTATTTTATATTTTTAATAATATTTTTTTCTTTTAATGTCTTGAGTTTATATAATGAGGTTGCATTATAAGTTGAATATACTTTTTTTTCAGATTTAAATGTGTGATCAATAGATACATCTGCATACTCAGTAAATCTGTCAAAAATAATAATTTGACCATTTTTTTTTAGATGTTTTAGAGAATTTATAATTGTATCAAATGGTTTTTTAAAAAAACAGATTATTCCTGATAAAATTATAAAATCATATTTTTTTTTATTTTTTTTTAAAAATTTTTCAAAATCTGTAAAATAAATCCTATCAAAAATTTTTTTATTTTTTACTATATTTTTATCTAATTCTACTGCCTCAAAATTATGTTGATAACTAAGTTTTTTTTTTAAAAAAGAAACTAAATTTCCATTAGCACAACCTGCATCTAAAATATCTAAATTTTTTTTATTTTGTATTAATTTCAATATTATAAATATTGATTTAATTTGATGTTCTCTTAAATAATTTTTTTTATAAACTATATTGTTTTTATTTATCATTGAGCAACGTTTCTAATTTATTTTCGTAATTATTAGTTGTTTTACAAAATTTATTTAAATAACTTAATGTTGATTTTTTAGAATAAAGCTGAACATCGTTATTTATAATATCTTCGATTTTATAAAGAGAATTATTGTTTATTATAATAGAGTCTTTCATAAGACTATTATATATTTTTTTAAACTTCCCATAAATCATTTGATTATGAAAATCAGATAACAACATTATAGAATTGATTTTTAATTTACAAGTTTCAAAGAAAGGAGTTCCCTCATAAGTATGAAGAACTAACCTACTATTTAAGGCTAGTTCTTCTAAACTTTTTTGTTCATAATAAATATCATAATCGCTTTTTTGGAATAAAGTTTCAATACTATAACCTGGATTAGAACCATCTTCGAAAGTATCAGGGTGTAATTTAACTGCAATATTTAAGTTTTTATTTGGAAAAAGTAAGTTTTTTTTTTTTTCAAAAAAATTAATCAACAATTTAATACGATTGATAAAT
>MDTD01135864.1_pt1 | contig 19380 bp, 11 predicted proteins | sample 811221 | NCBI WGS metagenome assembly MDTD01 (sample SAMN05326646, study PRJNA326480) | marine metagenome | isolation source: seawater | place: Pacific Ocean: South West | collected 2011 | reverse complement strand
TCTGCTCGTCGGAAAACCGGGATCGTCTCATTGCCTGTCTCCTTCTTCAGGATGCAGGCTAACCTCAAAGCGAGTACAATTCAGGGGAGCAGGTCATCCAGCCTCTCGGATGCGGCATACCTCATGCGTCGTCGTCCCCACCCGCAATGACGCTTTTTTTGAGAAGATGGCTCTCCAGCGTCAGATCGGCCACGCATTTCTTCCTCCCGGAATAGGGAGTTTATTGGAGATGTCCCGCGAGTACCGACATATCTACAACTGCGAGAGGAAGGCCTGACCGGCGACAGGAGACCCCAGGAGCCGGTGCGCCCGCCTGCCCACGGTACGCCGACCTCCTGCCACCGGTGCGTCGTGTCATTGCGGCTGAAGCCGCTCCATGACCTGCTTGAACACCTCGACGGGCCGATAGGGATACTCGATGAACCCGTCGACGCCGGTCTCTGCGAGCCCGTCCTTCTGCTCCACCGAGAGATTGGGCGGTGAGAGCATGATGAGCTTGGCCTTCAGCGTGCTCTTCTTCTCCTCCTTCACGATGTATTTCAGGAAGTAGTGCACGACCTTGGAATAGTTCAGGAAAACGAGATCGTCGTGATCGAGCGAAACCTCCTTCCTGACCAATGCGTCTTCCGCGACGAGATTGACCTCGCAGCCAAGCTCCTCGAGCGCGGACTTGATCGGCACGGTCACCTTCGCCGGACCCGAGACAATGGCGATCCGGAGCGGCCCCTTGACGCTGGACTTCTTCAGGATCGCCTCCTGGATCTTCAGGAGCTGGGACTTGTAGACGCCGTCGATGCGCGCGACCTGCGACAGTCGCGACTCCACGGTGGCGAACAGAAGGTCGTAGTCGATCGGCTTGGTGAGATAGTCGTCGGCCCCGAGCCGCTTGCCGGCGATCACGTCGTCACGGGTGGCGAGCGCGGTCAGGAAAATGAACGGCGTGCGCTCCAGGCGTGGAAAGTCGGCGCGCACGCGCTGCAGAACCGCGCGGCCGTCCATGCGCGGCATCATCAGGTCGCACAGGATCAGGTCCGGCGTTTCGCTCTTGAGGATCTCCAGCGCCTCCGCGCCATTGTTGGCCGCAATCGTGTTGTAGCCGAAGTCCTTCAGTTCCTCGACGAGGTCGGCCAGAAGGAGCCGTTCGTCCTCGATGCACATGATGCGTGGTTTCTGGGTCATGATGCCAGCCCTCCTTCCGCGCGGTTGTCATTGGTTCCCGCCATCGTCTCCAGCTCCTCAAGAAGCCGTGGCAGGCGGATCTCGACGCTTGTCCCCTCCCCGATCGTGCTGGTCACCTCGACCCGCCCTCTGTGCTTGCGCACGATCATGTCGGTCATGTTGAGGCCGATGCCGGTGCCGGCAATGCCGCTGGAGGTGGAGGCACGGAAATAGCGGTTGAAGATCTTGCCGATCTCGTCTTTCGGAATACCGACACCGTGATCGGTGACCTGGATGACGTTGCACTTTTCCTCGACCCTGCAGGAGACCTCGACCCTTTCGCCATCGGGCGAGTATTTCAGCGCGTTGGACAGAACGTTCATGAGGCTCTGCTCGAGCAGCTTCCGGTCGATCATCGCGTCCTCGTCCAGGTCCCCGAGATCGAGAGTGATCTGCCGCTCAGGCGTGATCCGCGACTGGCGGGAAACGAGCGTCTCGACCATCTCCCGCAAGGGGGCCCGGTGCAGGTCGAGTTCCAGATGCCCCGTCTCGGACTGCGAGGCATTCAGGAAGCGGTTGATGAGATACTGCATCCGCTCGACGGCATCGCGCACGTTGCCGATGCGCTCGACCAGTTGCTCCGGCTCGATACGGTCCGCCCGGCGCAGGATCCGCTGCGCGGCGCTGTCGATGATCGCCAGCGGCGTGCGGAACTCGTGCGAGGCCATGGAGACGAATTCGCGCTGCATCTCGTTGAGCTGAACCTCCTGGCGCAACATGCGCACCAGTTCATCCGCATGGCGCCTCAGCTTCGCCGTCTGTGCCTTGAAATCGGAAATGTCGGTGAACTTGTAGATGTGGCCGATGTCGCCGGCCGGGCGGCAACTGACGCGGAACCACTTGCCCGTCGACATCTTGTGTTCGAGCGCGCCATCGCCTTCCAGTTCGAGAAGGTCCTCGACCAGATGGCGCCCTTCACGCTCGCGAAGGAACTCGAGGAGATCCGCGCCCTCGGCGACCGGGGTCCGCGTGTCCTCGTAGATCCCGCCCATGGCCCGGTTGACGAACATCGTCCGGCTGAGCGGATCCGTGATCACCAGACCGTCGCGCACCGCATCGATCGCGGTCACGAGCAGATTGCGCCCGCGCTCGATCTCGCGGGTCCGCTCCTCCAGACGCGTCTCGAGAAGGTCGTTCTCCCGGCGCACCGCCTGCTCGCGGTGGTGAAGGTCGGTTACATCCGTGCAGATCGTCACGAAACCGCCATCGGGAAGCGGCGTTCCCTGGATGCGGATCACGGTGCCGTCGTGGCGGATCCGCTCCAGTTCATGCGGCTCGCGGCCACTGGCGACCCGGCACCGCTCCTCGATGATTTCCTCGACGTCCCCGTCGCCGTATTCGCCACGCTCCGCATTGAGACGAATGAGATCGGCCAGCGTGGCCTCGCCTTCCACGAAGCTGTCGGGAAGCTCGAAAAGCCGGCGCGCGGTATCGTTCAGCAGCACGAAGGTATGCTGTGCATCCATGACGGTGATGCCATGGTGCACGGAACTCACGATGTGCCGCAGCAGCGCACTGTCGGACCAGTCATGGCGGGTCGAATTCGTCACATCGCACCTCCGTCAAAGAGGGGCAACGTAGGTGAGTCCCTTTCAAGGGACAGAAAAAACAATCGCGAAAATTTTAGAGATCTCGAATTTTAGGCAGTCTTCCCTAGAGATCTTCGTCCATACACACCATCAGAACTGCCATATCTCCGTAGTTTCCATGATGCACCGCAGCAAAAGACACTTTCTCGCGTTGCAGGTCGGCGACCGCGAAAGCGAACTCAAAGGTAGGATGCGATGAGGTTTTCGACTTCCTTGTCGCGCGAGCTCTCGCTCTTGCCGCCGATGACCACGGCGATGATGCGCCGCCCGCCCCGGTGGGCCGAGGCCGCGAGGTTGTAGCCGGACAGGCTGATGTAGCCGGTCTTCAGCCCGTCGACGCCGGGAACGCGGCCGAGCAGGTTGTTCGTCGCCTCGAAGGTGCGCCCCTTGTAGGTAAAGGAGCGCGCCGTGAAGAAGCGCGCCTGACGGGCGTGACGGGTCTTGAGCGCGCGGGCAAGGATCGCCATGTCGCGCGCGGTCGTGACCTGGCGCGCGTCGGGCAGGCCGGACGCGTTCACGAAGCTGGTACGCGTCATGCCGAGCGCACGCGCCTTGGCGGTCATGCGCGCGGCAAACGCGCTTTCGGAGCCGCCGAGTTTCTCCGCGACCGCGACCGCGACATCGTTCGCCGACTTGACCGCCAGGGCGCTGACGGCCTGGCGCACGGTGAGGTCGCCCCCGGCAACGAGCCCGATCTTCGCCGGCGGCTGGCGCGCGGCATGGGCACTCACCGGGATCGGCGTGTCCATGCTCACCTCGCCCCTGTCGAGCGCGTCGAAGAGCAGGTAGAGCGTCATCATCTTGGTAAGGGATGCGGGATAGCGCAGCCCGTCCGCGGCCTCCTCGTGCAGGACACGTCCCGAGGCGGCGTCGATGACGATGGCCGAATGCGCCCTGGCGACAGCCGTGCCCGGGTCGGAACGCACCGGCGTCTGCGTCGCGGAGGCATAGGAGAGCCCCGTCCCGGGAAGCGGGGCAAGCGACTCCCGCGTGACGGCGGCATCCGCCGTCCGCGAGGCCGAACGCGCCGTTGCCTGTCCTCCGCTCTGCCCGGTGCTCTGGCAACCGGCAAGGACAAGTCCGGCAAGCGCAAGCGCCAGATGTCCACGCCACGCGGCACGCTTTCCTCGCACCGAGCCGTTCGCCGCCCTGTCGCTCACATTCGCCCTCATCGTTCGTGAAAGTCGGCCAAGGGGCCGAAAACCGGCGCCACCTTATCCGAAGGCAGCACAGGGCAAAAGGCCGCTTACGCGGCCCGTGAACAAGAGACGGGGTAGAGAACCCGGGGGCAAGGCGTTCGCGTGCGAACCGCCTCAGGCGGCGCCGGCCACCATGGCGAGCGGGCTGTTTTCCTCGCCCGGCATCGCGCCGCCGCTGGCGGACAGCGCCTCGGCCAGGTCGATGAAGAGCTTCGCCGGCAGCGGCGGCGAGAAGATGTAGCCCTGGGCGGCGGAGACACCCAGTTCGCGAAGGCGCTCGATCTGCTCCATGTGCTCCACGCCCTCGGCGATGATGCCCATGCCCAGATTGTCGGCCAGTTCGACCATCGTGTCGACGATGGTGGTGGAGTTGTCGTCGGTGCCCAGGCTGTCGATGAACATCTTGTCGATCTTGATGATGTCGATGCCCAGCTTCTGCAGGTAGGCGAAACCGCCGTGGCCGGTGCCCACGTCGTCGAGCGCGACGCGCACCCCGAGCGCCTGCATCTCGGCGATGATCTTGCGCGCGGTTTCCATGTTGGCGAGCGGCTGGCGCTCGGTCACTTCCATGACGATCTGCTGGAAGGCGATCTTCGACCCGCCGTAGATTTCCTGGATGTCGTCGATGATGCGCCGGTCCTCGAAGTGGCCGGCGAAAAGGTTGATCGACAGCTTGAAGTCCGGATTGCGGTAGTAGAGGTCGCCGACCTCCTCGCAGGTCTTGCGCATGATCTGGCGCGTCATCTCGAACACATGGCCCGAGGTCTCCGCGAAGGTCATGAAGGCGCCCGGCGAGATGATGGTCCCGTCCGGCCTCTGCCAGCGCATCAGCACCTCGCAGCCGCGCAGCCGCCCGGTCTCGATGTCCATGACCGGCTGGTAGAAGGGGACGAACTCGCTCTTGCGGATGGCCTGGACGAAATCGTCCTCCGCCTCGCTCTCCGGTCGCCAGGAGAACCACACGCCGACGGCGACGAGAAGGATCGCGACACCGACGCTGGCAATCGCCGCGACCACCTTGAGGTCGCGAACCAGCATCTCGGCCGCGAATGCCGGCACTGTCACGTCGGCCGACATGGGATATTTGGCCGATGCGACGCCGACTACGAGCTGGCGCTCGGCGGCCGTGGCATCAAGGCTGTTGCTCTCACCCGATCGCAGCCAGACGACACCGTCGCCAAGGCGCAGATCCACATGGCGATAGGGGCGCAGGTACTCGGGGCCCGGGTCGATGGAAATCGCCACCGGCGAAATCTCTGCCAGCAGGCGCTGACCGTTCCCAATACGCCAGCTCACGAGGGCGACACGGGTGCCCTCGTAGATCTTGTCGCGCATGCCGATTCCCACAAGCGGCGAATCGGACTGGAGCATGGGCAGCACCGGCTTTCCGCTCGTCGCCTCGTCGGGGACGTTGCACATGAGAACGCCGTTGGCATCCACAACGCCGATCATCTGCACGAAGGGCGCACCGAGCAGCGCCGAATGGAAGGCCGCCCGGTCCATGGCAGCGCAGGTGACGAACCCGCCCTGATGCAGTTGCTGAAGCGCGGAAACGGCGTCGCCGATGGCCTTCTCGGCGCGCAGGACGTAGCGCTCCGCGATGGCGCGCATCTCGTCTTCCGCCTGCCGTTCGGCGTAGTTGCTCAGGATGTAGTTGGCCACCACGAGAGGCGCGATCGCCACCGCAATTGCGATCAGCAACGTCCTGAAGAAGAGTGCATAGCGTCTGGACACGCGCGTTTCCGAGATTGACCGATGATCCCAATATGCACAGGCTTTGGTAAATGACCCCTGAACGGGGAAAACGAAAGCACAAGAATTCCGGACGCTTGGCACATCAGCGCGACGATGCCGACCTCCGCCCGCCCGCCTCGATTTCAGAAGGATCCGCCATGCAGGCATTGTTCATCGGCCAGGCCTATATCGACATCACGTTTCTCACGGACGAACTGCCGACCGGCGACGAGAAGACCATCGCGCGCGACTATGCGGTGAGCTTCGGCGGAAACGCGGTGACGGCCGGCTTCGCAGCCGCGCGGCTCGGATCGAAACCGGAAATCATGTGTTCGCTCGCCGACGACTGGCTGGCGCGCATGTTCCTGGACATGGCCGCCAAATACGGCATCCCGATCCACGGGCGGAAGGTTCACGAATCCTCCCTCTCCTTCATCATGCCGAAGGACGGAAAGCGAGCGATCGTGCGCTGCCGCGACGACGCCTACCTGCATCCCTTCCAGCCGCTCAACCTGGAAGGCTGCCGGGCGCTGCATCTCGACGGGCATATGCCCGACGCGGCCCTGCACTACGCCAGGGCCTGCCGGGAAGCCGGCATCCTGACCTCCCTCGACGGCGGCGCGGTGCGCGCCAACACCGAGGAACTCCTGCCCCTCATCGACGTGGCGGTGGTCTCCGCGCGCTTTTGCGAGCAACTCGGGCTCGGCGTCGACGAAACGCTGGAATACCTGCGCGCCAAAGGGTGTCACGTCGGCGCGGTGACGCTCGGCGAGAAGGGGATGCACTGGTACGAGGGCGACGGCGCCCTGCGGCACATGCCCGCCCTCGACGTCCCGGCGGAAAAGGTTGTGGATACGAACGGCGCCGGCGACGTGTTTCACGGCGCCTATGTACATCATCACCTCGCCGCCCCGGACGCCGGCTGGGAGGAGCATTTCCGCTTTGCCCGCGCCGCCTCCGCGCACGCCATCCAGCACCTCGGCAACGAGGCAAGCATGCCGCGGGACGAGGATGTGGCAAAGGCCATGGGACAATGGCCGGAAAAGGCAATGTCCGTCACGGTTTAGTCACGCTCGACCGCCAGCGTGCCCCTGTCGCGGGCGTGGGACCGGGGCTCGCCGGGGCTGGCGGGTTGTCCTTGCCCGCCAATTGACGCAAGGTATCGCTGGCCCGCAGGCAGGGAGCGGACTTGAAAACACCGATTCTCGGAGACGACTGGATGAATCACCTCACTTCCCGTTCCGCCCTTGCCATGGCGCTCGCCGTTCCGCTCGTGCTCCCTGTCCCGGCGCTCGCCTTCGAGGCGAGCGGCAACGACATCGCCGACCGGTTCATGGAGATCATGGAAGCGGGCAACGCCACGGTTACCGGCTATGACAGCGTCGCCGAAAGCGGCGACACGGTCACCATCACCGGCCTGGCCACCACCATCAACGAAGGCGACGACGCCGCGAAACTCTCGATCGCCTCGACCGCGATCACCGGCGGCCAGCTCGCCGACGACGGCGGGCTGAGCGCCGGCGCGCTTGCCATGACGCAGGTGCGCGTCGACGGCAAGGACAAGGGCGACGACATCGCCATCACCGTCGAGACGATCACCATCGCCGACCCGGTTCTTCCCTCGGCGGCGAGCGTCGGCAAGGCGGCCGCAGGAACGGTGGCGCCGGGCTACTCGCGCGCCGAGCTGTCCGACATCCTCATCGACGCCGGCGACCAGGGTCGCATTCCGGTCGAGCGCGTCGTTGCGCGCATCGACCGCATGGACGGCGACCTGCCGACCTCCGGGTCCGTCGACCTGGAGGGCATCCGCATCTCCCAGGACATGCTCGATGACGACGAAAAGAAAACCCTCGCCGAACTCGGCTACGAGGAGCTGACGCTGTCAGCCGGCTTCTCGGGCGACTGGGATCCGGCAAGCGGGCGGCTCGACGTGACACGCCTGACCATGGGCGGCGACACGTCGGCAACCATCGACGCCAGCCTCGTGCTCGGCGGCCTCACCCGCGAGGTGGTCGAAAAGCTCGACCAGTCGCAGGAGGATCCCCAGCAGGCCATGGCCCTCATGCAGGGTCTCACGCTGGAGCGCATGACGCTGCGGATCGACAACGCCTCGCTCGTCGACCGGCTGCTCGACAGCCAGGCCAAGTCCTCCGGCATGAGCCGCGCCGATTTCGTCGCCCAGCTTTCCGGCGCGCTGCCGATGATGCTCTCGGTGCTCAACAACGCCGACTTCCAGACCAAGGTCGCCGCCGCGGGCACCACGTTCCTCAACGAGCCGAAGTCGCTGTCCGCCGTCGCGTCGCCCGCCAACCCGCTGCCGCTGGCGCAGGTGATGGGCACCGCGATGATGGCGCCGCAGATGCTTCCGGACATCCTGAACGTCACCATCGCGGCCAACGAGCCGAAGGCCGACCAGTAAACCATCACGAACGTCCGCACCGGCACGGCAGCCCTTTGCCACCCTGCCGGTGCGTCCACCTTCATACCCAGACCGCACCCGTAGCGGCCGCCGGCACCGCCACGCCCCGCGTGGCCCCGAACGGCTCGCACGGAAGCTTCGGAGATCCGTAAATGAAAGCCATGCCTGTCCTTTCCCGCAATACGTGCGCGACGAAGGAACGCTCCACGCAGCGTCGCCGACTGCTGGCCCTGACCGCCAGCCTCGCCATTCTTGCAGGCCCCCTCACCGCCCCGGCGCACGCCAATGATGCCGTCAAGGCGCTCGACAGCTTCCTCGAGACCGCCAAGGCATGGGGCGCCTCGAGTGGCGAGTACGGCGAGGTCAACGAGACCGCACCGAACGACGCCGTCATGCGCGACGGAAAGCTCGGCTGGGACCTCGCCTTCAAGCTCGGCGACGCCGACATCGACCTCGACATCCGCCTCGAGGCCCCGGAAGTTCGCCTGTACGGAGCAAAGATCGACGACAAGGGCTATTCCTTCGACAAGATCGAATACCCCGGCGCAATGACGGTGAGCCTGTCGGGCGGCGTGACCGAGGACGGCAAGCGCAAGTCGTTCAACGCGGTCTTGACCCAGTATGATGCAGTGACCACCGGTATCTTCCAGCCCCGACTGGAGCTTGCGGAGGATGCCGAACACCCCGTGTCACGCTTCAAGCCGATGCTGCTGGCATTCCTCGACATGCGCATCGACGAGAGTTCCGCGCGCCTGATCGAGATGCAGGTCGAAAACCAGGGCAGCACGCAGAACGACCGCTATGAGGGCATTACTTACAAGGGGCTCGCCAACGGGCGGATCGAGGAGCAGCGCATCGAGAAGATGACCTCGGTGCAGTCGTTCCCGCTGTCCGACGGCGCGGATGCCGAGCAGTTGGAGATCAAGCAGGAAACCGGCGCCTATGTGGTGAAGGGAACCGATATCCGGCCGCTGTACGAAGTGCTGAAGATCGTCCCCGCCGGCACCGCCGCGAACGACACGATCATCGAGAGCCTGTCCTCGGAAGACATGAAGATCTCGGCCAAGTTCGGCCAGTTCACCGTCGCCAGCACGACGGCAAGCGGCATCACCCTCGACACGGATGTGGAGCCGGTGGACGCGCTCGCCATCGGCGATCAGGCCATGCTTGGCACCCTGCCCAAGGACGAGGCCTCGCTGGTCGACCTCGGCCGCAAGGCGCTGGACATTCTCGACGGGTTCACCGTTGCCTCCATGGCAATGGACACGATCGCCGTCACCTCCGACTTCGGCAACGGCACGATCGACCGCATCGCCGTGAACGACGCGTCCTACCGGGGTCTCGGGCACGGTGAACTGACCGGTGTCGACGTCGCCGTCAAGGAGGACAACACGACGGTGAAGCTCGACTCCTTCACCCTCGACGGACTGACGCTCCCGCCGCTGGCCAACTACATCGACATTGCCCTTGCCACGAAGACCGGGAAGCCGAACATCCAGGAGATCCTCGCCGTGGTGCCGATGCTCTCCGGCATGGAGATGAAGGGACTGGACGTTGCGTCCGACGACCTGCCCGGCCCGATCAAGCTCGACAGCTACTCGCTGTCGATGGACGGCTTCATCGACCCGATCCCGACCTCCATCGCCATGAAGACCGTGGGCGCTCAGATGCCGGTCGAACTGGTTGACGACCGGAACGCGCGCAAGCTCCTCCAGCGCCTCGGCCTGACCCAGGTCGCCTATGCGGACGAGCTTTCGATCCGCTGGGACCCGGACACGCTGAAGCTTTCCATCGACCCGATGACCATGTCCATCGATGGTGGCGGCTCGGCAACCTTCACCGCCGAGGTCGGCGGCATCCCGCGTCTAGTGTTCGAAAACCCGGAGAACGCGCAGGCCGCGCTCGCCACCGCGACGCTGATCAGCGCCCGTCTTGAGGTGAAGGACGCGAAGCTCGTCTCCGCCTACATCGAGGGCGAAGCGGAAAAGGCCGGCATCTCCGCCGAAACCCTTTCCAACGCGCTGGCCGACCAGGCCGCCGCCGGCATGGGGCCGCTCGCCGGCACCCCGTTCGCCAAAGACGCCGAAGGGGCCGTGCGTGCTTTCCTTGCCTCGCCCGACGAGCTGGTGGTCGAGCTTTCACCGAACGCTCCGGTGCCGGTGACCCAGATCCTCGGCCTGGCGGCCACCTCGCCCGGCGGCATCCCGGACCTGCTGGGCGCGGCGATCAGCGCCAACAACTGATCCGCGTTCCACCACGGAAACGCCTGCAAGATGCCCCGTCCGGTTTTCCGGGCGGGGCTTTTTTGCGTCCGGTCACCGCATGGCGAGCGGAAACGCGCACGCGCCCATCACCTGCCACGCCGAAGCGTGACTTCACAAACCGATTCACGAGTCGGGGGAAACCGTTAGGAGGCGTTCTTGTCGTTGAACTGCAGGTCGCAAAGGCGCTTGTAGAGACCGCCTTCGGCGACGAGCGCCGCATGGGTGCCGCGCTCGACAACGCGTCCCTTGTCCATGACCACGATCTGGTCGGCCTCGCGCACGGTGGCGAGGCGATGGGCGATCACGAGCGTGGTGCGCCCCTTCATCAGCCGCGACAGCGCTTCCTGGATCTTGGCCTCGCTCTCGGAATCGAGCGCGGAGGTTGCCTCGTCCAGCAGGAGGATCGGCGCATCGCGCAGGATCGCGCGGGCGATGGCCACGCGTTGGCGCTGACCGCCGGAGAGCCTGCCACCGCCCTCGCCGACGCTGGCATCGTATCCGCCGTCGAGACCGAGGATGAACTCCTCCGCATTGGCCTCGCGCGCGGCCTGGCGGATGTCGTCCTCGCTCGCGCCCGGACGGCCGATGGCGATGTTGTCGCGCACGCTCAGGTCGAAGAGGAACGTGTCCTGCGAGACGAGCGCGATCTGCGCGCGCAGCGACTGGAGGCCGGCCTCGCGAATATCGGTCCCGTCGATCAGCACCCGACCGGCGAGCGGATCGTGGAAGCGCTCCAGCATGGCGAAAACGGTGGACTTGCCCGCGCCCGACGGTCCGACGAGCGCCGTCACCTCGCCCGGACGAGCCTCGAACACGAGATGGTCGAGCGCCGGCGCCTCGCCATACCGGAAGACGACGTCGTCGAAGGTCACCCGTCCCTCGCCAAGCCGCAGCGGCGCGTCGGGTGCCGTGTCGCGCTCGCCCGTCTCCCGGTCGAGCACCTCGTACATGAGCCGCACGCCGACGAGATGGGCCGACAGGTTGACGTTGAGACGCGCCAGCCGCCGGGCCGGATCATAGGCGAGCAGAAGTGCCGCGATGAAGGAGACGAACGAGCCCGGATCGCTGCCAAGCTCGATGACGGAATAGCCGCCGTAGAGGATCACCAGCGCGATGGCCATGCCGCCGAGCGTCTCCATCACCGGCGAGGTGCGGGCCGACAGGCGGGTGATCTTGTTCGCCTGCGTCTCGACATCGGCCACCGCCTGGCCCATCTCGTCGCGCAGGCGCTGCTCCACGGCGAAGGCCTTGACGATGCGGATGCCGGAAATCGTCTCCTGGGAGATCGAAAGGATGCGCGAGAGTGAAACAAACTGCGACTTCGCCACACGGCGGACCCGACGCACGAGCTTGCTCACGACGATGATCGCCGGCGGGGCGATCACCAGGGCGATGACGCTCATCAGCGGATCCTGCAACACCATGACGCCGACGAGGGCGATCACCGAGAGAAGGTCGCGTCCAAGGGCGGTGACGACGAGGTCGAGAGCGGCACGCGCGGCATTGGCGTTGTGCGACAGGCGCGTACCGAGATCACCGATGCCGGAACTCTCGAAGAAGGCGACGTCCTGGCTCGTGATGGCGTTGAACAGCCGTCTCTGGATCTGGGCGACGATGGCATTGCCGATGCGCCCCAGAATGACGAGCTGGCCGTAGGAGGCCGCCCCCTTGACCAGGAACACCACGAGCACGAAGACGGCGATGGCGATCACCATCGCCCCGTCGCGCGCGACGAAGATCTCGTTGATGACGTCCTTGAGGACCCAGGCGCTCGCCCCCGTCGTGGCGGCGACGAGGCCCATGCACACGAAGGCGAGCGCGTAGAGCGGCGCGAAGGCCCGCGCGTTCTCCGTCACCAGACGGCGGATCAGCGCGGGCGCTCCGTCCGCATCGGCAAAGAGCCAGGCTTCCAGACGCTTGCGCAAGACGTGTCACTCCGCCGCGGAGCTGATCCGCGGATCAGCCCTTCTCGGGCAGGTTGAGCCGGATGTGCAGCTCGCGCAACTGCTTCGGAAAGACGTCCGAGGGAGCGCCCATCAGAAGGTCCTGCGCCTGCTGGTTCATCGGGAACAGGCTGACATCGCGCACGTTCTTCGCGCCCACGAGAAGCATCACGATGCGGTCGACGCCGGCCGCCATGCCGCCATGGGGCGGGGCTCCGTACTGGAACGCGCGGTAGAGACCACCGAAGCGCTCCTCCACGTCCGCCCTGGTGAGACCGACCTTCTCGAAGGCGGCGACCATGAGGTCCGGCGACTGGTTACGAATGGAGCCCGACGCGATCTCGTAGCCGTTGCAGACCAGATCGTACTGGAACGCCTTGATGTCGAGCGGGTCCATAGTCGCCAGCGCGTCGAGGCCGCCCTGGGGCATGGAGAAGGGGTTGTGCGCGAACTCGACCTTCTTCTCGTCCTCGTCCCATTCGTAGAACGGGAAGTCGACGATCCATGCGAGCGCGAAGCGGTCGCGGTCGATCAGCTCCAGCTCCTCGCCGACGCGCGTGCGCGCCTTGCCGGCGAAGTCGGAGAACTTCTTCGGATCGCCCGCGACGAAGAAGGCCGCGTCGCCGGCCTTGAGGCCGAGCTGGGTGCGGATCGCCTCGGTGCGCTCCGGGCCAATGTTCTTGGCAAGCGGACCCGCGCCCTCGAGCGTTTCGCCCTCCTCGCGCCAGAAGATGTAGCCAAGCCCCGGCTGCCCCTCGCCCTGCGCCCAGGAGTTCATCCGGTCGCAGAAGGCGCGGCTGCCGCCCGTGGGAGCGGGCACCGCCCAGACGGCGTTCTTCTCGTCCTCGAGCATGCGCGCGAAGATCTTGAAGCCGGAGCCGGCGAAATGCTCGCTGACGTCCTGCATCTCGATCGGGTTGCGCAGGTCCGGCTTGTCGGAGCCGTACTTGCGGATCGCCTCCGCATAGGGAATGCGCGGGAAGACGTCGGTGACGGGCTTGCCCTTGGCGAACTCCTCGAACACGCCGCGCATGACGGGTTCCATCGTGCTGAAGACGTCGTCCTGCTCGACGAAGCTCATCTCCAGGTCGAGCTGATAGAACTCGCCCGGCAGCCGGTCGGCGCGCGGATCCTCGTCGCGGAAACACGGCGCGATCTGGAAATAGCGGTCGAAGCCCGACATCATCAGCAGCTGCTTGAACTGCTGGGGCGCCTGCGGCAGCGCGTAGAACTTGCCCGGATGAAGACGCGAGGGCACCAGGAAGTCGCGCGCGCCCTCCGGCGAGGAGGCCGTCAGGATCGGCGTCTGGAACTCGGTGAAGCCTTCCTCGCCCATGCGGCGGCGCATAGACGAGATGATGCGCGTGCGCGTCATGATGTTCTCGTGCAGCGTCTCGCGACGCAGGTCGAGGAAGCGGTAGGTCAGACGGATGTCTTCCGGATACTCCGGCTCGTTGAAGACCGGCAGCGGCAGCTCGCGCGCCGAGCCCAGGATCTCCAGCTCGCGAATGAAGAGCTCGATGCGCCCGGTCGGCAGCGTGTCGTTGATGGTCTCGTCGGTGCGCTTCTTCACCTCGCCGTCGATGCGGATGCACCATTCGGCTCGCACGCTCTCGGCCAGCTTGAAGGCGGGCGAATCGGGGTCGACCACGCACTGGGTCATGCCGTAGTGATCGCGCAGGTCGATGAACAGGAGGCCGCCGTGATCTCGCACGCGGTGAACCCAGCCGGACAGGCGCGCGGTTTCACCCACGTGGGTTTCGCGCAGTTCTCCGCATGTGTGGCTGCGATAGCGATGCATGACGTCCTCGAGTGCCAGGTCGTGAAAAGACGCGCGGACGGGATGGGAACCGCGCGGGGACGCGCCGGAGAGAGCCCGGCAACGCGCCGTGCACAAGCCATGGCAGGGCGACAAAGTCAAGGTCGGCGCGGGACGCGCGCCCGGCACCGCCGCCTCGCCCGCCCGGTGTGACGACCGGAACGGGCCCGCCGGACGGGCCTCGAACGATCCGACGGAGATCGGCGGTTTCGTGGCGACAAGCGGGCAAGCATGAGATATACGTCGCGATTACCATGAATATTATCACAAGCACCAAGGACCTCGCCGACGTTTGTCGGCGGCTCGCCACTCATGATTTTGTCGCGGTCGACACGGAGTTCCTCCGCGAAACGACTTTCTGGCCCAAGCTCTGCGTGATCCAGATCGCGAGCATGGAAGAGGCCGTGATCGTCGACGCACTCGCCGACGATCTCGATCTGGAGCCCTTTTTCGAGCTGATGCGCGATGAAAGCGTCGTGAAGGTGTTTCACGCCGCCCGCCAGGACATCGAGATCATCTATCACCGCGGCGGGCTCATTCCGCACCCGCTGTTCGATACCCAGGTCGCGGCGATGGTCTGCGGCTTCGGCGACTCGATCTCCTACGACCAGCTCGTGCACCGGGTGACGGGGGAGCGCATCGACAAGTCGTCGCGCTTCACTGACTGGACGCGCCGGCCGCTCACCGACAAGCAGCTCGCCTACGCGCTGGCCGACGTGACGCATCTGCGCGACGTCTACCACTTCCTGAAGGCCAATCTGGCCGAGCAGGGACGCAGCCACTGGGTCGGCGACGAGATGGAGGTGCTCACCTCCGAGAACACCTATCGCACCGACCCGGAGAACGCCTGGAAGCGGCTGAAACTGAGGGTGCGCAAGCCCATCGAGCTCGCGGTGCTGCAGGAGGTCGCGGCCTGGCGCGAGCGCGAGGCGCACAGTCGCGACGTGCCGCGCAACCGCATCGTCAAGGACGACGCGATCTACGAGATCGCCGCGCAGCAGCCGACGAGCCAGCAGGCCCTCGCCGCCCTTCGCACCATGCCGCGCGGCTTCGAACGCTCGCGGGCCGCGGAGGAAATCCTGGGCGCGGTGAAGCGCGCGCTCGCGATCCCGAAGGACAAGCTCCCCGAGGTGCCCAAGGGGCGCTCGGCGCCGGACGGCTCGGCGGCGGCCGTCGACCTGCTGAAGGTTCTTCTGAAGCTTGTCAGCGAGGCCAACGGCGTCGCCGCGAAGGTCATCGCGACGGTCGAGGACCTGGAGAAGATCGCGGCCAGCGACGAGGAGGCCGATGTGGCCGCCCTGAACGGCTGGCGCCGGGAGCTCTTCGGGGAAGCGGCGCTGAAGCTCAAGCGTGGCGAGATGGCACTGGCCTTCAACGGTCGGAGGGTCATCGCCGTGGAGCAGGACGCACCGCTGCTGGTCAAGCCCTCCTCCGAGGGCGGGCGCAAGAAGCGCAGCCGCTCCCGGGCGGCGAGCGTGCCGGGCTGATCCGCCGCCACGCTGTCACCGATCCGAAAAAGGCGCGTCGGGCTTCCGCCCCTCGCGCCTTTTCTGTTTCGGATATCCTTGGGCCGGATACCCTTGAGCAGGTTTTCGCCGGAACGTCCCGGACAGCTTGCTCCCGACGGATCAGGGTCGCGCGGAGATCCTGGCCTTGAGGCCAAGAAGACGGCCGAACTGGTTGGCGCGCTTGGCAAGCCGTTCCCCCTCGAGGGCGGCAAGTTCGCCCGGCAGCACGATGGTCATTTCCCCGTCCTGAACCTCGACGCCGATGCGCGGCAGGATGCCGGCAACAGAAGCGCTGAGCACCGAGGCAAGGCGCAACGCCCCACCGAGCAGGCGGGCACGCTCCTTGAGACGCGTATGGGCGAGCTCGCGGATGCGGGGTCCCAATGCATCCTCCACCAGTCCCTGATGGCGGTAGAACACCGAAAGCGCCAGATAGGCCCGCCCCGGATGGTCGATGCCCACGAAACCGGCGTTCGAGATGATGTTGAGGCTCTGTTCGCCGCGATAGTCGGGATGCGCGCGCCAGCCGATATCCGACAGCAGGCAGCCGGCGGCACGCAGGCGGCGTTCGTATTCGGTCTCGTCGATGCCGACGGCGGGGAAGATGCGATCCGTCCAGGCGATGAGTTCCTCGCCGTAGTCGGGTGAGCGCGCGCGCAGGATGGAGAGCTCACGCGCGGCGGCGACCAGTGGATCGAGCCGGCGGGTGTCCTCCGGCATCAGGTCGTAGAGCAGCCCCTCCCTAAGGCCCATGGCGGACATGACCACGCGAGCCGACTTGGTGCGGCGCAGGACCTTTTCCATCACCGTCGCGCCGAAGGGAAGAAGCTGGCGGCGCGCGCGGGAAACAACGTCGATCATGTCGAGCGAGTCCGGATCGCGCCGCGCCACATGCTGGCAGAACTCGATCGCCTCCTCCGCCTCGATGCAATAGTCGTGCATCACATGCAGCGGATAGCCGTTCTGGTGGAGATGCAGGCGGGCCAGCGAACGCCAGGTCCCGCCAACCGCATAGAAGGTCTTGTCCGATCCGATCGGCAGCCACTCGACACCCGAAAGCGCGTCGTCCGCGAGCTTCTGCGCCCGGGCGATCTTGCCGTCCGAGGCCTCCTGCAACCGGATGCCACCAAGCGGAAGGGTCTGTCCCCGCCCGATCTCGTCGTGCTTGAGCTCCACGAGTTCCAGACTACCGCCGCCGAGATCGCCGACGATGCCCTCAGGCCGCCAGATACCGGAGACGATGCCGAGCGCCGCGAGCCGCGCCTCGTCGCGCCCCGTCAGAACGCGCACCGACGTCCGGCAGATGCGCTCCACCTCTGCGATGAAGATGGAGCCGTTGGTGGCGTCGCGCGTGGCGGCGGTTGCAAGGATGTGAAGGTCGGTGACGCCGATCTGGTCGCACAGGCGGCGAAAGCGCACCAGCGCCTGCAGTGCCGTGCGCTCCGGCCCCTCGGCGAGACGACCGGTCGCGGCTAGTCCGCGCCCGAGGCCAGCGAGCACCTTTTCATTGAAGAGAACCGTCGGCGAACGCGCGAGGCGTTCGTAGACGACAAGGCGGATCGAGTTGGATCCGATATCGATCACCGCGACGGGGCCGGTTCCATTCAACCGGCCCCGCACGAGTCCATCTGGCAGCCTGTCAGCCACGCTTTGCCGGCTCCGTGATCGATTTCGGACTGTTTGCGCGCAGCGACTTGCCACGGCCGGAGAGAGACGGATTTGTCATGAAATACTGGTGTGCGTTGAACGGCTTCTCGCCGCGGCCGGCGCGAACGCGCTCGTGACCGCCGTCCGCCAGAAGCCGCCAGCTCTGCTGGTTGTCCTTGAGGCTCGCGACCATGATCTGGTCGAGAACCTGCTCATGCACCGTCGCGGTCCGCAAGGGAGCAAGCGTCTCCACGCGGCGGTCGATGTTGCGCGGCATCAGATCCGCCGAGCCGATATAGACGACCGAATTCGGCGAGGGAAGCCCGTGTCCGTTGCCGAAGCAGAAGATGCGGCTGTGCTCCAGGAACCGGCCGACGATCGACTTGGCGCGAATGTTCTCCGACAGGCCGGGAATGCCGGGACGCAGGCAGCAGATGCCGCGCACGACAAGCTCCACCTGCACGCCCGCCTGGCTCGCCTCGTAGAGCGCGTCGATGATCTGGGGATCGACAAGCGAGTTCATCTTCATCCAGATCTGCGCCGGACGCCCGGCCCGGGCGTGATCGGCCTCGGCTGCGATCATCTTCATGATGTCACGGCGCAGCGTCACCGGCGAAACCATCATGCGGTTCAACTCCACCGGCTCGGCGTAGCCGGTGATGTAGTTGAAGATCTTCGCCACGTCGTGGGCGAGATCCGGATCGGCGGTGAAATAGGACAGGTCCGTGTAGATGCGCGCGGTGATCGGATGGTAGTTGCCCGTTCCGATGTGGCAATAGGTGCGCAGTTCGCCATGCTCGCGACGCACCACCATCGACAGCTTGGCGTGGGTCTTGAGCTCCAGGAAGCCGAAGACGACCTGCACGCCCGCGCGCTCCAGGTCGCGCGCCCAGCGGATGTTGGCCTCCTCGTCGAAACGCGCCTTCAGCTCGACGAGCGCGGTCACCGACTTTCCGGCTTCCGCTGCTTCCGCCAGCGCCTTGACGATCGGCGAGTTGTTGGACGTGCGGTAAAGCGTCTGCTTGATGGCGACAACGTCAGGATCCTGCGCAGCCTGGCGCAGATACTGGACCACCACGTCGAAGGACTCGTACGGGTGGTGGACGATGATGTCCTTCTGCTGGATCGCCGCGAAGCAATCCCCGCCATGCTCGCGGATGCGCTCGGGAAATCGAGGCGTATAGGGCTCGAACTTGAGGTCGTCGCGATCCACGGAGACAAGCTGGGACAGGTTGTTGAGTGCCAGCAGCCCGTCGACCATGAACACCTCGTCCTGGTCGACATGCAGCGCATCGGCAACGAACTCGCGCAGGGAGTCCGGGGTCGAGTGCTCGATCTCGAGGCGGATCACCGACCCGCGCCGGCGCCGTTTCAGCGCGCTCTCGAACAGGCGCACCAGATCCTCGGCCTCCTCCTCGATTTCCAGATCGGAATCGCGGATGACGCGGAAGGCGCCACGGCCACGGATCTCGTAGCCGGGGAAGAGACGCGTGATGAACAGGCCCAGCGCGTTCTCGATGGTGATGAAACGGTCTCCCTCGACACCATCGACGGCAGGCAGGCGCACGAAGCGGTCGAGCTGCGCGGGAATGCGCAGCAGCGCTGTCATGCCGCGCCCGCCCTTTTGCGGCGCCAGCTCAAGCACCAGCGAAAAGCCGAGGTTGGGAATGAAGGGGAACGGATGGGCGGGATCGATGGCCAGCGGCGTCAGAACCGGGAAGATATGGCCGAGGAAGTAGTCCTCCAGCCACTTGCGGTCGGACGAGGTGAGATCCCCCTCCTCCACCAGCGACACGCCGACGCCCGAGATGATCTTGCGCATCTCGCGCCACACGCCCTGCTGCTCGTTCTGCAGGGCGAGAACGGCGGAGGTGATGCGCTCAAGCTGCTCGGCCGGCGTCAGTCCGTCGATGGAGCGGGTTCCCACCCCCTCGCGCAGCTGCGCGCGCAGGCCCGCGACGCGGACCATGAAGAACTCGTCGAGATTGTTGGCCGAGATCGACAGGAAGCGCAGCCGCTCAAGTGCTGGATGGGAGGTGT
>MDTD01120615.1_pt1 | contig 19386 bp, 20 predicted proteins | sample 811221 | NCBI WGS metagenome assembly MDTD01 (sample SAMN05326646, study PRJNA326480) | marine metagenome | isolation source: seawater | place: Pacific Ocean: South West | collected 2011 | reverse complement strand
GCTTCTCATTTGCTGATACTCGTAACGCAACCGACGTATGTGTCGCCGTAATCTTCGCGAATCGTCATATAAGTAGGGATTGATGATATGCTCCTCTTGTAGGAAACGCTCCCATGTGTATGCCGAGACAATGGCAATCGGTTCCGATCGAGCCATGTGATTGTCTTCATTCAAATAAGGCACACAATTGTCTTGTAAAGGCTTGCGACAATAAGGACAAATGGGCGTCGTCAAACAATGAATGCATTTCACGCATATGCTTTTTGAAAGATTGCAACATTCCAAACGGATGAGTTCGTTTTTGCCACATACACTTTCGTAACAAATATTGCATTCCATGCTTTCATTGTTTGACGCATCTAAATAATTCATATAGATTTATATAACCATGGGATTGTTTTTTTTGAAAAAAAAATGAATATTTCAAAAAAAATAGGATGACGTGATATATTCTTACGAAATACGCTTTGTGGGGATTTCCGTGGATACAATGTAAATGGAGTTCTCCGTAATCACAATGTATTCTTCACATACCTTGAAAATCTTGCAAATGGGGCTGGTATATTCTTCTTCCGAGCGCACCAAAAGTTTTTCTTCATTTTCCTTTACACCAATCAAGACGCTCGCCGATTCGCCATAAGAGTCGGCCCAGTAGTCTAGCATGATGGGCTTGTCATCGGTGATGGCGATTTTAGAAGCGTGGCGTAAAACCGTCTCGCTCGGAAGCTTCATTTCTTCAACTAATTCGGACATTTTTTTAGGAAACTACCAAATTATTCCTTTAAATACTTTTTTCGCTAATTCAAATAGGAATCTTATATTGTAATCGTTTTCTTCATTTTGGTGGGTTTCTTCTTGCTCTTCTTGATTTTTTCTAGTTTTTCTAATTCGCTTTCTTCTTCGTAAATATGGATATATTCCTTTTGAAATACTTCTTTCAAGAAATCATAAATGTCCTGTAATTCATTATCTTCGCATTTTCCCACAATCAACACACTACCCGTGCGGAAAATCATATACGATACTTCCTTGTTGTTTTTGAGTTTATACTTACATTGAATCCCCGGATAGTTGCACGAATCCATGCCACACTTGACTTTGTATTTGGTTTTTAGGCGATCCACGAGTTTCTCCCGATTGAGATAATATTGACAATTGAAATTAGAATTGACCAACACCAATTCGCGTTTTTCCTTGACTTCTGAAATGGGAAAATCACAATGAGGTTGAAGCGCATCTATTAGTGTATGCACAACACAGTCTAACATTTCGTCGCTTTGAATACCCGGCACTTCCACTTTACCACTGTTGAATAATTTCACATGAAACTCCCGGAATTCACCATAATATTTTTTGCGGAAAATCATGACGAAACAGTTGTAAAAGGCGCTTTTGGATTGCTTCTTTGGTTTCATAATGTCGTTTTTTGACAACCCAATATCCACTTTTCGCACGTCTTTGAAGGGAACCCGCCCACTGGGATTGTCAATTTGATTGAGAATTTTCATCTTGACGTCCGGTTCTAACTTCACCATTTTCTCAAAATGAGCCACTTCACTCGCATTAAGGAAATTAAATTTCATTTGTTTTTTTACGATTCCCTCCTTTTCTTCGTCATAAGATATGATCTTTAATTTCCAAAACAAATCGTTCAAATAAAACGTGGAATTGAGATAAATGATCTTTGATTTCGTGGATATTTTCAACGGTGAGCACATTGGGGCACTTTTGGCCATTCCAAGTGGTTCGTCTTCCTCGTCTTCGGGTTGTGGTTGAAACAAGTCGTCATCGTTACCACTCATGAAGAGTTTCCATTGTTCTTCCAAATCCATTTATGTTATAATACACGTTGTCTTTAAATTAAAGATGAATTCAATTTTATTTAAATTCACTTTGCAACAGAGGCAAACAGTGATGGAGAAAAAACACATAGGGTTCGTGTTGTTTTAACGTATAGTGCATCAAATGAACGATTTCATGGTTTGCGTCATAATGCTCATAAAGATATAGAAAAAAGTTACACAAAATCGTATATTCGTCATAGTCTTGTAATAAGGTATCAAAGAGTCTTGTTGGCTGAGCATCGTTTAACAAGCGAAGAAAACAATCGTGATCTAATCTTTTTTTCTTGGGTTGACTGGTTTGCAACGCGTTCAAAATGCTTCGCAAATCATGCAAATATTGACCCTTGATCACGTCAATGGTTTCTTGATTGATCTGGATTTTTTCTTGAGTGAGACATTTTTGAATAAAATGATCGCACCACAAAGAGGTTTTGTTGAAATGAATCATCAATAAGGAATTGCGTATGCAAGGAATGACCTTGTTAAGATAATTACAAATTAATATGAATGTCACGTCTTTGCTTTTGGTATGTTGAATGACATGGTATAGGTTTTTCTGTGCTTGCTTCGTCAGCGAATCCATTTCATCTAACAACACGAACTTCCGGTGGTTCTCAAAAAAGGTCTTGTTTTTCGTAAATTGCATAATGTGATTGCGTATGACGTCCACCCCTCTTTCATGTGACGCATTGAGATGAATGTAGTTGCGATTGCATTTGTGTTTGTTTTGATATTCGCGAATCAAGCACAAAATGGTCGTTGTTTTTCCGGTGCCCGGTGGCCCATAAAACAAGAGATTAGGATAGCAATCGTTGCGAATCATTTCGCGAATCATATGGCGATTGGACTCACTTAACACAATATCTTCAAATCGCTGTGGTCGGTATTTTTCAATCCATGGTTGATCCATTTGTTAATTGAATATTTGAAAAGTATTTAAATCCATTTTTCAAAATGCTATACAATGAACCAATCAGCAATAGAACAACCGGTAGTGAAAAAGCCTAGAAAACCCCGAACCAAAAAGGCCGACATGATCAAGAAGAAGGCGGAACAAGAGAAATTGAAGGAAAGCCAAGCACCAAAGAAAAGAGGGCGCAAACCAAAAGGCGGTAAAATAATCAAAACGGAACTCAACATTCACGAACCGGTGATGGAACAAAAGGTCATTATTTTACATTTAAAGTGCAAAAGTGACGACTTGAAAGAACAGTTCATTACCGACATCACTCAATACAATCCCCATATTGTGGATGAAATCCAGCCATATGAAAATGAAAATAACAGCAGTTATAGCATCATAAGTGGTGAACCTAGCAACCCCATTGAAGTGAAAGAAGACCTGTGTGAAAAAAGCGATGTGAAGAGCAAGGAGTTTGTCTTGATGAAAAAGAACATCAATGAAAAACTGAAAGAATTGGAACTGAAATTCAATACAAACCAAGTAAACACCAATTCGGCTTGCTTTTGGTGTACATGTGCGTTCAATTCCAATACCATACACATACCCTCTTTGTATTTTCAAGAAAAATACGACGTATATGGATGTTTTTGTAGTCCCGAGTGCGCGTGTTCCTATTTGTTCAAACAAAACATTGACAATAACACAAAGTACGAGCGATATCAGCTCCTCAACTACCTGTATGGGAAAGTATATAACTACAAAAAGGAAATCAAACCCGCTCCCGATCCGCATTACACCTTGGATAAATTTTACGGGAATTTGACCATCCAGGAATACCGACAATTGTTAGAATATGATCGATTGATTTTGGTCATTGATAAGCCCCTGACAAAAATATATCCGGAACTTCACGAAGACAACAATGACTTTGAGACCATTTATGAAAATAAAATCCATCTAAAGAAAAGCACAAAAGTGAATAAATCACAGGTGCTCAATAAAGTATTTCAACACCCTTCTGTGGTATAATTTGAAAGACACTTTTCAGTTCGGCCGAGTAAATACTTTTTTTCACGCAAATAAGTGTTGGATTTTATTTTCGCGATCCGCTTTTTCAATTCGGTTTCATAATGCAAACATCTTTCCTTGAAACGGAACTTTTCTTTCGGATAGGGTAGAAAGGGTATTTTCCCAATCACCAGTTTATAAATATACTCCTTTTGATTTTCAAATACTTTGCACGTGGGGATCAATGCCATCAATGTATCCATATCAAGATACATGTAGAAATGTAAACATTGAGCCTTTGTTCCGTAAAATATAGAAAGAATGTTTTCTAAGAGATTCAGATTCATGGTATCACATATATACATGAAATATATGTGATATAGTTTCATTCAATTTTTAAGTTAAACCTTGTGACTGTTGCACGAATCGCCACCCCTTTTATTTTTCCTGCTCTTTTTACCCTTGGCCTTTCTCTTTTTGAGGCCCTTCTTTTGCTTCTTCGTGCCTTTGATTTTCTTTTGCGTCTTGTTCTTCTTACTTTTCTTTCCCTTCTTCTTCCCACCGCATTGATGTACGCCTTTCATGATAGGCGCGTAGGATCCCGCAAAGGGTTCCGTGTCTTTGAAATCATGGGAAAGAAACGACGTTCCCGACTTTAACATGTCCGGTGCGTTCACTTCCCCTCCCTCGCTCTTGTATTCGGTTCCTTCTAAACTCATCCTTTTTATATACTAGGATCATATTTTTTTTTCTCTATAAATATAACTTTTTTCTTGTTGTCCATGGAATCTTTACTCCTTTTATAGGGCTTCCACATTCTCACCTTTGGAATGTATACACACGAAAGAATCATAGGGCGAAGTTCAGGAGCCAAGTCTTCGTCATCGCTATATTCCGCATTCATGTAAGAAGTGTCTTTACATTGGAACGCACCTTTCAAAAAGAGACTCGTTTTGAAATCATTGACGAATGCCCTTCCATACACAATCACTCCCAACACATCGTCTTTGCATTCAAGGTCATAAATATCCTTTTTTACATCACACGGAACAACGCGGAAATTGGCCATGTATTCAAACAAAGAATTGCGATAATTGGTGGGAGACAAAATCCCATACACTTCGTAAGGTAACGAGGTTGCTTGCAACAACAAAGACTGATTTTTATTTGTCATAATCGGCAACCCAAGTGTGAAAAACGACCCATAATCCATTTTATGAATATAATTTTCTAAGATATACTTCAGTTCAATCATGTGAGAACTCCACAAAGGCTTCGTATATTTTTGACCTTTCAAATATATGAGTTTATTCAAACAAAATTGACCCTTTACTTTGGTACACCACATCATCGTTCCACATCCTTCACATAACTCGGGTTTGAAAGACATGTATTGAAAGAAACATTTTTGGATGCTCTGTTTGTGTTCATTGAACTCCATGACAATACTGTATCGTTTGGAATCATAGTTTACAAACCACAACAGCATTTTTTTTCCATAGGGCAAAAATAGTTTCAGTTTGTTATTCTTATTGTTATCATTATTATGGTTTTCGCGTCTTTGATAATGATAACATACGTCTTGTTTGCGGACAACCGGCAATTGTTTTAACATTTCTGGAAATAAATTCGTATAGTTCATGGCTACTACATTATGTATCTGTCATTTCTTTAAGTTGTTCTAAACTTTGGGTTAACGTATCAATGGAATCGTCTACTTCGTCGTTCGATACAGACCCAATAGGCCCAGCAGTTTGCCTTTTCTTCTCAAAACATTCTAGTAAATCAATATTAAAAAAATAGCAACCAAAATGCAGTAATATGACAATCATTACAAAATAAATAAGCACTTTGAAATTCATGCTTCTTTGATATTTATCTTATGGGGATACATTATTCTTTAGAAACGAACTTATTTTATCAAACATGTTATAATCACTATTGTTGGTAACAAAATAATGATTCGTAAACACATCATTATCCAGTTCTTTTACAAATGTAAGGTCATCGTCAATCATATGAGAAATGATTTTCTTGTGCACGTAATGGTGCTTATAGGGAATGGTGGTAATAATATTGTGTTTGTTTAAAGAATGTTCCTCTTTTTGAATGAAGAAATCCTCATGATCCAGGGACGCTTGGCGAATATCCTCACATAGATTCATTCCATAGAAATGTTTCTTGTATTTTTTATAGATCCCATCATAGGTGAATATATATTCGTCATAGGAAATCGTACATTCACCAAGGTCTTCAATAGTACAAGATATGGGTATATTGGTGTAGATGAGCATCGTTGAATATATAAATCAAAATCTATTTAAATAAAAAAAAAGATAGTATTTAGTTCAAGATATGTTGACCTATTTGCAAATCAAATCTAACGGGGATGTGGTGGAGAAAAATGCGAAATCATTAGAAACAAGCACACTGTACAAATGTTGTAGCTATAAATCCGACAAAGATTTTGAGTGTATCCATTCTTTTGCTTTTGAGAGCGAAAAGTATATGGTGTATGGAAAAAAATGCGGGCGGGCAAACAATGAAAATAAATATGACTTGCCCCCACCTGTAGACACGATTCTACTCTTTGGTACCCTTTGTGTCGTAAAAAAGTGTGATGACGAGTTTGTATCTTTGACATCTAAAGAATGGTCTAAAATATACGAAACCTTGTTTGGTGGGTTTGAAGATCTGGACAGCGAAGAAGAGCGATCTGTAGATAGTGAAGTATATTCCGACGAAGATTACACAAAGGAAGGATACTTGAAAGACAATTTTGTCGTGGACGACAACGAATTAGAAGAAGAGGACTATATTGAAGAATAAAAATTGAATTTAAATAATTGTTTTTATGATAACCCAGAAATACACCATGAAAGTAAAGGCCGTAGAAAATCCACAACATTTCCGCGGAACCATGTGCAATCACCTCAATCATTATATCATGGATGACACCATCAGTAAAAATGTAGAAATCAGTATCTTTAACTCGTGTATAAAGAAGGCCAAACAAGAAAAGGTCATCCGAAAATGGAACAATGAGATGTTTGTCTTGATGTACTTGAACAAATGTAAGGTCATTTTCTGTCATTTGAAATTGCCGGAAATCATCGAAAAGCTGAAAAGCGACAAACTCTTCGTGTATAACATTGCGTTTAAAAACCACATGGATTTGCTGCCGGAAAAATGGGAACTGAAGATCAAGGAAAAGGAGTTGCGTCTGGACAACAAGTTCTTTCCTAAGATTGAAGCTTCCACGGATAACTTCAAATGCGGAAAGTGCAAATCACGCGCATGTACCTATTATCAATTGCAAACGCGTTCGGCGGATGAGCCCATGACCACATTTGTGACATGCACCAATTGCGGTCAGCGGTGGAAATGTTAAAAGAAATCAAAATACTTAAAAAATAATTCATAAATTAAGAATGGTATATGGTTGATTATTATTTTATTCACCATCCTAGTTGCTCGTCCTCGGGGAGGGGCCTAACCTTCCTACTCCCTTGAACCGGTTATGTACTTGCCTTCTGTTACCACTTCTCCGTTTCGCAGCTTCCGCTTGTCTTGCTCTCTCCGCAGCAGCCTGTCTGGGTCTTAGTGGCTTACTGCCCCTATTTCTACGACCCCCACCTTTTTTAATTCCTCCCCTTCTTCTGCGTTTCCCCCTGAACCCTTTTCCTTCTATTACAGAATATTTGAAAAATAATTCATAACTTAAATAAAATAAAATTAGAACTGATAGTATAAAACCAATTTTTGATAAACTAAGTTTTGAGATGTATTTTTTTATATTAATCATATTTATATGTATATGTATATTAAATTATAATTAAAAGGCGCATCAAATCATTTAAAGTTTACTTTATCGTCTATATATATAATGGACTCTTCTAAACCTCACCAAGATTGGGAGCAAGTCATCTTAGTCAAGCCCAAAACAACAACTTCAAATACTTCGGATAAACCAAACCCCGCGCATTATAAGAAAACTCGGGCTCTTGATGGCGACGAGATTGTGGCGCCACCAAAGGCAAGCAAAGAACTGAAAAAAGCCATTCAACAAGCCCGCATGGCGAAAAAAATGGGTCAAAAGGAGCTGGCGTCTAGTATGAACGTACCCCTTCAAACTATTGTATCCTATGAAAACGGAAAATCTGTTCCCAGTAATGGATTTATTGCGAAATTAGAAAAAAAATTACAAGTTGTATTACCGCGCCCTTCTAAAAAGGGCAATTGATTATTAGTTTTATACATTCTTTGCATAACGACTGTTCTCATCATGCAAGATAAACAATAGACTTTTATTATATGGTATATTGTGCTTCAATACGATATAATATTTAATATATTTCAACGTAGTTTGGTCTGCTTGGAATATTTTTTCTGTTTGAATTTTGACAATATGATTCTTACCAAACAAACAAAACAAATGAAACTGAATCATCCACTTAATCATGGGACTAGGATTTGAAAACACGTAGTCATGGTAACACAACACCATTTCTTTTTTCACGTTTCTCTTTATTTATGATTAGATAAGATATGTGCGATGAATTCAATTCAATTTTTATCGATCCAAAATCTCCAAATCTTGAAGACGCCAATATTCTTTTCCGCCATTGGGTATGGGTCGCATGATGATAAAAGGAAGTCTCTTTTCTCGCAATTCCTTTTCTGCTATGATGTTATTGTCAATGATAAATTGATTGTACTCGGTGAGTGGTTTCGCACCTTTGTTGAGTTGTGAAATACGTATTCCTAAAATACGGGCCCTTTCATATTTGGTTAACAGGGGGTATGTGACATGTAGACTATCATTGATGAATTGGTTTTCATCGCGCGTGATCAAGCATTTTTCATTCATGATTTGAAATGATTCATTTATTTCTTCGGGATGAATGCGCTGAATATAGTCGGTCTTGAATTCATCGTCAATGCGAATGTCAATTTCATCCTCTTGACTTAACTCGTCGCCTTCATCGTCGTCATCAAAATCATCATCCGACACATACATGTCCTCATCCGGAATCATGGCCTCTGCGTTACCAGGAAAGTAATCAGGACCTTCCTCCTCATCATTGTCTTCTAATCCATCCGGTTCTTCACCCACGACATCCTCTTCGTCCGCATCTTCGTCGTCTACGTCTTCCTCCATATCTTCGCCCACATCCTCTCCCACCTCCTCTCCTTCCTCTACGCCTTCTTCTGTTTCTTCATTTTCACTTTCGTTCTCGCTCAGGGGATCTTCTTCGTTCACACTCATGATTTACTTATAATAAAAAAATATATATTTTTAATTCAATTTTTTTCAAACATGACTTAATCTTCACGGAACCCAGTTATGATTACAATGATAACACAAATAGGTGTATTTCATAGAAGTATCGTCATATCGTAAGTAAATCACCTTTTGAGGTACGGATTGCTTATCGTCATTGGACTTGCATTGCGTGTTTGGACACTTGATATTTGAACTATGCGGCAAAGTGGGATCATATTTGGTGTATTCATTGATATGAATGTCTTTTTTCTTAGACTCCTTCGTGAATTTATATACCTTTAAATTTTGAGTATCAATCGCATTGGCGTCTTCATTTCCACAATATTTGCAGTAATAAATCAACTTGTTTTCATCATTTACCTTCATATAGTACATATTGTCACACTTTACACAAAATTCCATGGTCTGTGTATATTGTATAAAACACATATTTTTAATTCAATTTTATTTCATTGATAATCTTTTCAACACGCTCATAATCTATGAATATCTTTTGTGAGTATATGGGGATTTGTAGTATTGTTTTGTTGTACACCGCACCCTTTTTCTTAGATATCGTTTCTAGTACCTCATCTTTGGTGTGCCTAAAATGTTCCTGGATGTCCTTTATGATCTCTTCTTTCTGAAAAGGAATACTGTGTGGATTTGCGTTAAAATGCGCAATCGTGAGTTCGATATTCTTGTATTCAATCATTTTATTGTATTTGCTCACGTAGGAATAATGGTTACATTCTTCAATACCGGGTTCGTTCAAAAGAGGTTTTGATGTCATGGTCATTTGTAATGTAATTAAAATAGAACGAATGGACTGCACCGCGCTCCACTGTTCCCCTTGCCAGGTGTTCAATAAAGAAAGACACACCTTTCCAGTGCGGTAAAAATTGGGGTTGAATCGCGTAGAACCATCATTGCTACAATACGTCACTTTGGGTGGTTTGTATGGATATTCTACTGGAAATTCAAATAAAAACAAGTAATTGCCGTGTTCATAAGGAGTACCCTGCGGTCCAAAAATCAATGCGTACCCATTGGTAATGTCGTCGTCACATGGATAGTAATGAATGTCCAAAATAGGGTCCTTTTGTAAATCACGGATGTCAAGAATGATGCGTTTCAATTGCTCATTCATTACATGTCATATGTGAAGTTGTGTTTAAATAAAAAGGAAAAAAATTGATTCAAAATCAAATTAAAACATCTTTCCCATATATAAACAACGGCCATGGAAAAGTGGTTGAGACCCTTTATTACAAATGAACGAACAAATGTAAACTATACCAAAATAGGGAACCAAGGGCTGAATATCTTTGGCAACAAATATTCCATACCGGATGACCGTGTCAAAGATTTCTATGAAACCTACAAAAAGCATGTATTTGAGGATCATCAAGATGCTTACTTAACAGAGAAACAATTGGATAATGGTAAAATATTGATTGACTTGGACTTTCGTTACGATGACAGTGTGACAACAAAGCAACATAGTCCCGAACACGTGGATGATTTCATAGAGACGATTTTAAACATAATGAACACGATGTTTGACAAGGTACAAGGTAAGCAAATCAAGTTTTATATATTTGAAAAAGAAAACGTGAACCAATGCGAAAACAAAACAAAAGACGGAATACACATCATCATCAATGTTTTATGTGACTATCCCACCAAGATGCTCCTTCGTGACTTTCTCATTTCGGAACTGCCGGATATTTGGGACGATCTTCCACTCACAAACACGTGGAAAGATGTCGTAGACGAAACCGTCATGAAAGGTCACGCGAATTGGCAACTGTATGGTTCAAAGAAACCCGGGGGACAGGCCTATAAACTAAAGTATGTATACGAAAGCAAGATCACCAATGAAATTGAGGTGGATTACAAAAAAATAGACATGACAAAACTACACTTTGATTCCTTGTTTCCGCGATTGTGTGCTCGGGATGTGACCGATTGTCACGACTTTCCTCTACAAGAAAGTCTCCAAGGCGAATATGAGAAATACAAACAGGAATTTCAACACAAGAAACAAACCAAGACCTTGAAACGAAAAGTCACAAATGCGTGTAAAAGCATAGCCGAAGTAAAATCTACCGAAGATCTGGAGGCCATGATTCGCGAACTACACGAAGATACGAATATAGACCACAAGGTCAAGGAAGTACACGCCTATACCATGTGTTTGCCGAAAGACTATTGGGGACCCGGGTCTTATAGCAAATGGATTCGCGTGGGATGGGCATTGAGAAACACGAGCGAAAAACTTCTCCTCACATGGATGTTGTTTTGCAGTCAATCCGAAGACTTTGACTTTCGAAGCAACGACGCCGCGGAGCACTGGGAAAACTTTGATGTCTACAACAAGGAAGGTTTGTCCCAAAAGTCCATCATGTATTGGGCGAAAATGGACAATTACCCCGAGTATATCAAGATATATCATCAAACCGTAGATTACTACATTTACCAATCTTTCAAAACAAACACGGAGTGTGATCTAGCAACCACGCTGTATCATATGTACAAAGATCAATACGTGTGTGTGAGCATCAAGGACAATATTTGGTACGAGTTCACCAACAATCGCTGGTATCCCATTGACAGTGGAAGCACCTTGCGATTGAAGATATCCACCGATATGTATAACCAATACACGACGAAGTTGCTTCATTATCAATCAACGAATCAGGCAAAGCAAAACAACATGATGATTCAAGACGGAAATGCGAATGATTCCGCCAATCAGGTCATTGCGGATTCTTCTAATGATGACTTTGGGGATTATAAAAAAAAGGTCAATGAAATGCTCGCGACGTGTAAGCTGTTGAAGAAAACAAACACGAAAAACAACATCATGCGGGAGGCACGAGAACTCTTCTATGATCGCGACTTTACCAAGAAATTGGACACAAACGCCTACTTATTGGGGTGTAACAATTGTGTCATTGATTTCAAAGAGAAGCTATCTCGTAAGGGAAAACACGACGACTATTTGTCAAAATCTACGGGACTTAATTACATGCCTCTTAGTCATTATGAACGGACTTGCCCGGATATCATTCAGCAAATCAACGAGTTCATGGCACAGTTGTTTCCCAATGAAGACACGAACACTTCCATGTTGCGTGACTACATGTGGGAGCATTTGGCGTCTACCACCATGGGAACAAATGAAAATCAAACATTCAACATTTACACGGGGTCGGGCGCAAATGGTAAATCAAAGTTGGTGGAACTCATGAAAGAAGTCCTCAATGAATATCAAGGAACGGTGCCGATTTCGCTCATCACCCAAAAACGATCCAATATCGGCGGGACCTCATCGGAGGTACACAATTTGATTGGGATTCGCTACGCGGTCATGCAAGAACCCACCAAGGGCGACAAAATCAACGAGGGCATCATGAAAGAGGTCACGGGTGGCGACGAGATCCAATGCCGTGCGTTGTTTAAAGACAGTGTGACGTTTCGCCCCCAATTTAAGTTGGTGGTTTGCACAAACACGCTCTTTGACGTGATGAGCAATGATGACGGCACCTGGAGACGGCTTCGCATTGTGGATTTCCAATCCAAGTTTACGAAATCTCCTTACGAAGACAAGCAATTCCCCCAAGAAGAATACCCGCACCAATTCAAGGTGGATCAAAAAATCAATGAAAAATTCAAAATATGGGCACCCGTGTTTCTGTCCATGCTCGTGGATGTGGCCTATCGCACCCAAGGATTCGTAACCGATGTCGCTCCGGTGGTTTCGGCGACCGAAAAGTACCGCGCCAGTCAAGATGTCCTCACGCAGTTCTACAGTGTCACGTTTGTCCCGAGCAAGCCAAACAACCCCTATGGCATAAAGTTGAAGGAACTCCACAGCCTATTTGACGAATGGTTTCAGAACCACGACAATGGCGAAAAACGCCCTTCAAAAGCAGAACTAAAGTCATTCGTAGAGAAAAAGACAGGGCAAAAGTATTCGGATAGGACGGGATGGAAGATGATATCTGTCTCCGATGACCAAACACCTGAAAGAGATCATCCTGAAAACGACTACATGTCGTAATTATATGTCATAATCGTCTAAAAACGTTAATTTCACACTTTCATCTAAAAAGGCATTCTTTGGCCCACGTAAATCCATTTTTTCATTCAACACGTTGTACACATACACCAAACCTAAAAACAAGTAGCGATATAAGAATGGAAATATCAACGCAAACCCATACAATAAGATATGATTTTTCAGATTCAGTTTATTTTGAGAAAACAGAAAAATGAAGATGCACAGTAAAATAAAGTAATAGATATACGTCGCCTTTGTACTGTATTCCACCACTTCATCGCTGACTTCATTGCGGTATTCCACTTTGCGTTTGGTTCGTTCGCTCTCGTTTATCATACGATTTAGATCTTTCTCCAAAATACTCAAATTGTTCTCAAACATGTTGATGTTAGAAGACAAATCTCTCCCAAACGACTTGTACAGTGTCATGTTATTAGACAGATCCTCTTTTCGCTCTTCAAATGACATCTCGGAACTATTCCCAAACTTCGTATTAAATTGGGTTGTTTCGTATTCACTTCGCTTGTCTTGGATGTGTTGATAGATTTTGGGTCCATATTTTTTCTCAAAGTATTCCTTTTCAATTTCTAGTAGTTCTTTCATATACACATTTCCTTCTTCCACTTTGTCATAATACTTTCGTTGCGTGATAAAGATGTCGTCTGAGTCAAGTCCTTTGAAGTCTACGTCCATATTCAGGGTGCCTAATGAGGTCCCGGTAGTCGGGGTCGTGAAGATGGAAGGACAAATTTGTTTCAATGTATCTACATTAAAGTTTAATTCATCTAATAAATCGGTACTCATTTAATTATATTAATCATTTATTTTTATTTTATGAATTTGTTACGCTAGTCTCACATTCTTCGGACACGACATCTTTTTGCATATGTGGCGGTAAATCCGTCTTCTTTAACTCCCCGCCGCGGTTTAAATATTGACTTGAATGTGCGAAATTGTATTGATCGAAATCAGTATGATCACGGAATACCATGTCCATGGTTACATAACCTAAATACAACACCATGCATCCTAGACCAAAGCCAATCAATCCCATCAAAGCATTTTCCGGAATCATTCCCATATTAGATAGCCCCGTCACAATAAGCAATGCGAGAAGAATATAGGTCATGTTTTTGAATACATTGATTTGATATTTTCGCTTTTTTTCATAGTAATCGTATATGATTTGTTTTCGCTTGATGATTTCATTTTGCTCCTCAATACTTTGAATTTTGTCTTCAATGATTGCCTGTTCTCCATTGTCGCCTTCTATGACTTCCTCGATAAAGGATATATGATGGGCTTGATTGTTCAATTGCTTCATGCGATTTGAAATGGATTTCATAAATTGACCGTTGTTTCTTCCAGATTCAATGGCTAAATCATGATTCTTTTCTCTCACCGCATCTACGCTATCATCCAATGAAAAATCACTAACCTTCCCTTTATCTCTTTGCATATCATATGTATCCATTTCCGTATTCATAGGCACGGTTGAAAATGCCGCCGCACTCGTTTGTTCACTAATCGCATCTAACAATTTCAAGCCATCTTTATCTGTTGCCCCATTTAAGAACGTTATAGTATTTATAGGATTAGCCATATATATACTATAAAGATTAAAGAAATAGTGATGAAAAAAAACTCTTTTCACTATCACATTTTTTTTCCTTTTCGTCTTGAAGTCTTCTTTGTCTATCTGTCTCTAAAATAGCCCCACTTGCGTCAATCGGAGGAGGTTTCCACTTTGGATCATATTCGTGAAATACGATATCACTTCTTAAATAAATGTCGTAAAGACAGAGACAAAGATAAATGAAAAAGATTCCGGTACCAAGTCCAAAAAGTATGGCATACATGGCATCGGAAATAAATTGAGGAACATAGTTGTGTACGAGTGTGAGGGCAATCATGACAATCAAATAGAACAAAAAGGTATACAATATATGAAGTTGTACTTTATTCTTATAGTAATAATATCTGTATATCTCAAATTGTCGCTGATTTTCCTGTATATTTCCAAGTGTATCCTCGTGGCGTTTTTTAATGATATCATTCTCTAGTTTCATGGAATCATTGGTATATTTTTGATTGCGATACATGTCTGACGAATAATCATAGGTATCGCCCAGTCGGGCTGCGTTGTCTTCTAATAAATCCAATGTGGCTTCGTGAGAAGTTAAATTGTCTTTTAATAAATCGGACATTGTATTTAATGCGCCTGCTCCGTCACTACCACCAACACTGCTATTGAACTTTGCGTCTAAATATATATATTCATTATCCGTATCTTTCCCAGACTTATTGGCCCCATACAAATCATAATTGTACAATTGATCGTATAACGCTTGATTAAGATCATGTTGTGCATCCTTAGCATCTCTGATTGTATTTAATTGACTTGAATCATTATTTGAAACATGAGTTTGAATCTTATCTGCCATTCTTCTATATAATAGAAAATGAATTTATTTTTTCATGAATTGAAATAAAGTGATGACTCCACAAATAGATGCGATTCCAGCAATGGTCATTTTGTATTCAATGGTTTCTAATGCGTTTTTGTTGTCCCTATTTTGCGCCTGACTTAGTTTTTGTTTGTGAGATGCCCCTTCCATTTCAGTACGAAGTTTGCGGTGTTCATCTACAATGGTTTTGAATTCATTCAAACCACTATCGGTTTTTTGTAGCCATGAAAGTTCAATGGCACTCATGGAATTGAATTCATCTAATAAGTCCTTGAATGCGGTGTCTATATCCCCCTTTTTACTATCTAAATCTGCTTTCAAATCTTTTAAAAGTTGGTTATACCCACAATGACTTGCGGCATCAAAAGGCGTGGAGGACGCGTTTCCAGATAAATCACTATGGTCAGCATAACTGATTAACTCAGTGTCTTCCGCATCCCGCAGGCAAGCAAGATTGTCTGAATTTGTGGTATATTTTCGGTGGTGATAGGTTCCGGTGTTCGCATCACTTGATCCTCCACATTTATACAAATACTTTTTATTCTCTTCCGTGATGAGTTCATTACTTAACACACCCGCATTAAATATTCCATAGCAATTCTCATTGGAGTTACAAGAGGTTTTTTGTTCATTAATATTCTCACTTGTTGCAGTCTCAGAATAACAAAGACCAGTAATCTGTTCATATTTATCCCCTAATTTATGCACATCACCTGCAGCATTATCAGGATAAAACACGCCGTCATATCCAACATAACCATTTTTTTTCATATTCTGTCCCACTTTATATTTATCATCACTGGCGTTGTATACATTTATCACGTTTTTGTCGCTACCAGTATAGTTTCCATAATACTTTGTAGAAGAACCAGCCGTAAGTTCTCTATAAGGTTTGCGATTAAACTTCATTGTCAACTTTCCACTTGAATTAATATACAATAGGACCATGACCTTTGTATTGTCACCCGCGTCTTTTCCTTTCAAGTAAGTATCCGTTACGGTATCGGTATTAGCCTTTAAAAGTTCAATAGACGGATCGTTTTCATTTGTAATGAGAGAGTCTTTGTACATAGTACTATCCATCACATAATCGGCATCAAACGCCATAATATCATCGTGATTAGGGATGCTACCAGTCAGTGAATATTCTGAACTATTGGTACCGGCATCATCAATCGGACCATCACGAGAAACCAACTTTACTACTCCTGGTGATGAAGCCGAACCGGAATACACCAATGTTAGGGTATATGTTTTGGGGGTTGCGAACTCATCATTACATTTTTTTGTCAATTCATCTGAATTATAGGGATAACTATCTTGTGATATGGGATTTTTGCCACAATTAAATGTAAGTGATGCTTCTGGAGTATGAATACTAGTATCATTACATTGGATAAAATCAATTCCTTGATTTACATAAGTAGCATCGTGTCCAACATCTGAAAAGTATGTGGGCAAATCTCCAAACCCACCACCATTCGGTAAAGAATATCTATATCCATCATTAAGAACACGCATATCTAAATTTAAATACGTTTCTTGAGCTGGAAATATAGTAGTATCAGTCCTCACCACCTCAGCAGTAAAGCCCTCCTCAACACTAACGGGTACCCCATCAGAATTTGGCGACGTTTCATTTGTCGTGATATAGGCATCACTGCTCATGACTTCCCCGGAATCCACGCGCGCCTTTTGAACCAAATCGCTATATTTGCTCAAAAAAGCCGCGCCCATGTAATCGTTCATTTTATGACCAATATATTTATGCCCATTATTATAGATATCTTTCATGTGTACTATATTCTTGATTTGATTATCCATAGTATTCTGGTTTTCTACTATATCCTTACAAAAAAGACTGAAGACTCGGGCTTGTCTTGCTTTTGATACATTTCTGTTGACTTCGCGTGCCCTCGTATAAAGTGCTCTTGCGATAGGCAACTTTCGTACATAGGATAGTATAGCACCACTGGTATTGCTGTGTGATGCATGATTTACTTTGTGATTGAATGAGTGCAAGATTTCCCAATATGGTCTATCATCATTGAGGCTAGGCATACACGATGATTTCAGTTCATTCACCGCCGGATAAAGCTCCTCCATGTACTTGGTTCTATATATGCTTTGTGATTGATACCACTTTGCGAAATAATCTAAAAATCCTTCTTTTCTGGTGACTCCCGTATAATGTTGTCGTATATGATTAATCGTGTACTGATCCACGGGGCTAAAGACGCTTGAGTTGTAACAATTATGAAATAAATAGTCACTAAACACGGTGAAATCAATTCCAAAAATAGAATGCTGGGTGGTTCGATCAAACTGCACTTTTTGCGTGGATAGTCTAATGAACTGAATTATGTTCGTCCAAGGTCTTCCACTTAACCAGGTAACATTATAAATATTATTTGGGTCGTAATTCTTATTTGACGAGATTGCTTCCATGGAGGCATTGTTCTTAAAAAAGCCAAAGTTCGTATTGTTATATATTTCAAGATGATCATAAAAGCCATGCACAAACTTGTCAATATTCATTTGATTTTCGGTAAAGTATTTGCACCACACCAGTAAATAGTGTGTAAACCATATACACTTCCACACCGAAGGCATATTCGGGTCATTGTAGTTATGATACCATCTGCTACCATTGTGCGTGACTTGATCCAGGTCAAAGGTGGGTTCATCGGAAGCAAGTTCAAATGTCAATGGTGATTCATAGTTTCTCAAATTCCACAATATTCGCGCACTTCGCCACCATTTATTAATCATGATAGAAACTTCCTCGCCCCAATTTCTTCCAGATAATTCTGATGTAGCACTCTCCGTTGTGCCGGAGCCATTGTAGAAAAGTCGCAGTCGTTTCACCATGACTTCTTGGAAGATGGGCATGCATCCATCTTTGATATATTGCATATTGTCGTGCACAATTTGCAACTGATCAATCGCCTGCGTCAGTACCTCTATATGCGCAATGTTATAGGGCCCCATGTGTGCGGCCAGATTTCCTTGTGAAGATCTCTGTAAAGACTCTTTTATGTCTTGAAAATGCCTTTTGAAATCATCAAAGGAAAGGCTCCCGTCAAAGGGATCTATGTCTGTTTCAAAGCCCTCTACCTTTGTGTCCAAGGCAGACATCGTATTTGCTATCCTTTCATTTGTTTCCTGTGCCGAACTTTTCTTGAAAGGGTTCGGATACAGGGTCAATGTCCAGTTTCCCCACCCATAGTGGCGCACCCCGGAATGATGCCTCATTTCAATGTCACTGTTTTGACAACTACCAATCCAACTCTGTTTGCGGGCCTCACACGCGGCACTCGTGGTCGGTGTTGGTCCACCATACTCATTATCATCAAACCAATCTTTGTTTGCCATATGCGGATAGCCTTGACATGGACCATTGATTTTCATATCACATTGGGCGCGTCTCATCCATCTATCCCCTACAGCATTATTTTTACCACAATCGCTAGGAAATCCGACCCTATTTTCAGGTGGTATATCATCATTAAAATTACAAGAGCTCCACGAATTCTTATCAAATAAAGCGTCACTGTAATTATCATACAATTTAAAATCCACATTGAACCTATTCTTTGTACCCTTTAACCACGCGCTTGTGAATACATTCCACATGTCCGTATCGCCAATGGGAGTCAACCGCTTGTAAACAATGTTGTGTTTAATTGGTTCACTGTATCGGTGCCCGCGACTTTTATACTCAATGTAAAATGGCAATGGTTGTTGCTTCAACATGGCATTAAACGTTTCCTTGTTTTCAGCTTGTCCTGTTTTATGTGTATTAGATAATACAATAGGAGGCATAT
>MDTD01161051.1_pt1 | contig 19388 bp, 6 predicted proteins | sample 811221 | NCBI WGS metagenome assembly MDTD01 (sample SAMN05326646, study PRJNA326480) | marine metagenome | isolation source: seawater | place: Pacific Ocean: South West | collected 2011 | reverse complement strand
GGAACAGCGACAACACCGCATGCTTGGCCCTGTGTCCCACCAACAGCACAAGGCAAAGCGATGAGTCTTGTGCCTGTGACTTGGGCTATGAATGGAACAGTGACAACACCGCCTGTGTGGAAACCCAAACCATCACCTGCCCCGACAACAGCACCTTGCAATCAAACAACACTTGCGCCTGTAACACGGGCTATGAGTGGAACGGTGACAACACCGCCTGCGTGGAAACCCAAACCACCACTTGTCCTGACAATAGCACTTTGCAATCAGATAACACCTGCGATTGCGACAACGGTTATGAATGGAACGGTGAGAACACCGCCTGCCTCACGCCCTGCCCCAGCAACAGCACAAGACAAAACGATGATTCATGTGCGTGCGACAGTAACTACGAATGGAACAACAGCAGCACCGCCTGCCTCACGCCCTGCCCCAGCAACAGCACAAGACAAAATGATGACTCCTGTGCATGTGACAGCGATTACGAATGGAACAGCGGTAATACAACCTGTCTCGCCCTTTGCCCCGTCAGCAGCACAAGGCAAGGTGATGAGTCGTGTGCCTGCGACAGCAACTACGAATGGAACAACAGCAGCACCGAATGTCTCGCGCTCTGCCCTGATAACAGCACAAGACAAGGCGATGATTCGTGCGCATGCGACAGCGACTATGAATGGAACGGGAACAACACCGTATGTCTCACACCCTGCCCCGATAACAGCACAAGACAAGACGATGATTCGTGTGCATGCGACAGCAACTACGAATGGAACAGTGACAACACGCAATGCCTCACACCCTGCCCCGATACCAGCACAAGACAAGATGACGATACTTGTGCCTGCGAAGAAGGCTATGTGTTAAACACAGACGCCAGCGCCTGTGCGGTTGATGCGGACAATGATGGGGTTGAGGCTTCGCTGGATTGTAACGACCAAGATACCAATGTAGGCGCAATTGCGCTTGATCCTGACTGTGATGGTGTGCCGACCATTCTTTCTGAATCGTGGAAGACTCGAACTGTGCCTAGAGATATGTCCTACGAGAATAGCGCAACACAGGTTTTTGCTGCTGACGTGGATGGCGATGGCGATATGGATATTCTTTCAGCCTCTTATGGGGACGACCAAATTGCCTGGTATGAAAACGATGGCGGTCAAGGCTTCACACATCACATTGTTACGAGCGATGCCAATGGGGCCTACGACGTTTTTGGTGTCGACGTGGATGGTGATGGTGATATGGACATACTGTCTGCGTCTACAACGGATGATAAAATTGCGTGGTATAAAAATGACGGCAACCAAAACTTCACGGCGCATACCATCACCACCGATGCAGAGGGTGCACGAAGTGTTTTTGCCGCGGATCTAAACAACGACGGTGACGTCGATGTGCTGTCCGCTTCATATGGCGATGACAAGATTGCTTACTACAGAAACGTCAACCAAACTTTTACAGCTGTTGTCGTTAGCACCGATATGATGGGAGCTGCCGATGTTTATGCTGCCGATATAGATAACGATGGCGATATGGATATTCTATCGTCGTCTGAAACAGACCGTAAAGTCGCTTGGCATGAAAACGATGGGGCTTATTCCCCGAGTTTTACGACGCACGTCATAATTGAGGATTATTTTGCTGTTGAGAATTATGGGTCACCCCACAGTATTTTTCCCGCTGACATGGACGGTGATGGTGACACCGATATACTCTCGGCGAACGTGTCCCAAGTCATTTGGCTCGAAAATGATGGCAGTCAATACTTTACGATGCACAATATCGCTACTGATTTAAGTGGTGCCATTAGTGTTGTCGCTGCTGATATGGATAATGATGGAGATTTGGATGTGCTTTCGGCATCAGCGACCTGGGCGTATCCAGGGCCACAAATCGTGTGGTTTGAAAACGATGGCGATCAATCCTTCACCACGCACACAGTGACAACACAAGCTGGTGCTAGAGCTGTTGTTGCCGATATGGATAATGATGGTCTGTTAGACATACTTTCTTCAACTGATCTGAATAATGAGATTTGTTGGTATGAACAACTCTCACCTGACAATTGCCCATCTGACTCTAACCCGGAACAAGCAGATATCGATCGCAATGGCGTGGGTGATGCTTGTGAAGCATGTCCTGCCACCACCACTCGTCAAGAGAATGGCCTATGTGGTTGTGATGAAGGATATGAATGGAGCGTATTTAGCAACCAATGTGAATTGCCCTGTCCAGTTTTAAGCAGCCGGCAGGCAGATAACTCATGTGCTTGCGATATTAGCAGCTACGAATGGAATAACGATAACACAGCATGTATTGCACCTTGCCGTACCAACAGCACCAGGCAAAATGATGATTCTTGCGCGTGCGATACCAACTACGAATGGAACTACGAAAACACAGAATGTGTTGAAGCGTGTCCCTCTAACAGCACCAGACAAAATGACGACAGCTGCACCTGTAACGAAGGTTATGTCATCAGTATTGATGGTAATACGTGTTGGGCCGATTCGGATGGCGATGGTATCAGGGAGGCAGCGGATTGTGATGACTCAAATGCCGAACTGGGCGCTATAGACCTCGACCCAGATTGCGATGGCGTCCCCACCATCCCTGCGCACCCCTGGGCAACCCACGACATCACCATCGAGTTGAACGGAGCCAACAGCGTTTACGCCACTGACTTAGATAAGGATGGGGACATGGATCTGCTCTCGGGCAATGCTTTTGAGCCCGATAAAATCGTATGGTACGAAAACAATGGCGATCAAGACTTTACAGCTTACACAATCACCACCAACGCGAACGGCCCTCAAGATATCTTCGTCGCTGATATCAATAATGACGGCCACATGGACGTCGTGTCAGCATCACGCGTCGATGATAAAATCGCATGGTACGAAAATAATGGGAGTCAGGGTTTCAGCCGGCGTACGATCACCACCGACGCAGATGGGGCCTACGGTGTCTTTGCGGCTGATATAAATAGTGACGGTCACATGGACGTACTCTCAGCGTCTAATTATGACGATAAAATCGCTTGGTACGAAAACAATGGCAGTCAGATCTTCACGGAGCGCGTCATTACCACCTCTGCGAACGGTGCTTTCGACGTTTTTGCGGCTGACATGGATGATGATGGCGACATGGATATTCTCTCAGCTGCTTCTTTAGATAATGAAATTACATGGTACGAAAACAATGGGTCAGAGGTCTTCACCGCCCACAGCATCACGACTGATGTGACTAGGGTCAAACGAGTTTTCGCCATCGACCTGGACAATGACGGTGACATGGATGTGTTATCAGCCGCTGAGTACGATGATGCTATTTTTTGGTACGAAAATGACGGATTCGAAGCTTTCACAACTCATACCATTACCACTGATGCCAACGGTGCTTACGATGTGTATGCCGCTGACGTTGACAACGATGGCGATATGGACGTTCTTTCGGCATCTGAAGATGATGACAAAATCGCGTGGTACGAAAACGACGGTTCTTTAGACCCAAGCTTCACAACGCATATCGTTACTGCCGACGCACTCGGCGCTCAAAGCGTTTTTGCCGCCGATGTAGACAGCGACGGCTACCTAGACATTCTTTCGGCATCTGCTGATGACGATTCCATTTGCTGGTATGAACAACTCTCACCTGACAACTGCCCCGCCATCGCCAACGCAGATCAGACGGACACCGATGGTGATGGGGTCGGTGATGCGTGTGCAGAGTAACCTGTTAACAAAAGCACTCACTCTGAACCTTAATTGAATCTCAGGAGACCAAAATGAAAAATACCTTCTCAAATTCCACAGGATGGCTCTCCATACTTTTCGCCCTCACAGGTTGCCTCACCCCCAACGATGCGCCGCCCCAGGAGCACCCGTGCCAAGTACAAAACCATTGCCTTCACGATCCTGAAACCAACGAATCGACCTGTGAAGAAGGTTACGAATGGGAAGATCTCAACGATTCAGACAATTACAACTGCGTTTTGGACTCCAACTTCGAAACAGATGCCGGTACCAACACGGGCACGAACACGGGCAACAATACGAACGAGGATGTCTTGTCCACCCCATCCAACCCCAACCCAGCCCAAGGTGCATCCGATGTGAACGTATCCACCAACCTTTCGTGGACCGTTTCCACCAGCGATGGTTCGGCCATTCTCTGCGATGTGTGGATAAACGGCGGCGACGAAAACCTCACCTTTGAAGACCTCGACACCTTCAATGTAGCGGTGACAAAGCAAGCGGGCACCTCCTATGAATGGGGGGTCGAATGTACAAATGGCACCGAAACCCGGGCCAGTCCCACCTGGTCCTTCACCACCGCCTGCCATGCACCCGCCCCTTGCCCAGACCTGCCCACCATGACCGATGATGACGGCAATACCTACGCCACCGTTCAAATCTGTAATCAGTGCTGGATGGCGGAAAACATGAATATTGGCTACCGCGTAGATGCAGAACTAAACGGCCAACTGGACAACGATGCCATCGAACGATTTTGCCCATCCATCAGCTACCTGCAAAACTCCGAGACGGGTTGCGACACCTACGGCGGTCTTTACCAATGGGATGAAGCCATGTACCACGGCGAGCGAGGCGATCGGGGCATCTGTCCGCCCGGCTGGCATGTGCCCACCGACTCAGATTGGCAAACCCTAGAAAAAGCATTGGGCATGCCCGCCAATGAAGCATCAGAATACACCACCGGCATGTTTCGGCGGGGTGAAGATGCAGCGGTTGGTTCGCAGTTGGTGTCCGGTGGCTCATCAGGTTTTAACGCCCTCTTGAGCGGAAGCGCCATGGAGGTCATTGGCGGTAACTACGGCGCCAGTGCGGCGGGGACCGCGGGTTATTTTTGGACCTCTACCAGCGTGTCCAGCAATGCCATTTATCGCAGCATCTTCGATGATGAACCTGAAGTGCAACGCAAAAATGAAAAGAAAACCGCAGCGCTTTCTGTTCGATGCATTAAAAACTAACCTGTTTTACCCGCGGGCAGCACAATACAGGGGTGGCTAACCGTTCCCATCACAAATCCCTATTATCTATAAATTATTATTTTTAACTGCCCCGTTCGCTCCCTTAGCGAAACTGATCTATAATGTGCATGGTTAGAGGGGGTATCTATGCACCGTTGGTTATTCTGCTGCTTTTTAAGCGCTGCGTTTTTGAATTTAGCCGGTTGTCCGGGTCAGGGTCTTGAAAACCCGCCCGATGATGCGCCCCAAGACAAGCCCAAAGACGATCCACCAAAACCTCAAATGGATGCGGGCAGTGACACCCCTGAACCTGAAACAGATGCAGGCAATGAAACGCCGGAACCTGTAATTGATGCGGGCAGTGACACCCCTGAACCTGAAACAGATGCAGGCAATGAAACACCGGAACCCGAAATGGATGCGGGAAGTGATACCCCTGAACCTGAAACAGATGCAGGCAATGAAACGCCGGAGCCTGAAATGGATGCGGGAAGTGATACCCCTGAGCCTGAAGCAGATGCAGGCAATGAAACGCCGGAGCCTGAAATGGATGCGGGCAATGAAACGCCGGAGCCTGAAATGGATGCGGGCAGTGACACTCCTGAAACTGAAACAGATGCAGGTAATGAAACAACAGAACCCCAGGTAGATGCAGGCAATGAAACCCCAGCTCCAGAAACAGACGCTGGCAACACAGTGGTGGCCGACACCACCCCGCCCGAAACCAGTTTGGATTCCCATCCCGAGGCTTTGACCAACAACCCGCAGGCCACCTTCGCCTTTAGTGCCAATGAATCACCTGCCACTTTTCAATGCAGTTTGAATGGTGCCAGCCCGGCTACGTGCACCTCACCTCACTCACTCACCCTCAGCAACGATGGCGAACATAGTTTTTCGGTGTATGCCGTTGACGAAGCGGGCAATGCCGATGCCACGCCAGAAAGCTTTACGTGGACGTTGGATACCACGGCGCCGACCACCATCATCGACAGTGCGCCTGACGCCTTAACCAACCAAACCGAAGCGGTTTTCGAGTTTTACAGCAACGACGGCGAAGCCACTTATGAATGTCAGCTGGACAACGCCGATTTTTTGCCGTGTACCTCCCCGAAAGCTTATACCTTAACCCAAGACGGCCCCCATTTCTTTACGGTGCGCGCCACCGATGCCCTGGGCAATGTTGAGAGCAATGGTGCAGGGTTTATTTGGGACTTGGACACCGCGGCGCCGGTGACCACTGTTTTGACGGGTCCAGAACCCATCAGTGCATCCGTTGATACCACCATTACTTTTGAAGCCGATGACTCGGTCGCTATTTTTTATTGTCGATTCAACAGTGACCCTTTCGAGATCTGTACTTCACCTCACGTCTTTACAGGGCACGCCGAAGGTACTCACGTTTTTGAAATTTACGCGACCGACGCTTTAGGCAACCAAGAATCCCCTTCTGTCTTGTGGGCCTTTGAAATATCTATGTGTGGAAACCTTGTCATTGACGCTGGTGAAGCATGTGATGGGCCTCAAGATTGTGTTGCGATCGATGCGAATCGCTTCTCAGCGGGTGCTGCGTTATGCAGCGATGATTGTACCTCTCAAAGTCTGGATACTTGCAGCATTCAACTGTTTTCTGGTGAAGAAGAACCCAGCATTGCAATTCTGAACGACATCTATTTTCGTGACAACATGCATTCCCCAATGGACATCGGCGACATCGACGCTGATGGCGATCTTGATGTCATCGTAGGTTATAACCGTAATTTTCACGACCCGCTCCTACGCATTTTTCTGAATGACGGTGCTGCCAATTTCACTGCCAGCAGTGAGGATTTTTCTTTAGACTTTTCTTCTTCCGCTCTGTCCGAAGTGGCCTTGATTGATGTGGATCAAGACGAACTGCTAGACATCATGGTCTACGTCAAAGGCTATTCCACCGATTATTCGGCTTGGCTCCGCAACACCGAAAATGGAGACTTCGATGAAGTCACCTACCAAAACGAAAACTACAACGGCAACTTCGGCGTCTTTGACATTAATGGTGATAACCGCATGGATATGGTCGGAACCAACCCACTGCACTGGATGGCAAACAACTGGAACGATGAATTTCCCACAACCACCGTATTCAGCGCTGCGGACCATCATCATGTGCTTTGCTACGACTACGATCGCGATACAGACTTGGATTGCTTTGGCAGCAAAGATTACAGCTCTGCTGAGCGGGTTTATGTCTATACCAACACTGGGGAAAGCACTTTTGAAACTGCCTATGGCAACCGAGACTACGTATTCATACTGTTAAAGGTGGTTCATCAATTTTTCTTTGCGGACATCACTGGAGACAATTGGCCGGATTTGGTTGTCATCGATCTTGAAGGCGTTCACTGGTACCCAATCGATGCTCAAGGGTTCGTTTTTAAAAACGCCGATACCAACCATGCGGTAAAAAATACAATCATGGAGTTTCCTCATTCCACCAACAGTTCCTGGAATGGTGGCGGGCGCGCAGCAGTTGCAGATCTCGACGACGACGGCGATTCAGACCTCGTGGTCGCGATCAAAGGCACACATTATAATGACTTCCAAAACGGTGAGCTGATTTGGCTTGAAAACGATGGCCGAGGGGACTTCGAAAGCCGTTTCATCACCAACCAAATAAACGACAACACAGATATCAAGGTGGGCGATTTCGACAGCGACAATGACCTCGATATTATTTACCTGTCCGAAAGCAACGAACAGCTGGGTTGGTTTAAAAACCTGCTTTATGATTGCGAACCCGGTTTCACAGGTGGTGTGACACCTGGTGCGTGCAACGCCTGTATGTCAAACAATGCCAACCTGCCCGATTGCACCACTTGCAATGCAGGCTGGTCAGGCGCGTACTGCAACGTTCCACCTCCAACACCAACCACCACACTGATCGACACCCCTCCCACTCACACACCGGATGATACAGCAGAATTCACCTTTTCCAGCGATGATGCCACTGCCACTTTTGAATGCCGCATCAATAATGATGATTTTGCTTCTTGCACTTCGCCTCATTCCGTAACCATTCTTGTTGACAGTTTTAACACCTTTGAAGTTCGAGCGACCAGCGCACTGGGCCGAACCGAAACAATCCCAGCATTTTTCACCTGGACGCGGGACAACATCGCCCCCCAAACCAGCAACCTCACTGGGCCCGAATCAATCCATCACGAAACAAGTGTCTCCTTTGATTTTGAAGCCACGGAAGACCACGTTTCCTTTTTCTGTCGAATGAATACCGACGCTTTTGAGCCGTGCAATACGCCCCATACTGTCACCGAACTTACGGAAGGCAATTATACTTTTGAAATCTACGCAGTCGATGCGGCAGGCAACACCGAAGCCACACCCAAACAACTGTCTTTCGAAATAGACTTTTGCGGTAACGGCATTTTGGATGCAGAAGAATTCTGTGATGCACCCATGGAATGCACCACCATCGATAACGACCAATATATTGGTGGCAACGCAACCTGCAACGCCTCTTGCGCCGGTTACGATGTCGAATCTTGCCAATTGCGCGTTTTCGGTTTGGCACCCGTTTACATTGACACCGATGAACGTCGTTATACGGCATTATTAGCAGCTGATATCAACGATGACGGCTATACGGACATTGTCGTGAACTCTTCCGCCGGGAGCGGTACCGAATTGGGTCTCGAGTGGTACGAAAACAACAGCGGCGAGGGCTATACCAAACATGAGATTCCTCCATTATACAATTCCAGTGTGAGTGAAGTGTTTGTTACTGCGATCGATTTTGATGGGGACGGTGACAAAGATATCATCACCCGCGGCTACGGTTTTTACGACCATCTGCTGTTTTGGCATAAGAATAACGGACAAAATGATTTCACAACCCAGTCTTATTCCTTTTTTCAAACGCAAGAGAACCTGCGAAGCGCCGACATCGCCGACCTGGATCGGGATGGCGATTGGGACATCATCACCAGCGGTGACTTAAAATACGTGGCCTGGCATGAAAATGACGGCAACGAAAACTTCACCTCTCACATCATTGAAAACGAATTATGGGAAATCAATGCTGCGCATCCCGTTGATCTTGATGAAGACGGTCACCAAGACCTTGTGGTGACCACCCGTGAAAACGATATTTTTTGGTATAAGCATGATGGTTTTGGAGGATTCTCCAAAAACGACATTAAAACGGTCACTCAAGACGGAAACACAAAATTGGCAATCGCAGATGTCGATAAAGATGGTGATCTTGATATTGTTACTGGCACCCACATATCAAGCGGCGGTAGCACCCAAATAGCTTGGCTCGAAAATGATGGCAGTGAAAATTTCACAGCGAATAATTTAAACACACCCTTTCAAGCTTATGTTTCTGTTTACGCCATGGATCTGGACGCGGACAATGACATTGATATCATTGCGGCTCCCAGAAGCAATGGTGAGCAAGCCATCTATTGGTACGAAAACGACGGAACGCAGAATTTTGAGCTGGGAACCATCATCGAAGATTACTACGTTTTATCCGCAGCAGATATGGATAATGATGGTGATAAAGACATTGTTTTCAGCACGGAGTTTGACTGGCCCACACAGCAAATTGGAATCATCAATAATCAAAGATTCGATTGTGAATGGGGTTTTACCGGTACCGACTGTGATCGCTGTACTTTTTCTAACCATGTTGCTGAAGGTGATTGTCCCATTGCGCCACACACCTTTTTGTTAACTGCTCCCGAATTTTCCTCTACAGACAATGAACCCGTATTTACATTTGTAGGGAATACAGATGACGCGACATTTGAGTGTCGTATCGATGAAGGGGACTATCTGCCCTGTATTTCTCCCTTTCAAACCAGCCCGCTCAGCGTGGGTTCGCACCGAGTCAATATTCGCTCCATCTCCGCTGAAGGTTTTGAAGACACCACCCCTACTGTTTCTATTTTCTGGGTCGAAGAAAACACCAACGAATGTGAACTCCAAACCGACAATTGCCACGCACTGGCCACTTGCACCGATACAGAAGACAGTTTTGAGTGTGACTGTCTCCCGGGGTATTCAGGTGATGGTGTGAGTTGTGAAGACATCGATGAATGCGATACGGGTGAACATGATTGCGTTCACCCCAACGCCTGCGAAAACACCACCGGCAGCTTCCAATGCGTTTGCGCCGAGGGCTACACCGAGCAGCCCGAACACACCCCCTGCGCTGACATTGACGAATGCGCCCTCATTGCCGCTGATGTAACGGGCGAAACCCTCACCGATTTTAGCCCCGAAGAAATCATCCCCTGCTACGATGCACCGCGCATGAACCGTTGCCCCGATAATGCCGTGGCCATTGGCTTACATGCGGATTGGTACGTGTTCGCTAAAAACCTCGAACTCCTGTGCCAAGGCTTTGATGAAAATGGCGCTTTAAACGACAACACGCAAAACACCGCTGCCATGGGTGATCCGTCAACCAGCAGCGGTGAAGTGCTCTGTCCCGCCGGACAAGTGGCAGTGGCCGCGAGTCTCGAAATGTCTTTTGGTTCTCACTATTATCGAATTGGCCGCATGCGTTTGGACTGTGCCCCCATCAGCGAAGTGCTCAGTGCCAATGCCAACCCCACCCTCACCCCAACCGATTGGGCGCCCACTTACAGCATCCATGACACTGAACACAGCCACACCTGTCCCGCCGGAGCGGTGATTACGGGAATCGATGGCCAAATCCCCCAACTCAACAGTGATCATGTGGCCAATATTCGCGTGGCTTGCAGACCCCTGCAGCAAAGAAGCATGCCCCTTCACGATTGTGACGCTTCAACCACCTGCGTGAACGAGCCGGGAGGCTACACCTGCCAAAGCGACTAAAGGGCCATTTCCTTTATGACCCAACCCTAAATATGTTACCTAAAAGGGCCTTCTCGCTCACGAACGGTACGCCATGTCGCCTTTGAAAAATGCAGACACCCAAAAGCTCGTGCTCTCAGCGTTGGGACTCTTTGCATTGGCCATCGGCTTTCACCAATTCCTTTGGCATACCGATTCGCCCTACCTCTTCACGCGGGATGACAATCTCACTTATTTTTTACCGCTCATCAAATGGCACACCCAGGTGGTGTCCTCTTTTCACCTGCCCCGCATGAACTGGGCCCACGGCGTAGGTTGGGACCCTTTCATGAGCTGGCAAGCCGGACTTTTTTATCCGCCTTATTTGGTGGCGCACTGGCTCAGTGAACTGATTCAAATGCCCCACGCCATCTTTGAAATCAGCTTTGTGATGCACCAAATGATTCTGGCCGTTTTTATTTTGCTTTGGGGGCCACAACGGCAGGTGCATCGCGTTTTGTTGGCCGTGGCATTGATGTTTGCCCCCGCATCTTTTTTATTGGGCACCAACTGGCATTTGTACGGCGTATCCCATGTTTGGTGGGTGGGCGGTGCGCTGTGGATACATGGTCAAAACAAACAAGAGCGCCCTTTTGCATCATTGCAATCTAAAGCCATTTTATTTGCCATGGTGTTGATGTTTTTTTCCGTCAGCCATCCACAAATGTTTGTTTGGGGTGGGCTGTTTTGGGTCATGTGGTTGCTCATTCAATACCCCTTCCATCAGACATGGCGCCAAGCCCTTTTGCTATTGCTGTGCACCCTTCCTTTGTGGCCGTCTTTGATTCTTTTGAAATGGGTTTCACTCGGTTCCAGCGAAGTGAACCTCCGCGCCATCAATGATACCTTGGCGCTTGAGCGGGCCGTACCCCTCTCTGTTTCCATGTTGGGCGCCTTGCTGGGCAATCTGGGCGATGTCATTCAAATCCCCATGCATAAAAACACGGCGCCGGACGGGGCTTTGGCTGGCATCTATTTCCAACCCGCCTTGTGGTGGTGTTTCTTTTTGGGAATTCGAAAACGCATGGGCTGGTTGCTGGTATCCTGCTGCTTGGTGCTGGCGCTGTTGGGCATTGAGAGTTTTCCTTTTTTGTCCGCCTTATTCGTGGGGCCTTTTGAAGGCTTTCGGTTGGTTTTTAAAATCATTATCTTTACCAGCCCACTTTTTTTGCTGTGCCTCATTCCTCATCTCGATGGTGCACCGTCGCAAAAAAATTCAGCGGTTGTCTTGGGACTAATTGGAATTGCCACCCTGGTGGTATGCTTTAAAGGAAGGCACATTGACGGGGTATATGAAACCTATGACACCCCTCACCATGCTGGCTCACTGCTCCAAGAGATGCACACGTGTTTTGAAGAGGCTCAAATCCCACCGGGTGCACGCCTGGCCTACGTGGATGCGTATCAATTTTCCAAAAAACATTCTGCCCTGTTGCCCTTCCTTTTGTCGAACACGCCCAGCTTGCTGCAAAGGCATACCGTGCATTTGTACGAACCCTTGGAACCGGATACCCACGCTGAAGGGCACCTCAACCTGGACAGTTTTCACGGATTAAACCGGCCCACCCTGGCTCACAAACAGAATGCCATGCCCACCCTACAAGCCATTCAAAACATTGGCGGCACCCATGTGTTCACAAAAACGGCCGAACTGCTCCCTTCACCAACGCGCACCTCTTGCACCGATGCCCAAGGCCATCCACTTTTCTTTCAAGCCGTTCCTGAGCCACGCGAAGGCCCATTTCCCCAGCTGAACGGAGCGCCCCATGTGATCAAACAAGACCCTGATGGGCGACTGATGGTGGTCGCCCATGGTCAAGACGTCCCTGAAATCAATTCGGTCATCCCCATTCGATGGGAAAAAACAGCAACAGGATGGTTCGGTATTCCCAATCCCATTCACCCGCTTTGGGGGCTCAGCACCCTTCTTCTGGGCTTGCTGACGGCCTTTTTCTTTTGGCGTTTGGGCCAAGGCACCGCAGCCTCTGAACACATCGCCCCTCAAGCGCCCTCCGAAGAGGCATAAGCGCCTATTCCAAAACGAGTATTTAATAGACATCGCCTTGGTTTTTTCCCCTGCGATCGTCTAAAATGACAGCAATTAACCGAGGGCCTCTATGCAACGACTTCTTCTAGTGACCACCCTGTTTTTACTTGCGCTCACCGGTTGTCCCGAAGAATCACCGGTGGATACCGAGGAGCCTAAAGAAGAGCCTCAAGGGAATGAAACGCCGGCCCCCGTTTGCGGTGATGGGGAAGTCACTGGCAACGAGAGCTGCGATGATGGCAATACCGAAGACGGCGATGCTTGCACCAACGCGTGCACGGTCGCCACTTGTGGAGATGGTGTCACACGCACCGATGTTGAAGAAGGCGAAGATGGCTATGAAGCCTGCGATGATGGAAACGATGATGACAAAGATGCCTGTACCAGCGAATGCATAGAAGCAGTATGCGGCGATGGTATCACCCGCACCGATTTAGAAGAAGGCGAAGATGGCTACGAAATCTGCGACGATGCCAACGATGTGGAAGACGACAATTGTACCAGTCTTTGTCTACGGCCCGCTTGCGGCGATGGCATTCTTCAGGAGAGTTTGAACGAAGCTTGTGACGATGGCAACACCGACGCCTACGATGCTTGTACCGATACCTGCCAAGTGGCCATTTGTGGTGATGGCATTTTAAGAGAAGATGTGGCCCCCGACGATCCTGCCTTTGAAACCTGCGATGATGGCAACGCGATCGATATTGACGAGTGTTCCAATGCCTGTCGGCTTCCCGTGTGTGGCGATGGCATCGTCCAAGCAGGAGAACAATGTGACGACGGTAATTCCGATGACGATGATGGATGTTTTAACAGCTGCGAGGCTCCCGAGCCCACGACTGGCGTGATCGATTTACAGTCCTTCCAGCACCACACCTGCGCCCTGTTTGCCGATGGCGCGGTCAAATGCTGGGGGGCCAATAACTACGGACAGCTGGGCGTGGCGCCTTCCACCGAACCCTACGCCACCCCTCAGTTGGTCGAAGGCCTGCCACCGGTGGTGGAACTGTCCGTGGGCTTCGTTCATAACTGCGCTCGCACCAACGAAGGGGATGTGTGGTGCTGGGGCTCCAATCGCGTGGGGCAAATCGGTGCCGCCCAAAATGCCGACATCGATACCTGCACCGATAATGATGTGGCCTGCTCTCACGTCCCCAACAAAGTAGAGATGGACACCAAAGCGTTACAAGTTTCTGTGGGTGCCAACCAAAGCTGTGTGGTGGATGAAAACAACGAACTGTTTTGTTGGGGCGACAATGCTTTATGCCAACTGGGCACCGGTGGCATTTGCGGGGAAGACACCGACGTGCGGTGGGAGCCTTTTATGGTTTTAGGGATGAGCGACAGCAACTTCGTGGCCGCGGGTGCTTTCTTCACCTGTGCCACTGTGAGCGATCTACAAACCGTCCGATGCTGGGGCAGCAGCATCATGGTCAGCACCGGCGTCTTGGGCAATGGCACCAATGACAGCGCCAACGAGCCTATGGACACGAACACCATCGCCAATGTGAGCAGTCTGTACGCGGGCGTGGGCCACGTGTGCGGGCGCCAAGACAATGGTAATGTTTGGTGTTGGGGCGGCAACGGCATGGGACAAGTGGGCACGGGAGAAGAAATGGGCATATTTGCCGGGGTATCCGAACCGGCTTTGGTGCTCACAGGTACCATGGACATGGGACGGGGCGCCTACCACACCTGCGCCATCATGAAGAACTACACCTTGAAATGCTGGGGCATGAACATGTACGGCCAAATCGGTGGCGGAGAAGTGGCACCAGGAGGCCAAGGCACCGACCAAACGTTGGCCCCAACACCCGCGGTGGCCATCGCTGGGGTCTATAAAGTTGCAGCGGGTGAAGGCCATACCTGTGCCCTGACCTACAGTGGAAAAGTCTACTGTTGGGGCGACAACCAACAAGTGCAATGTGCACACGAAGAAGAAGACATGAGCTTATTGCCGGTGGAAGTCTTAGGCCTTTAAAGACCAAGCATCGTTCTCACACACCACCGTACCTTGTTGCTCCAAATAGAGCAGCGACGATAAGACCGAGAGTTCTGCCAAAGGGTAGACCGCCTCGGGCACTTCGCCCACGTAAATGGACGCCACCAGTTGTCGTGCGGTCTGAGGTTCATCCTGCATCATTAAATTGCCTTGAATCTGTGTGACCCGTTTTTTGCGGTGGTCTAAGGTCTGCGCCAAAAGGTGGCTTCCATCGGTACGCAAATGGCCGTGAGAAGGCACCAACGAGCGCGGTTGCAAGGCGATCAAACGCTCCAAGCTTTGCATATAGGCTTTGAGGTCCCCGCCATCGTGGGGCTCGATAATGATGGTGCTTTCTTCTGCCACCATGTCCGCTGCCACCAGGGCTCTTTTTTCCGCATGCCAAAAACACAAATGCCCGACGGCGTGCCCCGGGGTGTGTAGAAACTGCCACCCATCAAACGCGTCACCCTCTTCTAAATAACGATCAAATGTCATGCCCAACTTATCTGCCGTGCATTGATGCCCCCAAATGGGCAATGACCAACGCTCGGCCACCCGTTGGGCATCGCCCACGTGGTCCGCATGGTGGTGCGATAACACCACCGCCTCAAAGCGCCGTCCCTCTGCCAGCAAACGCTTCACCAGTGCATCAAACCGCTCCTGCTCCGCAGCGTCAGGCGTGGCAGGATCCACAATGAGCAAACGGTGGCTTCCCAAAAAGAAGGTGTTGGTGTGCGCTGCGGGCGGTAAGGTCGGTGTGCGATAGGCTTGTACCCTTAACCCACCAATCACTTCGCGGCTTTCGATGGGATTGGATGGGTGCTCTTGCAGTTGCCGAATGGCGTTCTCCATCCGCCCCTCACCGCGCTCGCTGCCCAAAGCGCGCATCACTCTTAATATGGGTGGCAGGTAAAATGCTTCACCGTTCAACCAAGCCTGGTGAACATCATCCACGCGACGCCATTGAATGTCTGTCAGTTCATCTTGTGCTGGACAGATGGGATCGGGACAATCTTTGAGGAAGAACTGATGGACCTCAAAACGGTTGTCGCCGTAATCCGGCGATTGCACAGCCCCTACAAACACCAACTGACGGCCATCCAAAAAAAGGTCTTGGGTTTCCAACGATTTCTTGAGGTCGTTGTGTTCCAGAATGGCTCTTTGAAAACCTTCGAGTTGTTGCGAAGTGGGCGCCTCGCCTGTGCTTTGGGCCAACACATACCGACCGGTCTCTTCGCCCAATTCGCGTAAGGCACAAGCCACGTGGGTGGTGGATGTTTCCCACAAACGCACTTTAGCGCTGGTTAAAAGAGGGAGCTCTGCATCTTCGGGTTCAACAGTGCCACCGGGGAAAACCCAATAGCCCTTGAAAGACCTTGCACCCTCACCACGCAGGCCGCACAGTACCTCTTCATGACGAAAAGGCACCACCGCTGCTGCTGGCCGATGGGCCACACCCATCTTAAGCACGCACCCCTTTGCGACGCTGACGAGAGCAGAGCCACAAACAACCGATCAATGCCATCCACAGGATGGTTTCAGGACTTTGACCCGTGGCACCACAACTCCAAATGGCTGAGCCCGCCACATAGCTGTCTTCGGGGTAATCAATGTCGTCCTCGCAATTCTCTAAGTCGGGATCGCAATCATCGTCATCACCATCCAAGAGTTCTTCACCCCGAATGAAATCATCTGCCCCATTGTCATCCCCAGGGTTCGAGACTGGATCTTGCCCATTGGCTAATTCGGACGCATCGTCTTCGCCACCACGGTCGGTATCAGGATTGGTGGGGTCTGTTTCGGTTTCGTCCCACACCCCATTTCCGTTAATGTCTTCTTGACCGTCGATCAATGAATCGCCATCCGTATCAGCCACCAAAGGATTGGTGCGGTTGTTGCCTTGTCCCAAGGTACCTGGGTAATTCCCCACCAGTAATTCGAGGTAATCAGACAGTCCATCCTGATCCGTATCGGCGGTACGCGGATTGGTTTCGTCTGGCCCTCTGACGCCGTCCAGGTTACGATCTTCTCCCCCAGCGCAAATGGTCACTCCGTCTTCAATAACGCCCGTATCACCATCACACAGCCCATCGCCATCGGTATCGGGGTCCACCGGATTGGTTTGGGTGGACTTTTCGAGTTTGTCACCTAAATTATCGGCGTCCGTATCTTCAAGGTTGGGATCGGTTTCACCCACATCCACGATGGCATTGCCGTTCATGTCTTCGCCAGGTGTGCAAATCACGCTGTTGTTCGCGGCACGCACCGTGGCATCTCCGTCACACAAACCATCGTCGTCCGAATCTGGATCCAGCGGATCGGTGGGGTTCACACCGTTTAATTCAGCCCCATCTAACACACCATCATCATCGCTATCTTCGTCGTTAGGATCTGTGCCTTCGATGTTTTCTTCACCGTCGGAAACGCCATCTTGGTCGGTATCTTCACCACCCACATCATCATCTGAAGGGTCTTGTGGGTCACGGCCCGTTTGCCTTTCGAGACCATCATTACCCCCGCCATTGTCTGTATCGGCCAAAGTGGGGTCGGATTCGTCCGGATCCACCAAACCGTTGGCGTTCAGATCTTCCGAACCATCATCGAGGCCGTCTCCATCCGTATCCGCCACATGGGCTAAGGTTTTTCCTTCGGCGTAATTTCCGTTCTTTTTCTCTAAGAAGTCTTCGAGGCCATCGTTGTCAGTATCATCACTATCAGCCCGGGTTTCACCCTCGTCTTGAATACCATTGGCATTGATATCTTCGCCACCCTCTTGGTCGGCACCAATACAGCCGGGCTCACCACCCGACGCTTGAACCGATATATTGCCATCACACAAACCGTCATCATCGGTGTCTGGGTCTAACGGGTCCGATGTGACAACCACCGCATTGTTATCGCTGTCGGTTCCGCCGTTCACTTCAATACCGTCTGGTAAGCCGTCCCCATCGGTGTCAGGATTGTCAGGGTCGGTTTCCCCTTCGTCCACTTCACCGTTATCATTCACATCTTCTTGAATGTCTGAAAGGCCATCGCTGTCCGAATCAAAATCAGTCACCTGAAACACCGCTTGCACCACCACCACAGCGTCAGAGCCTGCTTGCAGACCAATCCGCAATGAATCGTAGATTTCGCCTTCCTCCATGGACTCACCGAAACTCCACCGGTCCACGTCAAAAGCGTTTGTGTTCGAAACCGAGGAAACACCTTCGTTGGATACCGTCTCGTTGAAGATATTGCCCAGTGGGTTGGTACTGGAACTCATCGTTTCCATGTAGCCAAAAGCACAGTTGTCAGGGCAAAGGTCTACAAAGTCACAAGCTGCGCTTTCAGCACCGTTGGCATCTGGAATACATTCACCGGCATCCGGCAAATCCGCGTCGCCGCCCATGGTCACCAAAGATAAATCCCCACCGTCGCCCGCGTAGCTAAAGGGTAAAATGGGCGCAGTCACGTTCAAATAGACTTGCTCTGCGAATACCAGACCACGCAAAACCTGCATGTTTCTGGGTAAAATATCCTCAGGGTCGGAATACACCATGAGCACTGAGAACGCACCTGCCGGGGTCAACGCATCCGCCACGGTCGTTCCGTCTGCCTCTGTATCTCGAAAGGGAGGGTTGGTGGTATCAATGGTCACCCCTGACAAATCGTAAGACCCATTGAGGCTTTGCAAGGTGAGAATGGTATCGGTGATATCCACTTGGCAAGACCAGTAACCCGAGCCATCTACATCTGGATCCGTGGTCACAAAACACGGGTCTTCAAATGCATCTGCACGAATCACATTGGCATTTTCATCCGTCGGTTCAGGGGTTGGCTCGGTATCCGAAGCGGTTCCAGCGTCGCCGGCTTCCTCTGTTGGGCCACCATCGGTCCCCTCGGCCAAAGGTTCGTCTTGGCCTTCGTAGTTGGCAATTACTTCATAGGTGACGCCGTTGGGCAGAACCAAGGTCACGTTTCGGTCAGGTTCTGTGCCTGATGCCATCCAAGAGAGCCAAACCCGATGGGCAATGCTTCCATCATTCAAATTTAAGGAGGCATTTCCTGCCACTGAAGCACCCTCGTCTCCCAATAAAGATGCGCCCACCACAGTGTGTTGGTACGCACCACGAATCCGCTCCACCGGGCTGAGTTGCTGGCCAAATGCAAACTGGGCTTGCACTGGCTGTGCCGAAAAAGTCGTCAAAGCAGCCACCAAGCAAATGGTTAGGCCCGCAATGGGGTTACGGTGTTGGTTGTTCATCCATGTGTTCATGATTGACCTCATTGTAATTCTTTGTGCCTTTTTCATTATTCGTCACCATCAGGCATGCCGTCATCATCAGCATCTTCAGCATCTTCAGCATCTTCGGCTTCTTCGGCTTCTTCGGCTTCTTCGGCATCTTCAGCTTCTTCAACTTCTTCGGCTTCTTCGGCTTCTTCAGCTTCTTCGGCCTCTTCGGCTTCTTCGGCTTCTTCGGCTTCTTCGGCTTCTTCGG
>MDTD01028861.1_pt1 | contig 19388 bp, 13 predicted proteins | sample 811221 | NCBI WGS metagenome assembly MDTD01 (sample SAMN05326646, study PRJNA326480) | marine metagenome | isolation source: seawater | place: Pacific Ocean: South West | collected 2011 | reverse complement strand
TTGGTAGCGGGGGCCGGATTTGAACCGACGACCTTCGGGTTATGAGCCCGACGAGCTACCAGGCTGCTCCACCCCGCATCAAGTCGAGCGCTGGTTGTAGTGGGGCTGGCCCTCACTGTCAATACATACCGTGAAAAATTCGACCGAACCCTGTCTCTCCGGAACGCTCAGCCTAAAGCACAGTTACGAAGAAATAGATCATCGAGAAGAGGGAAAAGCCCAGAAATCCGTAAACGAGGGGAACCGCAACCAACGGACTTCTACTCGTCTGCTCCAGTCCGGCGTAGAGCGAGCGGCGAACCAACGTGGAGGGGCACACGACGCAGAAATTTCCTGACTGCACACTCTTGAGTTCTTGAGCCATCTCGGAGGCCGACTGGTAGCGCTCAGCAGGAGCCTTCTTCAGTCCCTTATCCAGGTAATAAGCCAACTCGGATGGTATCCGCCCGTGAACCGGATCTTCGTGCATGTACGCCATCGTGGGTGCTTGCTCGACCACGGTCATCAAGAGAGGAATGATGGGTTTCCCCTCTAGGTCGAGGGGATGGTTCAGCGTGAAAAGTTCGTAGAAAATTGTCGCAAGGCTGTAAAGATCGCTGCGCTGGTCGAGTAACCTCGTCTCACCGGCCGCCTGCTCTGGCGACATGTAATGCGGGGTACCGATGACACTGCCGTCTTGGGTTTGAAAGGGAGCCGCTTTTTCATCAAGCGTCTTCAGAACCTCGCCTCCGACCTCAAGCTCAAGTGCCCGCTCATCACCGACTTTTGTAGCCAATCCCCAATCGACGATCACGACCTCGCCGTGGTGCCCAAGCATGATGTTATCCGGCTTCAAATCTCGATGGAGGAACCCCTGTTCATGCGCGAATCCAATCACGGCTAAGATCGCCTGACAGATGCGATAGCGCTCGTGAAACGTCATTCGTTCGACGACCGGCGGAACACCGCGTTTCAACGCATCGATCACATCCGCGAGAGTTTCCCCCTCAAGTCGTTTCATGACGAAGAAAAGTCTACCATCCTCGTCCAAACCTACATCGTGGATCGGTACAATCCCAGGATGCTCGAGGCTTCCCAATGAACGAATCTCTCGGATAAAGCGATTTACCGAAGCACGTGTTTTTTGATGGAGTTTCTTAACGGCGACCTCGCGGCCGATATCCTCGTCACGCGCAAGAAATACTTCCCCCATGCCGCCGGCTCCGAGCATATCAAGCTCAGCATATCGTGCCCTGTGAGAACCGTTAAACTCTATGTCAACATCGGAATTTTCGGGCGGCAAAATGGCAGAGTTGCGTGAAGGAATTTCATCGCTAATGAGACCCCTCATCGCACTTGAAGCCGCCAACGAATCAAAGTCCACCGTTTCCTGTACCGCATGATCTGCGAGCGTGTCCTTGGTGCTGCAATTTGCATCACGGTTGTGCTTGTCTTCGTTCGAATTAGCCAAGGGTAGGTCTCCAGTTGCATCAGTATCCGATACTTCGGGAACGCGGGCAAATCCTGGCGTGTGTTGAAACGTTCCACTGTCGCATCAGCGATGACCGGGACCTGGTTACACGGAGCACCAAATTAAGTTACAGACGCCATCATCGAGCCATTCAGCGTACTTGTAGACGCAGTCTTACGGGATGCGTTGCGAGATGAACGTTGTAGTTTCCGCATTCGATCCCGACGCTCGACAGCTGTCCCTAAGTAAGGTTTGCGCGTTCCCATAATGATGTCGAAGAAGGGATGTGTCACACACCAGTTCGCATCCTGATCCTTTCCCATGTGATGGTCGTAGTGCCAGGGTAGCTTTTCCTTGGCCCATTCGGGATCAAGATGACTTCTTCGATGGAGTCGATAATAGCGAATAGCACTGTAGGCAACGGTCCCAACGAAGAAGGGAGCTATCGGTGCCAACGGCAAGTGAGCAGCAACTCCGAACGTCAGTGCGACCGTTTCCTTTGATTTTGGATTCCACGCGCTGAGCAGAGGCTTGAGATAGGTCTCGTCTCTATGACCGTTCTTCCGAACGTGACGATGGTGCTCCCCCCAGTGAAAATTCCAAAAACTTTCCTTGCGCTTGCCCCAACCGTGCAAAACGAATCGATGTGCCACCCATTCAGTGGCATTGGCGTAAAGAAAGCCCAGGGGAATACCGATCATGCTGCCTCCCTTCACGAAGCATGGTAGTTTGAGAGAGCTGGACACATAACGTGACCGAGCGGTCATGTTATGTCGTTAGCGTGGAAATGTCACGAACGGGAACGTTTTCATGATGGGTGCAGACGACAACATAAAAAGCGAACGACGGCTCTCCACAACCCCGACCGATAGGCCTGGTCAGGAGGGTGGAAAACGGGATTCAAACCGACGGCGACGCATTGCGGACCTACTTTCGGCGGCATCAGATCGCTTTCTTAAGCAAGGGGTAGAGGCAACAACGATTGCGGAAATAACGAGCGACGCGAAAACCGCCAAAGGTAGTTTCTACCGTTATTTTCGCGACAAAGAGGAATTGGTCGAGGCGCTCTTCGCACCTCTTGCGGATCTTGCGGAAGAAGCCTTTGCGGAAGCCGAGAAGAACCTTGCGAATGCAACCAATGAGGCGCAAATCACGCTGGCTTACAACATACTGGGGATGCGCTTAGTCCCGGGGATCCTGGAGCATCGAGAACTGGTGTGCCTCTATTTACAAGAATCACGAGGTGCACCCAGCGACAGCCGTCGCCCCATCGAACAGCTGAGAGAGCGAATTGACCACGCAGCACTTCAGCTTACAGAGGCTGCCCACATACATGGCTTATGGCGCCCGTTACCCGCAGAGGTGTCCGCATTCGCGGTTGTTGGCGCTGTTGAAAAGAGCCTTTATTCCATCCTGACATCCAACAAAGAGGTGGATCCAGCAGCTTGGACAAGCTCCCTCGTATCCTTAATTCTCGATGGCTTGAGTCCACGCTCATAGCGCAACAACCGACAGCCAGTGAACACGGGTGTCGAAGAGGTCGAAGCAGGTCGTTGACAAGCCCTGAGCGCTTTAGGACACTGCCAGACGATGTCACGAACGACGCCCATCATTGACGGTCTCGAAACGTCCGGTCCCTGGCAAGAGTTGCTCCAAAACCTGGAGGCTGGGAAGCAAACGAACGTCGTTTTTCCAGGGCATGAAGTAGATGCATATCCGCAGGGGGCAGAAGGCCTATGGAATGCTGTTCAGTCGTTACAGGACGCTCTTGGCCGCGGCGCATCGATCGTTTTGGAACACCGAATCACCCCGCAGAATGCAGCTATACTGCGTGATTGTGTCCGATTTATCGACGATGAACTGCGTGCCGTTCACGGCGTCCGCCTTTGTCTCGAACCATCAATGGACGCTGATGCTCGCAGCGACCTAGCTCACTATCTGGAGGCCGCTGCAGCGGAATGTGTTGCTAGGGAGATAGGGTACATCTGGGAAGGATTCGAGGAGGCCTCGCCACGTGCCACGCGCCCAATTGGCCCGAAACCTCCTCCAGAGCGAGAGATCGAGCCCGAAAACGTCATCGTTGCACACATCGATCCGACATCTCCCGACTACTCGATGGCTCTCGATAAGGTCATGGCACCGCTCGGGGATTTTCCGCGATTCATCAATCCCCTGCGCCTGACGATTGGCGCCATGGACTTGGAAAACTTTGCTGACGAAGATCCGCGCGACGGAAAGCGCCTGCGTCACCATGCTCGGCCAACGCCATGGGTACTTCTAAACCTTGGGCTCTACCGTGAGGGCACGCCGAATCCTGTCCCTAATTTTCAGCTTATCGATTCGGTGGTGGTGAAGTGTCTAGCCTACGGGACGCTCCCTCACCTAGCCGTTGTGCTCGATGGCGCAGTGCCTGAGGCTGAGAGCTTCACCAACCTCGAGGTCTATTGTGCAGAGCGAAACATACCGTTTCTCTGTATGCACCATGATGACGTAGAAGAAGTCGGCGCAACTCAGCAAGCTCTCACACAGGCATCCCTGTACGCCGGGCACGGCGAGGAGAGCCTGGTCTTCGACTATGTGGTTAGCTTCGCCTCGGTTCAATCGGCCCCCTACATCGGTGTGCTCGACCAAGCACTCGCTCAGTGGCCACCTAGCCAAAGAAAAGACCTCATCGACACGCTAGCAGCGCGATGGAAACAAACGGGGGAAGACTCTGAGCCTCTCACCCGATGGCTCGATGAAGCGATGCGCGAGACGCTCGAAAAAAAGGAGCTTGCTGGGCTCATCGGATGGGCCCGTGCGGTGACACTTCAAGACGCTCACGCACGTTTACAGCCGTGGGCACGCAGGGCGCGTGTGCAGGGCACAGCCGTCGATTTGACGCGTGCCGGCCGACCGGATTTGTGGCTGATTGAGGCACCGGAGGCCGAGATTTTGGTCGCGGGTACAGATCCCATCCCAATCGAACGTTTGTTGGTCGATGCCTCAGGCGTCGAAGATGAGGTGTCCTGGCTAAGCGAGGCAGTACGGGCAGGCGACCCCTATGCCAAACACGAAGGGGGCCTGATTCAAGGCGCCATCCCTGACACAGTTGTCACCGGTCCAGCGCGCCTTCCTAAACATCGCACGGGCAAAGGCTTCACGGTGCTTGGTATCGCGTGCACGACCCTTGCAAACCACGGCGCAACCTTGCTCCGTGACGGCAAGATCGTCGCGGCAGTTCAAGAGGAACGCTTCCGGCGCCGTAAACAACTAGGCTGGCACCCTCCGGGCCGTACAAACGATACTGTCGTCTGCGACTCGTCTCTTCCGCTCGAGAGAGCCTACCCTTGGCGCTCGATTCAAGCGGTACTCGAAATGGGTGGTCTCGATATCGATGAGGTCGACTGCCTGGCCTACAATGGGATTCCTGCCAAGTTCTTCTCCACCTACTCCCTCTCTGACCCTCAGCGTCCTCCCAAGACCATTCGCTTCGGCCGACAAATGTTCGTGCCTCACCACCTAACCCACGCGGCTTCAACGTACCGGGTGAGTGGAATGGAAGGTGAAACATTCATCTTCACGGTCGATGGTCGAGGCGAACGAGAAACAGCCGCGTTTTTCGAAACGCATGACGGCGAGATCCGGCGCGTCTTTGACATCCTCTGCAACGAGGACAGTCTCATCGGTGGAGTGTATGAATATATCACCACGATTCTTGGATTTGGCCACTACGGCCAAGGCTCAACCATGGGTCTGGCAGCCATGGGGCGACCGACCTTTGACCTGTCCCGTTTCCTTTCTGCGAGAAACCGGACGGATTATAGCATTCACGACCGCGGCATCATGGAGGCATTCGGCCACCTGATTCGGGACCGCAGCCAGAAGATTACACGAGACCACGTCAATCTCGCTGCCAGTGTCCAGCTTGCACTTGAAGACGCTGTCTTGAATCTCATAGCCGACGGACTACAGGGACGTACACCGAGGAACCTCTGCTTGGCAGGTGGCGTGAGTCTCAACTGTAGCATGAATCAACGGATTCGGACGGCCCTCGGCGTCGAGAATATCTACGTCCAACCAGCCGCTCACGATGCCGGCACATCACTGGGTGCGGCAATGGAGGCGCATTACGAGGTAACGGGTGAGGCTGTCCCCGTTCATATGGAGGATGCCCACCTGGGTTTGGGGTACAGCGACGATCGTATCGAGGAGACCCTGAAGGCATTCCGTGTCCCTTACGAGCGACGCTCGAATATTGCTCAGGATGTAGCCGAGCTACTTGCCGACGGAAATATTGTCTGCTGGTTCCAAGGCCGCTTTGAGTTCGGCCCCCGTGCTCTCGGCGCGCGAAGCATCTTGGCCGATCCTCGAAGTCCTGCGATGAAAGACCGGCTCAACAAGCTCAAGCGACGACAATCGTGGCGTCCTTTTGGACCATCGATGCTTGCCGGGTACGAGGATGAGTTCTTTGAACTCGCCTTCGAGTCGCCCTTTATGCTCTTTACCTTTCCGGTCAAGCGCGACAAATGGGACGTCATCCCTGCCGTACTCCACAAGGATGGAACGACACGTCCTCAATCGGTGAAGAAGCATGTTCTTCCTCTCTATTGGGAGACTATCGACAACTTCAGGAAATTAACTGGCGTCCCGATGGTTGTGAACACCTCGTTCAACACCGCCTACGAACCGATCGTGGCCAGTCCCGAAGATGCTGTGGGTAGCTTCCTTGATTTGGGTGCCGATGTCCTCGCCATTGGCAACTTCATCGTCAAGCGAAGCGCTCTTCCCTAGACCGTCGACCCTAGTTTTGCGCAGCAATCCAACGGTCAACAAGGCCGCCGAGTACGTCCATGGGGACGGGTCCGTAACCCAGAATTTCGTCATGAAAATCTCGTAGGTCGAAATCCTTACCCAAGGCCGCCTCAGCTTTTTTGCGAAGCTCTTGGATGGCGATCCTTCCCATCATGTATCCAAGGGCCTGACCGGGCCAAACGATATAACGGTCAATCTCGACCTCAACGTCTGCTCGAGAGTTTGCGGTGTGTTCCAGCATGAACTCGATCGCCTGTTCGCGGCTCCAGCCCAACGCGTGTAAACCGGTATCCACCACCAACCGGCACGCGCGCCAGGCCTGGAAATTCAGTTTGCCAAAGTGGTCCAAGGGACCGGTATAAAGCCCCATCTCTGCCGATAAGAGTTCGGCGTAGAGTGCCCAACCTTCCACATAGGCTGTTTGGCCCATGTAACGCTGAAAACTGGGAATCTCATCATTTTCCCGCGCAATCGCAATCTGGAGATGGTGGCCAGGCACTGCTTCATGAAAGGATAAAGCCTCCATGTTATACCGGGGCCTCGTCTCCGGCGCGTAGGTATTCACGACGTAAGCCGCCTTACGAGAACCATCCGCAGGGGCTGGATGGTAAAACGCTGCCGGAGCATCCTTGGCACGGTAAGCCTCCATCTCTTTGATCTCGATAGGCGTCTTGGGAAGCCGCCCAAACATCGTGGGAAGCTTTTTGAAGGCACGATCCATCATGGTCTGAGCGTCTTTGAGTAGCTCTTCCCGTGTTTGATAGACCTGGTCTTTTCGGGTCTCTAAGTCCGCCATGAATGCCTTCACGTCGCGGCTACCTCGCACCTCCTCTGCGATATCCTGCATCTGAACACGCAGACTCTTCAGCTCGTTTAGACCGATTTGGTGAATTGCCTTCGGTGAGAGCGTCGATCCGGTATTGGCCCGAATTCGCGCGGCATAACATGCTTCGGCCTGTGGAAGTCCTGATGCTCCAACATTCTCGCGACGAGCTTGAGGCAAAATCTCAGCTTCAAGTACGTCCGCATAGCGCGTGAGTGCAGGCTTGACGGCCTCATCAACAGCCCGAGTAAGAACATCAATGGCTGTCGTTTTCTTTCCCTCATCCCAGGCTTCAGGAAACTTGATGGGACCTACAAAAGGAGTCTTTGCAGACTCCTTTGCAACCAAGGAGCGCGCCTGTTTTACGACTTTCGAGACAGCCAGATGATAGGGGCTGTAGCCCTTGCTAAGCCCCTCTCGAAGATTGTCCAAGTAGCGTTCCAACCAGCCTGGCACCGCCCGATAACGCTTTTCTAGGTTAGCGACGTCCTCAGGACCTCGAATCGAATGACTACTCACCATCTGGGCCAATTGGATATGCGGTCCCCAAAGATGGTCAACGGCCCAGAGTCTATTGTTGCACACCTGAGACTCAACCAAACCGCTTAGCTTCGAATGAAGAACATCACGAATCACTTTCTCGCGAGTCGTAAGCGTGGACACATCCAACGCGGAGAGAGACTTTAGATGCCCTTGGATACGTTCAAGTTGGCGCCGCTCGGCCTCCGAGCTGACGTCTGGGACTCGGCTATCAAAGCGTCGATCTCCCAAGTGAGTCGCCCAAAAAGGCGAAGCCTCCATGGTTGCCTCCCACCATTGGGAACCAATCTCCTCAAGACGCTGTGAGGACGTATCTGCCGGATTTACCGCGACTGATGTTGGGTAGGTTGCACAGCCCATTAGGCCTCCGGCGACGAGCGCCACAAGAGAGACGTACCATGTTTGAATTCGCATAACGTGGTTCCTGATTCAAAGAAAAATCGCTGACATAACGCCACCATAGGTGGCGTTGGAGTGCTCTCAAAAAAAAGGTCTGCTCAAAATTCAGGATTTGGCCAACGTAATTTATGAGAGGCGCTTCGGCGTATGAGCAACAGGGAATACATTCGGTGAAACAAGGCACTTTACATTGGGCGTGGCTCGTCTGCTCCCCATGCGTGATTCTAGTGGCATCCTGGCTTGCGCCAGGGGCTGCCGAATTACCGATTGCAGACGCTCTTGTCCAGAAGGACACGGGTTCTACAACCCAGTCCTCAGCCGTCTTGCCTGCGAAGGCAACCCGAGAAGCTTTACAGGCTGATTCCAGGCATAAGGCTAGTCGGATCGAAGGGCTTGTCATCCTCCAACGAAGCCACCGGATACGTGCAGTAGAGGGTCGAGAAGAGCGCAGCAGGATGACCATTTCCGCTGCCCTTCAATCCTCCGAAGGGCAACTTGCTGCTTGCACCGACGGTCGACCGGTTCCAGTTGATGACACCGCAACGCACACTGTCGACGACCTTGAGGTACTTGGCCCGGTCACTTGTAAAGATAGAACAAGCTAGGCCGTAATCGGTGTCGTCCGCCAGCGCCATTGCCTCTTCCAGGGTATCGACTGTGTAAATGCAGCTATCGGGGGCAAATAGCTCGTCCACCTGGTACGTGCTTTTCTTATCGACGGCATGCACCCGGTGCAAGGACGGACGGACATACGCACCACCAGCTACAGGCGGTGCTTCCATCAATCCTCCCGCTGCCAGTGTCTCCGCGCCCTCACTAGTCGCGACCTTCTGCCAATGATCAAAGGCTTCTGCACTCTTGCGATCAACCACAGGTCCCATGAATACATTTGCATCATGCTGAATGCCGACAGCCAAGTCTTTCGTCGCTTTCGCTAAACGACGAGCAAACTCATCGGCGATTCCTCGCTGACAAATGATACGGCTCGTTGCAGTACAGCGCTGCCCGCTGGTCAGGAATGCCGCGGTGAGAACCTCATAGAGGCTTTGCTCCATCGGTGCATCATCCATGACAATCGCGGCATTCTTTCCGCCCATCTCCAGTGCCGTAATCTTCCAATTCTGGTGCAAAGTCAGTTCTTCGATGCGCATTCCAATGCCAGTCGATCCTGTGAAGAGCACGCCATCAACGTTCTTATGAAGGACGAGGTCGTCACAGAGTCGACCTGGAATATGGATCAGGTTGAAGACTCCATCTGGAAAACCTGCTTCATGGAAGCACTCCGCCATTATCTGCCCAACAGCCGGGCAATGGCTTGCCGGCTTAAAGACGACCGTATTACCTGTCGCAAGGGCTGGAACGATATGCCCGTTTGGCAGATGTCCGGGAAAGTTAAACGGCCCAATGACAGCCATCACACCACGAGGTCGGTACCTCAGCCACCCCTGGACGCCGTCCGGCTGCCAGTCTTTCACGAGCCGCATACTGTCGTTGAGCGTGATTCCCACCTTGGCGATCATCGCGTTGACCTCGCCACGAGCCTCCCAAAGGACCTTGCCCATCTCACGACTGATCGCTTGAGCCAATCGCTCATGATTATTTTTCAGAGCCTCAGCATATCGGTTGAGGTGCTCGGCACGAGTTTCTAAGGAGGTCTCGCGCCAGACCTTAAATCCGCGTTTAGCGGCCGATACAGCGAGATCGATCGTCTCCGCCTGCCACGGAAACTCACCGACCACATCATCTGGATCTCCTGGATTCACATCCCGAAGTGCTCCGCCCGGATCGGCCGGCACCTGGAATACACCGTCGATGTAGTTGCCTTGATACTTGAAAGGTAAATACTCAAATCCACTCATGACGCCCCCTGCCGTGCGAAGATGGTCGGAGTATAGCCACTATTTCGCGATGCAAATCAACCCTTTGTGAGCCTTTTATCAGCTTCCCCGATAACCGCCTTACAGCGTCGTCCTAATCCCCCCTTTTCATCCAAGCTTCCATGAGCGATCATTTTTCTCGGACCGGAACACTTAGAATGTAGATCGCAGAACCAATTGGAATGAACACAGTGATAACGCTTCGAGAAAAACTCGCACTAAGCCTCTTGTTGATACTCTCTTGGGTGTCGGTCAGCCATGCTGTCTGCAAGGGTCCCGCAGCGAAACAATGTGTGAGCGAAGGTATCTCTCTCCTTCGAGCTTCAGAGCCCGATCCGGCCGGGGCAGCAGTTCTTTTCGAACGGGCATGCAAGGCTGGTGCAATGTCTGGTTGCACGGCCCTTGGACTACTGACCGAGCAAGGTGAAGGAACGACCAAGAATGTAGCCAAAGCCATGACACTCTTCGAGCTGGCCTGCGATGGCGGAGATGCACAAGGCTGTCTCAACCTTGGCCATACCCTCATGACCACCTCTCAAGTGAAGGAGGTCCCGGAACGTGCGCTCAAGCTCTTCATGAGGGCCTGCGAACTCAAGCTCATGGGTGGGTGCTACAATGCAGCGCTGATACTACGTGACGAAGACACAGACCAGAGCAACGCTAAAGAGGCATTAAGGCTCTTCACCTTGGCGTGCAATGGAGGTGATATGCAGGGTTGCTTCAACGCTGGTGTGCAGCACGCGGAGGGTGAGGGCACAACCCAGAATCTTGGTAAGGCTAAGGCTTTATTCGAGAAGGCATGTGCGGGTGGAGATCCCAGCGGCTGCACGAACCTTGGCGTCCTATACGAAAAGCAAAGCCAATCCACGAAAACCCTGAAAAAGGCTTATGCACTCTACAAACAAGGCTGCGACAAAGGCGATATGTTAGGCTGCGTCAACCTGGCACTGATGCTTGAAGTCGGACGCGGTACGACCAAGGATGAGGCTCGGGCACACGCACTATTCAAGACTGCATGCGAGCAACAGCTCGTCGCTGGTTGCTGGCGACTCGGCCGTCGCCTCATCCGTATTCCAGGCCGCGAAGCGATGGGTGAGCAACTCCTTGAGGGCGCATGTGCGGAAGGACAACCCAGCAGTTGCTTTGATGTCGCACAACGGCTTCGAAAGAAAAAGGTCGATAAGAAGCGTATCCGCCCTTACCTGCTTCGAGCCTGTACGGGCGGCGTCAAGGACGCATGCAAACGCCTTTAGGAGCCTACTGGTTGCCAGCAGGATCCCAGCCATGATTTCATGCAAAGAAGCTGGGAGAGCGTCATGAATGTCACACAACACTGCCTTCTAATCGCGTGTCTGACGTATGTCTTTGTCACCCCCCAGGCTGCGCATGCTCAATCGACACCCAATTCCACAGATGGCGATACCACCCGACGTCGCCTGGGCACTCGCCTCCCAAAACAAAAGGGTGCCACAGCCAAGGAGCTAGGCGCCCGCTGCAACAAGGGCGACCTCCATGGCTGCAGTGCCTTGGCGTACCTCATGTTAAAGGGCGAAGGCACAGCCAAGAACGTGAAACGCGCCAAGGAACTCTTCGAGAGCAACTGCAAGCAAGGCCAACTCGCAGACTGCACCAACTTTGGGAACCTCGTATCCCAGGGAACAGCTCGCACGCCGGGTAACCCGAAACGCGCGCGACAACTCTACCGCCGCGCATGTGACGGGGGACATGGGATCGGATGCATGAACCTGGCGGCCATGGCCGAAAAAGGTCTAGGAGGTCCCATCAACGTAGCGCGGGCAGCGGCACTCTATCGCCAAGCCTGCGACAAGAAACAACTCTTTGGCTGCACTCAGTTGGGTGCACTGACGCAGGCAGGGCGCGGTGTTTCGAAGGATGCGGCAGCTGCCCGGAAGCTATTCGAGCAAGCCTGCTCTGGAAGTGAGGTCCATGGCTGCACGAAACTTGGGTACATGCTCGATGCTGGAATCGGCGGGCCCAAAGATCACGAGAAAGCAGCTCACGTGTTCGGCAACGCATGCAAATGGGGTAGCGGCGAGGCCTGTCTAAGCATTGCTGAGAAGATGGATCAAGGCCATGGGGTCAAACAGAACAAAGACCAGGCGAAAGTCTATTACGGTCTCGCCTGCGATCGCGGGCTCAAACAGGCTTGTAAAAAGCGTCGCTAACGCACACGTGTGAGCAAGAACGCGTACTCCAGTGCCGTTTCTTTGTAACGGCGAAAGCGACCCGATGCACCACCGTGACCTGCCTCCATGTTGGTATGAAAGAGGAGGAGGTTGTTATCCGTCTTGCGATGACGCAGACGAGCAACCCATTTAGCTGGCTCCCAATATTGCACTTGCGAGTCGTGTAGACCGGTCATGACGAGCAGATGAGGGTAATCCTGCTCCCCAACCTGGTCATAGGGTGAGTACGATAACATGTACTCATAATAGGTTTTATCGTTTGGATTCCCCCATTCGTCGTACTCGAAGGTCGTGAGTGGTATTGACTCGTCGAGCATCGTGGTCACGACGTCCACAAAAGGAACGTGGGCAACCACAACGCGGTACGTTTCTGGCGCCATATTCGCAACGGCACCCACCAATAGACCTCCCGCGGAACCACCCACCGCAACCAGCTTATCCGAGGCCGTGTAGCCCTGGCCGATAAGTGCTTTGGACACGTCAATGAAGTCGGTGAACGTATTCATCTTCTTCAACAGTTTACCGTTTTCGTACCATTGGCGACCCATCTCCTGGCCACCTCGAATATGGGCTATCGCCACAATAAATCCGCGTTCCAGTAAGCTAAGCCTCGCAGCAGCGAAATAAGGGTCGATCGAGTAACCGTAGGACCCGTATCCGTATTGATAAAGCGGATGAGGCTGACTTCGATCCAAGTCCCGTCGGTACACGAGCGACACTGGAACCTTCACCCCATCACGTGCGGTGACCCACAAGCGCTCTGTTTTATAGTTTGCGGGATCGTAGCCCCCAAGAACCTCGTCCTGCTTCTTGAGTGTCTTCTCACGAGAGACCATATCGTAATCGAACACTGAGTCCGGCGTAACGAGAGATTCGTAGGTATATCTTAGGGTCGTCGTGTCGTATGACGGATTCACACCCAATTCGGCTGAATAGGCCACTTCGCCAAAATCAATGTTATGCGCTGCATCAGGCTTGGCCCAGGGAATGATTGTGAGACCCAAGAGACCATCCTCTCGTTGATTCGTAACGAGGAAGTCTTTGAAAACCTCGAAACTCTCCAAGTAGACGTCATCTTTCGGTGGGATCACTGACTCCCAGGAAGACTTATCGCCCGAGTTTTCGAGCGTTGCACTCATCAAGCGGAAATTCTCGGCTTGCCAATTAGTTCGGATGAAAAAGCGGTCACCTGCGTGGTCTACCGCGTACTCATGGTTGGCCTCTCGAAGAAGGAATGGCTCGAATGTACCGTTCGGATTATCCGCCGAAAGCACCCTCTCCTCTGTGACGAGAGTCGAATCACTCCGAAGGATGAGATACTTGCGGCTCTTCGTTCGCCTGATTCCGATGTGAAAAGTGTCGTCTTTTTCTTCGAAGATGAGGGTATCTGACGATGCATCTGTTCCGAGAGTGTGCCGCCAAAGTTGGTACGCTCGAAGTGTTTTCTCGTCACGCTTTACATAGAAGATCGTCTTATTGTCGGATGCCCAAGCATAGGAACCGGCCGTTCCCTCCACCTTCTCATCAGAGACCTTACCGGTTTTGAGATCCTTGAAGCGCAACGTATAGATTCGTCGGCTCAAGGTGTCCTCGCCGAAGGCCAAAAGCTGATTATTTTCACTGATCTTCAAACCAAGGGCTCGGTAATAACTATGGCCCGTCGCTTCTTGGTTAACGTCCAGCACGATCTCTTCGACGCCCTCCAGCGAACCGGCTTTCCGGCAGTGGATAGGGTACTCCTTCCCTTTCTCAAAGCGCGTGTAGTACCAGTATCCATCGAGGAGATAAGGAACGGACGCATCATCCTTTTTGATGCGTCCTTTGATCTCCTCGAAGAGTTCCTCTTGAAGCTTCTCCGTGGACTTCAAGACCACGTCGACGTAAGCATTTTCGTCCTTCAAGTACTGCAGTATTTCCGGATCTTTTCGCGAGTCATCTCGCAACCAATAGTAGGGGTCTTGCCGCGTGTGTCCGTGATGGGTCATGGCATGTGGAACGCGTTTGGCGATTGGGGGCTTTGGAGCATCGTTTTTAGGCACACTGGCCTCCTTCTTTGAACGCTTGAGGCATGCACAACCACCCAAGAATAGGGACGCAATGGTTAGCATCAGAATGGACTTTCGCATGCAGCACCTCAGAGCGATGAATCGTGACCCTACCCGGCTTTGAATCCAATCTCAATGGCGGTCTGAGTCCTCCATCATCCTAGCGCCTGAACCACGGTTGAGATATGATCCACCGAGTACTTATGGGTGAACTAAAGAACGAAATGGGCTGGTCGCGAACCCGTGTCGGGACCTTGCATGATTGCCGCAGACGCTACTACTACCACTACTACCAAAAGTGGGGTGGATGGAGTTGGAACGCGCCGCAAAACATCCAGAAAACCTATTTCCTTACCAAATTAACCTCCCTCCCAGCCCTGGTTGGTGATGCGGTTCACCGGACCATCAAGAAGCTATTGGAGCAAAAGATACAATACGGCCGATTCGTCTTAGAAGATCCGGCTCTCTTTGCTCGCAAAGAACTACTCACGCGAACATGGCTCGATTCCCTGGCTGAGCGCTGGCGAAAGTCTCCCAAGAAATTCCCACCGATGTTCGAGACCTATTACGGCGAACTTCCATCGAGAGAGAGACTTAAAGAATTTGGCGCCAAGACAACACGGTGCCTGGAGACCTTTCTTCAAAGCGATATTGCTAAAGAGCTTCAGGAGGACGATCCCAAACGCTGGCTCGCTGTGGATCCAGACCTAAGTGAAGCGCCAGAGCTTCGATTCGAGGGTCGAAAGGTTTACGCCATTCCAGATTTCGCACGACGCACGACAGGCGGCAGTGTCGAAATATGGGACTGGAAGACAGGCAAACCCGGAGAGCACGACGACTTACAGCTCCTCTCCTACGCACTCTACGCGCAAAAGCATTGGATGGTCGGACCCGATAAGATCCGACTTTTCGCGTTCTACCTAGATTCAGATTCAGAGTATTCAGGGGTAAAGGAAGTTCCGTCCTCTGATGAGTCCTTCGAGCGCATTCGCTCCGTCATCAGAGACGACTTCTCACTCATGGACGGTCTCCTCGCAGATAAAGAGAAAAACGTACCCATGGCGCCGGATCCTCACTTTCCCCGTATCGAAGAGGGACCGCGTTGTCGCTACTGCAACTTCAAGGAGTTGTGTGAGCGATAACTAGTTTGGCGTGCAGCCATCACCGCCACACGTATCGATGATTTCACCGGTACGGAAGAAGTGCAGCATTTGCTCATTATGCTCGGGGAGTACACGGGGAAGACCGTGAGGATCGCCGATTTCGTCATCGGGAGGTACCGGGCCAGGTGGCGGCCACGGGTTTCCAAAACTGTAGTTTACCAAGCCAGACCCTTTATGCGGATAGGGTGTTGGCTCTACGAGGCTTACCTCTTTCCCGTACTCGGGCATGAGGGCAATACCGAGATTGGAACGGACAGCTATTTCGTTGGTGATCAGTGCCACGGCACGATCGCCCGTCGCTGACGCCAACAAGACTTCATGGCTTGGGGTATTGGGATGCGGACTTTCCTTGATGTGCCGATAGTGACTCACCGAGTCAACCTGATCCCATAAGCTCTGCACGATGCCCATAATGAGTGCTTTATCGATGAAATCTGGATACGCGATGTGAAGCATCGAATAAAACTCATGGAAGTTGTAGGAACGTCGGACAATCAGGCCGAAGTTATTGCCCGGTACTCCCAGGTGTCCCCGCACCATGTCCTGACTAATGGCCATGACGGTTCCACCATAGATTCCCCCCATGGAGATACCAGAATAGAACATGGCCTCTGGATCAACCTTCACATCGTAATCGCTCAACTCCGGTAAGTCCGAGAGCCTTTCACGCACCGCGCGTACCAAGAGTAAGTGCTCCACAAGTCCCTGATGCAGCCGGTCCGAGATGGTGTGGAAAAAGCTCATGTCGTAGAGCGTTCCCGTGATCGCAGGGAGGTCCTCCGAGGCCATGCCAACCATATTACAGCCGATGATGATGAATTTCTCAGTGTTCGCGATTTCGTCGTAAAAGTCCGTCGCAATCTGGCTGTGGGTACCGGTCTGGCCATGGCCGTGCATGATGACCCCATGGGGCTCTCCGTTCAATGCCGACCAGGGTATGCGGATTCGGAATTCGGCCTGACGCATCCCGTTCATTGTGGGCTTATGGTCGACAGGGGCATGAAACTGCCATGACTTATTGGGCCCTGGCACAGTGGTTTCCTCCATGAAGTGAGGTACCTCCATGGTTCCACGTAGTTGAATTGCGATATGCGGGCTCTCCTCTTCAACAAAGAGTTCAAACCCAGGCTTCTGAGGCTCGTCCGGCGCAGTCTCGGTCACCGTGAGTACTGGCCCTTTGGGACCGACCTCTTCGAACGACTTGTCTCTAACGTGAAGGAGTGCCCCATGCAGGGCCTCACCACTCGCCGTATTAAAATCCCACGCCAGAGTCAGAGCTTCGGTATCGATACCCGCTTCCTCGAGATGCGTGAACATCGCGTCAAACCGTGGCTGCCTTTCCTCCATCGGAGTGCCTGCAGTGTCCCCCCTCCGAAGCGCATCGAAGGCTGCTGATGGCTCAAATGCAGTTCCATCCTCGCGCACCAGGTTCTGCAGAGCCACGATGTAATGAGTGCCTTCTTCAAGAATCACCGCAGGCCTGATGTACATCGCCTGTCCGAAGGCCTTAGCGACCTGTATTTCCAGTTCCGCAAAACAAGGGATGCGCTCCAAACCATCCTCTCGCACGGCGAAAAGCATGATGGGAGAATCGTTCTCAAGCGACTCGGGAATTCGCGTTTCGTCCGGAAGATTTGTGGCGTCTATGTTGGGAAAATACATGATAATGGGCGTCCCGACACCATAGCCATCGAGTCGCTTCCATTGCTCAGGTTGAATATATTGGCCGTCTCGATTAGCTGGCAATGTCGTTGGACCAAACGTGAGGGTGACCCCCGTTTCACGCGTTTCGTCTGGAACGAGGTATAAATTCGAAGGCCAAGGCAACGAACAGCGCTGTGGCATCAATGGATCACAGTCCTCGGAGCCCCAATCTGGAAGTCCCGTATCCTGCGTTCCTGCATCGGATTCAAGGACATCGGACGAGACCGTGTCCGATCCCGCTGTCGTGTCAGTCGGCGCGGGTGAATCTTCGGCGCAAGCTCCGAACAAAAGAAAAGATAGCAAGGCGAAGGTCGAGAAAGTCGTCTTAATCATCCCGTACTCCGGGTCTAAATGTTCCAGGCCAGCGCCCAAGTGAGCCCTAGAGAAAGGCTTTCGGGAGCGACCGATGGCAAAAGCGGCATCATCAAGAAGAGATTCAGCGCATGGGTCGAATTGAGATTGTACTGCCCGCCCACAAAGAGATTCAAGTCCGACTGGCCCACTTCCTCGTCGATGTGAATAATCCAGTCGGCCTCCACATAGGCGCTCCAATCGTCGCTGAATACGTATTCAACCACTGAAGTATGCCATATCCAGCTTTTGTCCACGTTCGCCGCCGTGAGATTGAGCGCAACATTCGCAGTCCAAGTCAAACCCTCACTGAGCTCGAGCGTATAGTAAAGACCGGGATACACACCTACGTATGTCCTGTCATCCTGTACGGGAAAGGTTCCGCCGAGTCCTATGGCTAGGCCATCGACAAGCTCATATCGCAGTGCGACAAGACCAGGATCCGTCTCGAGCTTCGAGCCAAACTTAGCACCAAAGATAACCAAGAGTTCCAAATCTTCGGCGACACCCCACTGAAATTGGGGCGAGTAATAAAACGCCAATTCCGGATCGGTGAAAAGCTGCGTCTGATTAGCAAGAGTCATGAGTCCGGTCTTGTTGACGTTTCCGCTTCGCTCACTCACCCCGCCTGCGAACGTAGATTGTACGCTTAAGCAGACGAGGACAAGTCCCAGACACAGGCGTCCCATGAACCGGCTCATACTCTCACCTCAAATTGTGTGTGAATGGGTCCTAAAGGAGCCCCTTAACAGCTTCGCCAAGGCCCGCTGGAGAGCGACTAATCGTGATGCCAGCATCCTCCATGGCTGCGTACTTCGCATCAGCAGTTCCCGAACCACCGGAGATGATCGCTCCTGCATGACCCATTCGACGTCCCGGAGGTGCCGTTGCTCCAGCGATAAAGCCGACGATGGGCTTCGTCATATGCTCCTTCGCCCAAGCGCAGGCCTCTTCTTCAGCCGTACCACCAATCTCACCGATCATGACCACCACATCGGTGTCGGGATCGTTGTTGAACAGCTCCAAGGCATCAATGTGGCGCGTTCCGATAATCGGGTCTCCACCGATACCGATGCATGTGCTTTGTCCTAAACCCAGAGCTGAAAGTTGCCCAACAGCCTCGTACGTCAGTGTACCAGAGCGGCTCACAACACCGATACGTCCTGGTTTGTGAATATGTCCCGGCATAATGCCGATCTTGCACTGGCCTGGCGTGATAATACCCGGGCAGTTCGGTCCGATCATGCGGACGTTCTTGCCCTCCATGTAACGCCACACTTTGACCATGTCGTTGACGGGAACACCTTCTGTGATGGGAATCACAAGTTCCACTCCCGCATCGACAGCCTCCATGATCGCGTCAGCCGCGAAGGGTGGAGGTACGAAGATGACGGAAGCGTTAGCGCCGGTCTCTTTTACCGCATCCTTCACGGTGTCAAAGATCGGTACCGAACCGTTGAAGTGTTGGCCCCCCTTGCCTGGCGTCACGCCGGCGACAAGGTTGGTTCCGTAATCCATCATCTGCCCACAGTGGAACGAGCCGGCTGAACCGGTGATCCCTTGGCAGAGGAGACGTGTATTTGAATCGACTAGTACTGCCATGATTTATCCCTCCAGACCCGCAACGGCTTCTGTAATCTTCTTCGCCGCGTCCGCCATATCACCGGCGGGAATCACCGCCACATCGCTTTGCTCCAAGACCTGCTTACCAAGCTCGACGTTCGTTCCCTCGAGACGAACTACGAGTGGAAGGTCCATCGGACGCACGCTAGGATCTGTCTTGGATGCCTCGTTGATACTCTTCACTGCTGCCACCACGCCGTTAGCGATGGTGTCGCATTTCATGATGCCACCGAAGATGTTCACCAAGATCCCCTTTACGTTGGGATCGGCCATGATCATCTTGAAGGCCGCTGTAACCTTCTCTTCGTTGGCACCACCGCCCACGTCCAAGAAGTTCGCCGGCTCGTAGCCGTACATTTTGATGATATCCATGGTCGCCATCGCCAGGCCTGCACCGTTGACCATGCATCCG
>MDTD01083563.1_pt1 | contig 19389 bp, 20 predicted proteins | sample 811221 | NCBI WGS metagenome assembly MDTD01 (sample SAMN05326646, study PRJNA326480) | marine metagenome | isolation source: seawater | place: Pacific Ocean: South West | collected 2011 | reverse complement strand
TTCTACCTAAAACCGAACGCTCCACGAGGGAGCAGGTTTTAGGATCCGAATTCTGGTGTGGAGGAATCGCTATTCCTTCACAAATCCAAAGCCGGTTTTTAGGTTGGAGTGCAGTATAGAAATCATCACCATTCACATTTCTCCCGGAGGTTCATTCTGTAGCTCTTAAATTGATTTAATTGCCCATCAAAAGTCCCCTCTTGAGAGGGGATTTAGGGGTGTGTAACATACAAGCTCATTCACCCACTCGAAGTAGCTTATACCCATGCTGGTTTTCGACCCCACCCGACCTCCCCTTCGCAAGGGGAGGAGCTCATTTACGACTAATTTTCCCTTAGAAAGTCATCCAAATCTGTCGGTAGACGGAGAAGAAACTTGGGAGTAATTAACAAGCACGACCAAAGCAACAATTGAGTACTGTAGATCTATCTCAAGCCCCAATTCCTAATTCTGAATTTTTAATTCTCAATTCCGCGAAGCGGTGAGCTCAAAACTGCGAAGCATGCATTCCTAATTCCGCGCAATGGCCCAACTGAACACTAAACACTAATCACTAAACACTGCGAAGCTATTTTTGAATTCCGCTCAGCGGTTACTCAAAAACCTCTTCTCCAAAAAACGAATGTCAGATCCTCTTCTTAACTAAAAAAAAACTTCTATATAGTGGATTAATTAATATCTTTGAAGCTTATAAAATTTTACACACAGCTCATTATGCTCAAAAAGGTCTTTTTACAGGGAGTGATATTGGCCCTGATCTTAGTTTCACCCACATTATTTGCGCAATCGCAGCAATTGTTTACTTCTCAGCAGTTTCGAATGGGGGAGCGTATCATTCGTATAGCCGAAGTGGGTGAACTGGCGGATTCGGTAAATGTATGGGGGGATGTGGGAAGTGCCGGCAGGTACATCATTCCAAAAGGAACCACCATCTCTCAGTTGTTGTCCTACAGTTTTGGCCCGAGGACCATAAGCGAAACTCAGACGCAGGTGGACTGGTCGAAGATGCGGGTGGAGATCAATGTGCAGGAATACGATCCGGAAAATGGAGTGGAAACCATTAAGGAATTCCGATACCGGTTTGAAGAACCCATGCCGGCGGGAATGAGTGAATTCAAACTGCAAAATAATCAGACTATCGCAGTGCGGGTGAAACGTAAACCGGGATTCAGAGATTATGTGAATGTGATCGCTCCGGTACTTACCTCTATTGCGACCACCATTGTAATTGTGGACCGGCTGTCCGGAAACTAATCGTTAAGTTTCCGGTTCAAAACCAATTACTATAGGGGGCATTTCTAAAAGGGCGAACATCAGGGGAGAAAAGAGAGAGAGCTGAATTGATTGATTTGTGATCCCGAGGTGTACTTAACACCTTACCACTGCCTATGGTTTACACAGTGCACATTGAATATTGAAACACTCAGAAACCAAAACTTATTCCTGATCCAACAAACATTGAGTAATAATACTGTGGTAATGTTTCGCTTTTAAAAGTAAGCGATCTATGAGTGAGTGGTGCCTCCTGAAAACTCCCTATAAACTCCTCCATTACCGCTCCAGTACAAGTCCAGTATAAGTCCAGTACAAGTCCAGTAAAAAATATCGGCGGAATTGGAGGTATTCAGAAGCAGTATAAGTGGGGTGATGATCATGTATGAAAGAACAGCAACAAATGATCTCTCAGTTTTCAAGACTAAAAACTTAAAGTGAATCACCAATAAAACGTTGTATAATATTTTTAAAAACCCTAACATTGAGTAGTAATTTTACTCGAAGATTGTTTTAACAGGAAAAGCCAAAGGGATAGATTACAGAGTAAGGGTTAGTCAATTCTAAGAGTACAGACTTATCAGGTATCATGCTCGACGCACTCATTCAGTCCAAAACACGACTTAAACTTCTGCTTCGATTCTTTCTGAATCCGGAAAGTGAGGCTTATCTACGTGGGCTGGCGCAGGAATTCGGGGAGAGTACCAATGCCGTGCGGGTAGAGTTAAACCGGTTTGAAGAGGCCGGGTTGATCGTTCCACATAAAGAAGGAAATAAGAAAGTGTTCCAGGTAAATAATGCCCATCCCATGTATTCCGATCTGCAACGTATTGCTTTTAAACATTTTGGAATCGACCAGATTGTGGAAAAGGTGGTAAATAAACTGGGGAATGTGGAGGCCGTGTATCTCACAGGCGATCTGGCCCGTGGCCTGGATGCCAGAATAATTGATATTAGCCTGATCGGGGATATTGATACGGTATATCTTGCTCAGTTAGTGGAAAAGGCTGAAGCCCTGATCAAACGAAAAATCCGTACACTGGTGTATGGAGCTGATGAATCCTTCGAACTGAAATCTCCAAAACTCCTTATTTACGGAGAAGAAGTACAAACACTATGATTAAGAAAGACTCAAAAATTTATGTAGCCGGACATCGTGGGATGGTAGGTTCTGCAGTTTTATTGAACTTGCAGGAACATGGATATACCAATCTACTAACAACAAGCAGTGCAGAGTTAGATCTTAGAAATCAGCAGGCTGTAGACGAATTCATTGCCAATGAACAGCCTGATTTTATCATTATTGCAGCGGCAAGGGGGGGGGGAATTCTCGCCAATAATGAGTATCCGTGGCAGTTTCTGTACGATAACCTGATGATTGAAGCGAACCTGATCAATGCGGCTCATCAGAATGATATTCAGGATCTGATCTTTCTTGGGAGTTCCTGCATCTATCCAAAAATGGCTCCGCAACCCCTTAAAGAAGAATATCTTCTAACGGGTCCGCTCGAACCCACCAATGAATGGTATGCGATAGCCAAGATCACCGGGATCAAGTTGTGTCAGTCGTTGAACAAACAGTTCGGCAGAAATTACATTTCCATGATGCCGACCAATTTATACGGCCCGCGCGATAATTTCGACCTGAAGACCTCGCATGTGCTTCCGGCCATGATACGCAAGTTTCATGAAGCCAAGGAAAATGGAAACTCTCCGGTTCCATTATGGGGTAGTGGATCGCCTATGCGGGAGTTTTTACATGTAGAAGATCTGGCAGAATCCGTTCGTTTTGTGATGGAATATGACGGCAAACTGGAGTACGATCTGATCAACGCAGGTACCGGTGTGGATCTGACCATCAAAGAGCTGGCAGAGACCGTACAAAAGGTAACCGGACATGAAGGTGAAATTCAATGGGACTCAAGTAAACCCGATGGCACTCCGCGTAAACTCATGGACGTAGGACGAATGAAAGAACTGGGGTGGACAGCCAAAATCGGTCTCGAAGACGGTATCAAAGATACCTACCAATGGTTCCTGGAACACGAAAATGATTTTAAACAGGTGAAGATATAAGCTGAAAGTTCAAAGCTCAAAGTTTGAAGCACTCTATGCTTTCAGCTAGACCCTTTTAGCTTCCAATTTTCAGCTTTCTCCCTTAAACTAAATCATTATGAAAGAGTTAGCATTCAAAGAATTACATGTTTGGAATAGGGCGATAGACTTCGCGGACTACGCTATCTCTTTGTGTGAACAGTTGGAGACTGACCGTAAGCATTTTCGTCTGACAGAACAGATGGAGGCTGCATCCACATCTGTAGCAATGAATATTGCAGAAGGAAAAGGAAGAAATTCAAAAAAAGAATTCATTCAGTTTCTGTATATCGCCAGAGCGTCATTATATGAAGTGGTTACGCTGGCAGTAATTTTCCATAAACGTAAGTGGATATCAGAAGATCAGTTGAAGATCCTTGAAAACGAGGCTATTGAGATCGCTTCGATGCTCAAAGGGTTGATCAATTCAATAAATAAGTCAATTTAATAAAAGCTGAAAGGTAAAAGTTGGAAGCTTAACATACTTTCAGCTTTGAGCTTCCAACTTCAAACTTAGTTACTATGAGTGAAACGAATCAAAAGGTTGCATTAATCACCGGGATAACCGGACAGGACGGGTCTTATCTGGCAGAATTGTTATTAGATAAGGGATATATCGTACACGGGATCAAACGAAGAGCGTCGTTATTTAATACGGATCGCATTGATCACTTGTATCAGGATCCGCACGACCCGAATCAACGTTTGCATTTGCACTATGGGGATCTGACCGATTCCATGAATCTGACCCGTATCATTCAGGAAACGCAGCCGGATGAGATCTATAACTTGGGAGCGATGAGTCATGTGAAGGTGTCCTTTGATACTCCGGAATATGTAGGGAACGTAGATGGATTGGGGACATTGAGGATTTTAGAAGCCGTTCGTTTATTGGGTTTGGAAAAGAAAACAAGAATTTATCAGGCCTCTACCTCAGAACTCTACGGTGGGATGACAGAGAACAAGAATGAGCGGGGCTTTTACGATGAAAACTCACCTTTCTATCCACGCTCTCCGTATGGCGTAGCCAAGATCTACGGTTTCTGGATTACCAAAAATTATCGCGAAGCTTACGATATGTTCGCCTGTAACGGGATCTTATTTAATCATGAGTCTCCAAGAAGAGGAGAAACCTTTGTAACCCGAAAAATTACCCGTGCGGTAGCCAAAATAGCCTTAGGGCTTCAGGAAAAGCTGTATTTAGGAAATATGGAAGCCAAACGCGACTGGGGGCATGCCAAAGATTATGTGCGCATGATGTGGATGATCTTACAGGCAGAAAAAGCAGAAGATTGGGTAATAGCTACAGGTGTTACCACTACCGTTCGTGATTTTGTACGAATGGCCTTTGCACAGGTAGGAATCACCCTGCGCTTTGAAGGAGAAGGCGTAGACGAAAAAGGCATCATCGACTCCATCGACCAGGCTAAATACGAAGTCGCAACGTCTCAACAACTAAACTCCTCAACCTTGACCGAAGGTCAAACTATTATAGAAGTCGACCCCACTTACTTCCGCCCGACTGAAGTGGATTTACTTATTGGCGACCCAACCAAAGCCAAAGAACAACTCGGCTGGGAACCGGAATACGATCTGCAGGGATTGGTAGAAGACATGATGAAGTCTGACGTTGTACTATTCAAAAAAGACATCGATCTGATGAAAGCTGGGCATAAAGTGTTAACACAGGCTGAATGAAAATAGCTAAATGTTTAGACAAAAAAATTGAAGCAAATAATTGAAAAAATAAGTGCTGATGAGTTGCTCTCTCATGTGTTAAGAAGCTCATCTGGAAGTTTCTTTGTTAAGATTATAAATATGTTGCTAATGCTTGGAATTGGGGTATTAGCAGCAAGGTGGATGGGAGCGAAAGAGTTTGGTGCCTATACGTTTGCTTTTACTGTGGTAGGTTTTCTGCGATTTCCGGCAATGTTTGGCCTACCAAATTTAGCAGTACGTGAAGTCTCGAAATTTGAAGCAGTGCAAGATTGGGCTTCACTAAAAGGGTTTAACCGGAGTTCATATGTATTAATTAGTACTTTATCTGTGGTACTTGGTATAGCCACGTTTTTGGTTCTTTATTTCTTTGAAATTCAAAACAAATATACAATAGCATTAGCTGTTATTTGTCTGCCGTTCTTTAGTTTACTATCTCTGCAGTCATCCATACTAAGAGGAATTCACAAAATTGTTTTAAGTCTGATTCCTGAACAGATAATAAAACCAGGCGGGTTACTTCTGGGATTAGTAGTTTTGCATTATGCTACAGCAGATGATATTAAGGCTGAGGATGCAATAGTATTCCAGGTGGTTGCTATTTTTCTTGGATTTTTGGTTAGTCTATATTGGATATGGAAATATTTGAAAAATTACACCGAAGAAGTTAAACCCGAGTTAAAGTATAGAAACTTGATGAAAGCAGCCTTACCATTTACATTTATGGGGAGTCTGGCAATAATTAATAGTCAATTTGATATTTTAATGTTAGGTGCCATGGTCGGAGAAGAAGAAGTGGCTGTTTATAAAGTTGTTTATACATTATCACAACTTATTTTTTTCGTGATGGTTGCAGTAAATACACCTTTAAGTCCTCTAATTTCAAAATACCATCAAAAAAAAGAATATTTCCAAATCAATCGTATTTTAATACTAATAACAAGGACTATTTCTGTTCTTACATTTCCTCTACTTATTCTATTTGTGCTAAGTGGTGAGCTTTTGCTTGGATTTGTTTTTGGAGATGAATTCAAAGTTGGAGGAACTGCTTTAGCAATAGCATCATTTGGAACTTTTTTTAATGCAATTACTGGTCCTGCGGCACCTATATTAAATATGACTGGACATGAGAAAGATACGTTAAAAGGAACAATTATAGTGTCATTACTTAATTTGATCTTGAACCCATTATTAATACCTGTTTATGGAATAGAAGGTGCAGCATTTACAACTATGTTATGTCCAATACTTGCTAATAGTTACTGGTTATATATTTTAAATAAAAAAACAGAATTTAAAATATTGCCTTTTCAATCGTATAAGTAATATATATCATGAAAAATAATTATTATAAGTAAGGTATTGATAAAATGATTAAAAATACTAAATCAATTAAAAATATTATTATCCATATAGAGCTCAATTATTACGTTGTAGGTGTATTAAGGTTACTGTATTACCCTGTTAGGTTGGGTATCAAATGTAATCAAGAGAGCTTTGGCTTTGGAATATTATGGATTTTAGATGAATTACAAGTTCCTTGCTTTGAAAATCCTAAAGCGGCAACAATATCGATTAAGAGTACACGTGGCCTAAATTTAGATGAAGATTTTTTTTATTCAAGTTTGAAGAAATGAACAGTGTTTGGAGTGATTTGGAAGTTGATAAAGATAGGCGTCTTCCTCCTCTTTTTATAAAGAATAAGAACATTATTAAAGTGAGAAATCCGTTAAATCAAAAGTAAGAACTATAAAATATATATAAGAAAGACTATACTTTCTTCGAATATGGGTTATAATTACTAACCCTAACCAATAACTTAGCACAAACAAAAAAGGCATGAAGAAATTTTTAGTAATTACATCTATAGCAGGATCAGATAATGATGTATTAAAAACACTTGATAAAGAAGCAAAAAAAGAAAACGTAGATTATGTTTTAATCGGTGACAGGAAGAGCCCGAAAGAGGTTCATTTTGAGCATTGTAAATTTTATTCTATAGACCAGCAAGAAAAGCTGCCTTACACTTTTACAAAAGTTTGTCCTTATGATCATTACACACGTAAAAATATTGGTTATTTAGTTGCTATAGAAAACAAAGCAGATCTAATTTACGAAACTGATGATGACAACATTCCATATGAAACTTTTTGGGATTTAGATTCTAAGGCAAATAAGGTTAGTGCTATTGAGGGAGAAGGTTGGGTGAATGTTTATCAATACTTTTCAGAAAAAAATGTTTGGCCAAGAGGTCTACCCTTAGATGACGTAAGAACGAAGTATAAATTGGATGATTCAGAAAACACTAGTGAAATTGAAACTCCAATTATCCAAGGATTAGCAGATGATAATCCTGATGTGGATGCAATTTATAGATTCATTGGTGAATTACCTGTAAAATTTAAGAAAAACTTAGAGGTTGTCCTTAAAAAAAATCAATGGTGTCCATTCAATAGTCAAAATACCATATGGAAACCCAAAGCTTTTCCGTTGTTGTATTTACCAGCAACCTGCTCATTTAGAATGACAGATATTTGGAGAAGTTTTATAGCACAAAGAATTGCTTGGGAATATGACTGGGGAATTTTGTTCAGAAGTTCTACTGTTTATCAAAAAAGAAATGAGCATAATATTTATAAAGATTTTGAAGATGAGATTTCCGGTTATTTGAATAATAAAATGATTGGAAAAGAATTTTCTAAATTAAATCTAAGCGATGATTACTCAAACATCTATTCCAATTTGAGAAAGTGCTATGAGCTTCTATACGACATGGAATTAGTTCAAAAGTTGGAACTTGAGCTTGTTGATCACTGGATAAATGATGTCCAAAAATTGAGATGAAAATGAATAAGAAAACATTTTGTATTCTTGAACAGAGTGGGGATAAAAATAACCCAATAACAAAGCATAAGAAGGATCTCTTTACAACGGATTTTTCTGATTTTTATCGGTTAAACTGGAAGTTGGATGATGATCCTCTTGCTGACTTTGTAGAGAAAGGAGTTTTATGGAGCGAGGGGAGAAGTTTGCTATGGGAAAAAGTCCCTAAAGACTATGATTATTATATTTTTACAGATGATGACATCGTCTTTTCTAATAACGTTGGCCAGGAAGATCAGATTCCCTATTTGATAAAAGACTTGCTGGAAGAGTATAAACCAATTTCTGCAACATTTTATGATCCAGGTCAATGGGCCTTTAATAAGCGTTTCTCTGTATTAGATGATGTTTTAAAAAAAAATGTATTTCCTATTGCAGGGTTTGATTTACAGGTACATATATTCTCTAAAGAATTTGCGGAATTAATGTTTCCAGTAATTTATCACGGAGCTGCTAAGTGTATGTGGTACAGTCAATGGATCGCAACTTATTTATATCCTGATAAACAGATATGCTTCAACGACATTCAGGTAAGCAACACGAAAAATGATAACCATCATAACAATGCCACTCCGTTAGAAGCGGATGTAATGGTATGGAAGTTTTTTAAAAGCACAAAGTTCAATAAAACAATAAGAAGCCACAAATACTTTCTAAATAGAACTAAAGAAATCTACTCAGAAGAGATAAATAAGAATAAAATAAATTTTAGTGTAATGGATTTGCATAAAGTCTTGAAAAAAAAATTCAATATTGGCTTCAAAGAACCGAAGTCCAAAATTGGACCAGAATAATAGAATTAATAAATCAGATATAATAAGATATTTCTTAAATCTTAACAATCTTGGATATTTTTTATATGTAAAAATAAAATCAATGTTACGGAAATTGGTAATAAATTAGAGTTTTTATTGCACACTAACCCTCATTTATTTTTTCATCTAATTATTTAAATAAAATTCCATTATTATATTGCATAACATGCGGAAGATCTATCAAAAATACAAATATATTGCTAGTAACCCTTACAGAGACTATAATGATGAAACTGAATCAATATTTATACATATACCAAAGACTGCAGGTATTAGTGTAAGTAAATCTATATACGGAGAGAATAAGGGACATACCAAGTTATTGCATTATCAAAGATATGATGAAGAGAGATTTGATCGCTATTACAAATTTGCGTTCGTAAGGAATCCATGGGATCGTTTTGTTTCGGCTTTTTATTACTTGAAAAAAGGTGGACGTAACCAGCAAGATAAAAGCTGGGCCGCTAAATATTTAATGAATGGAGAAAGCTTAAATGGATTTATTGAGAGAATAAATGGAGACAAAAATTTCAGGAGGGATGTTTTAATTCATCAACATTTTGAACCACAAATAAATTATTTAAAAGATAAAAGTGGAAACTTAAATATTGATTTTATAGGCCGATTTGAAAATTTGAATGATGATTTTCAAAAAATTGCCAATCATTTACAAATTTCAGCCAAACTTAAAGAGATAAATATCAATAAAGAAAAAGATCATTATAAAACGTATTATAATGACAAGACTAAAGAGATTATTGAAAGGCTCTATGCTGAGGATATAATAAAACTAAATTACCAGTGGTAACCAAATGGAATTGGTAATACACATAGGTTACCCGAAATGTGCTAGTACGACTCTTCAGAAGCACCTTTTTGCCAGGCACCCAGATATCTCTTATTTAGGAATTTATCCTGAAAGTAATGTTGGATATGATAACCAACAATTACAACGTCCTTGTCTAGCGCTCGATGATGAAAAGATTAAACTGCTCCATGAAACTATTCTTTCGGATGACTTTGAAGAGAACAAGATTAATTATAAGTCAAGTATAAATAATATAATAGAGAGCGTATCAATTGACAAAAAATTGATGATTTTGAGTAACGAACGATTTACATCATCAGTATTTACTAAATCTGACATTACAATTTATGCTAAGAGACTTTCATATTTATTCCCCGGAGCTAAAATATTAATGATAGTACGTGATCCATTCGATTTATTATTATCGCAGTATAGAGATCAGCCATTTGATCCAAGAGATATCTCAAATTCAGGTTTTTTAAATTTTGATGAATGGCTCAGTATTATCTTTGAGTATCGGCAGGACATTCTAGAAAGCTTAAAATTTGAAAATATATATGGCTTGTATAGTGAATTATTTGGGGAGGGGAATGTTTTGATTTTAAGGCTTGAAAAATTGAATGAGGTTAGTAATGAATTGGGTAAATTTTTAAAAATTACTGAGGATCCATTTGAAGACTATTTAAAGGGAAAAAAGGAAAATTTAGGTACTTCAGAAGCTTTCACAAGGTATCGTAGGTTGGTTCGCCAATTAAAGAAAATAATACCACAGAATAGATTTTCGAATTTTGTAAAAGAAAAAATGACTAATCTTGCTAAAACAGCATTACCTAAAGGAAGGAAAAAAATCTTATTTAGTTCTTCTTCTCAATCCAGAGTAAATAAGTATTTTGAGCAAACAAAGAAATTTATAGAACTTATATAGGATGAAAGCTGCTTTTTATTTAGATAATTCCAAAATTGGAAATGCAGATTTAAGATACCCAGAAAAAGGGAACCCAGGAGTTGGTGGAACTCAATATTTATTTGTTGCTACACCATTTTATATCAAAAATTTATCAAGCATAGAAATTGAAGTGACTATATATGCTCACCATATTGATAAATTACCTGATAGTTTAAATGTGGATAAAGTAGATAATATTGAAGAAGCTCTAGATTCTGCCATAGAAAAGGAGTACGATTTTTTCGTATTTCGGCCAACAAGTGAGCATAAAAATGGGAGTTTTTTTCAAAAACTGGGAAGTGCGGTTAACTTAAAAGCGATAGCTTGGGCGCACAATACACCAGATATTTTTACCCTAAACAAATTGTATAAAAATAAAAATTTATCATGTTTTTTATGTGTTAGTCAAGAACAATATGATCGATTAAGAGATCATCCTATTATCTATAAAAGTCATCGTATTTTTAATGGATTCGATATAACAGACTACAAACCTAAAAATAAAATAGCAAAGAATAGTAATACGGTTGCTTATATTGGTAGTTTAGTGCCAACAAAAGGGTTTCATTGGTTGGCACAAGCCTGGCCCAACGTTTTAAAGAAAAAACCCAATGCTAAGCTAATTGTCATGGGAACAGGTAAATTGTACGACGACAGTGCTAAACTTGGTAAGTGGGGTGTTGCAGAAGAAGGTTATGAGGGAAAATATATACGTCCATATTTATCGAATAAAGAAGGTGAGCCACATCCTTCGGTTGATTTTAAAGGTTTGGTTGGAGTTGAAAAAATTGAAATTATGCAGCATGTAGATGTTGGCGTAATAAATCCATCTGGAAAAAGTGAAAACTGCCCTGGAAGTGCTCTAGAATTTCAGGCTGCTGGTACACCTGTTGTTTCTAGCGCAAAAAAAGGAATATTAGATACGGTACTTCATAATCATACTGGGCTATTAGGAAAAAACATTAGAGATTTGAGTGATAATATAATAAAACTACTCAGCACCAGTGATTTAGCTTATAGGTATGGGTGCAATGCGATTAATTTCGTAGATGATAAATTTAATTGGGAGAAAATCATTGGTGAATGGGATCATTTATTTAATATCTTAAAGAATGGAAATAAAATAGATATTTCTGCTATAGAAAATTTTAAGTATAATGATTTGAAAATATTAAGAGAAAAATTACGAGTCGCAAAAAAATATACCGGACTAAAAAATTATATCAATCCTTCTATTCATTCATTGAGTGGTTATATAAAATATTACAAAAAAAATTTGGTAAAGTAAACACTGGAATAATCCTATGAGATTAAACTTGCCAACATTTATTTTAATAATATATTTTTTGATAATTATAATTAGCGAATTTGTATATCCAGGGGCTAGAAAATTAGTTTATACATTACCTGTACTAGGCTTAGTATCTATTTTAAAATATCGAAAACTGTACTTTGATAGAGTATTAAGTACAATAGTTTTCTTAATTGGGATAAATACTTTTGCTTTTTTGATCTATTTCATGCACCAGAATCAAAATAGCTATGCATTTATTATCTCTTTAAAAGAGTATATATTTATATGTTCACCTGTCATAATGATGTACATTTTTTATAGATATGTTAATACAGTAGAATTTGATAAAGTTCTTAAAATATTTACTATCACATTTGTAATTTTATATCTAATAACAAACTTTGCTTATGTTTTATCTTTATTTGGCGGTTTATCTAACTTTTTACTTACTTCACTATCAGAATTAGAAAGTACTTATGGCTTAGTATATGGGATTTTTCCATTATACTATTTTATTAATAAGAATCGAGTAATGTTATTAATTTCTTTGCCTTTAGTGTTCATAGGTTCTAAGAGAGTTGCAATATTAGCTGTACTGATTTCTTTATTTGTTTATAAAATAGCTTCTACTTTTCGTATCAAAAAAAAATATTTCAAATTTATAGCAGTAATAGTAAATATATTTGTTTATGTCATAATCTTGAATTATTTAAATGGTAACATTGCATCATTGATTAATAATTTTTCAGATATAAACATTAATGTGCTATTTAATAATCGATTTTATGTATGGAAAGTTGTCGTAGATAATTTAAATATCCATCCAATTACGGGGAATGGTATAGGTGTAATTTCATCTTTCTTAAGAAGTGGTAGTATGATAAATGATTCTCATTATACTTTATTACATAGTGACCTTATAAAGATTTATTTGGAATTTGGATATCTAATGGGCTCATTATTTATTTATTACTTATACTCTTTTGTAGATGTTAATATTAAGATACTGCCAATTTTAGTGTATTTTAACGTATTATTTTTAACAGACAATTCATTGATTTATGTTCATGTTACTATAATGATATTTCTAATCATCAGTAGGTTGTTAAAAGAGGAGAAAAATGAATGATAAACCAGCTCTTGTATTATTCTGCTACTACAGGTTGGAAGAGTTGCGTGCAACAATTAATAGTTTGTACAAAAATTATAATATTAATGAATTTGACCTAATTATATTTTCTGATGGACCTAAAACAAACGAACATACTATTAAGGTCACTAAAGTTCGAAGGTTTTTAAAAACAATTAAAAATTTTAATAGTGTAACAATTTATGAATCGAATGAAAATAAAGGACTAGCTAGTTCGATAATTGAAGGGGTTACGAATGTATTACAAAATTATGATAAGGTCATAGTTCTAGAGGATGATTTGATAACATCTTCAAATTTTCTAGAATTTATGTCACAATCACTAGATTATTATAAGAATAATGACAGGGTGTTCTCGGTATCTGGTTATACATTTAATTTGTCGTCAATGGATCGAATAAATTATGATGTTTATTTTGGATATAGGGCTTCTTCATGGGGTTGGGGTATTTGGAAGGATCGGTGGGAAGTGATCGACTGGAATTTGGATGACAACTTTAAAAAGCTTTTATCAGTTAAACAATTTTCAAGATTTCTGCGAGGGGGATCTGATCTACCATTAATGCTGTGGAAACAAAAGATAGGAATAATCGATTCATGGGCTGTAAGGTGGTGCTATCATCAGTCATTAAATAACCTTTTAACTGTATTCCCTACAGTATCAAAAGTTGAGAATATAGGTTTCTCAGAAGAGGCGACACATTCTACTTCTAATCGACGGTTTACTACACATCTTGATAATTCAAATAAGCGTAATTTTAATTTTCCGGAAGAATTAATAATAAATCGAAATCTGACTAAAGAATTTAAAAATAAGTTTTCATTATTTAATCGACTATTGGATCGAATAATAAAATGAGGAATATCCTTTTCATACTACAACTACCCCCCCCAGTTCACGGCTCTTCTATGGTAGGTGAATATATAAAGGAAAGTTTCAGAATTAATGAGTCGTTCAATACCCGTTACATTAATTTATTAGCTTCTAAGAATGTAAGTGACTCAGGTAAGGTAAGTGTTGGTAAAATAATAGCCTTTATCAGCATCTGGTTTCAATTATTAAAGGAACTGATTCAAAACAAACCCCATCTCTGTTATCTGGCAATAAGCTCTACAGGGGCTGCTTTTTTTCGGGATGTACTGTTGGTCATTTTACTAAAAGTTTTTGGTGTGCGGCGAATTTATCATATGCATAATAAAGGCGTGAAAACCCACGGAAAGCAAAAACTGTATGATTTCTTTTATTCGTTTATGTTTAAAGATACCGATGTCATTATGCTTTCTGAATATTTGTATGAGGATGTAGATGATTATGTAGACAAGCAACAGGTGCATGTCTGCCCCAATGGCATCCCCGAAACTGATTTTGTAGAAAGTGTGCAATCTAAGGATGTATCTTTGCTTTATTTGTCAAACCTGATCGAATCCAAAGGTGTCTTTGTATTATTGGAGGCCTGTAGAAGACTCAAAAACCGGGGATTGGATTTTAAATGTACATTCATTGGTGGAGAAGGGGATGTTTCTGAATCTCGGATAAATCAGTTAATCAAAGAAAAAGGGCTGGAGCAACAGTTAGTATATGCCGGAAAAAAATACGGGGAAGAAAAAGAACAAGCCTTTTCAAAAGCTGACATTTTCGTATTTCCGACCTATTATGATAAGGAATGCCTGCCACTGGTTTTGATTGAAGCTATGCAGCACCGGTTACCAGTAGTCTCGACCTATGAAGGTGGGATCCGTGACTTAGTAGATTCAGATGAAACCGGTTATCTGGTGGAGCAGAGGAATGTTGATGAACTTGTGGAGAAGTTGGAAGCATTGATCATCAACAAAAGTCTCAGAATAGAAATGGGTGAGGCCGGCAGAAAAAAATATGAAGCTAGGTTTACCCTGCAAAAGTTTGAAGAACGAATGACTGAAATATTAACCCAGGTAGTAAAAAAATCATGAGGCTTCAGGATTACCAGGTTTTCAACGGCGAATTGTCTGAAATTAGGGAAGGAAAAGTCCTTATCAACACAATAAATGCCCATTCCTATAATGTTTCCCGCCAAGATCCATTGTTTGCCAACTCCCTAAAAAATTGTGATGTGCTCATTCCGGATGGCATAAGTGTAGTGTGGGCATTAAAGTGGCTTAATGGCAAGAAATTAAAGAAAATTGCCGGAGCAGATTTGTTCTTTTATGAAATGGAACGCCTGCAAAAAAAAGGAGGGTCTTGTTTCTTCCTGGGTAGTACGGAAGATACTCTTCAAAAAATAAAAAACCGTGCAGCTATTGACTATCCTGATGTACGAGTGGGTTCCTATTCACCTCCATACAAACCGGAATTTTCTGAGGTGGACTCAGAAAGAATGATCGGGGCTGTTAATGAATTTAAACCTGATGTCCTGTTTGTTGGTTTGACTGCCCCAAAACAGGAAAAATGGGTGTATAAACACTATGACCAACTAAGTGCAGGCCATATAGGTTGTATTGGGGCCGTATTTGATTTTTATGCAGGTAATATCAACCGCGCACCTGAGTGGATGATTAATCTGGGTATGGAATGGTTTTACCGGCTGTTCAAAGAGCCAAAAAGAATGTGGAGAAGATATATTATAGGTAATGTAAAGTTTATCTATTTTGTCTTTCGTGAAAAGTACTTCGAAACATAATTCGCTAACAATAGGAATTGTTGCCCTGGTCAATGCTCCGGTGATCAATGGTTTAAGTCAGTACATTATCCATCTTTACCGTGCACTAAAGAGAGAGTTTGCTGATCAAACTTTCAAACTGATAACCAATAAGGAATTCAGTTCTTTTTTTTCTAACTACCTGGATCAGGAAGATCTGATATTAGTAGATATTCCCCATCATCCCCGTTGGATTATGCGTCCCTTCTATTTTTTCTGGCAGAATTATTTTGGAGGAGAATTTCTGAAAGATCATGGAATTGATGTGCTGCACATACCTAATGCAATTCCACTATTAAAAATACCTGTTATTCCCACAGTGGTAACCATTCATGATATGGCTGAATTCAGAGGGTACCGGCATTCATTCTTACACAATAAATTTCGAAAGTGGGTAACTCGTTTATCGGCCGTTACTGCCGATCATATTCTAACGGTATCTGACTTTTCACGTAAGGAAATATTTCATTTTCTGGATATTGAGGAGAGTAAAGTATCAGTCAGTTATCCGGGAAATCCATTAACAGATGATCGATATGAAACAGAAAAGGAAATACCGGTTAAAAATGAGTTTCTTTTCCTTGCGGGTGGTGGGTCTAATAAGAATCAGCAGAATGTTATACATGCTTTCCTCAAGTTTAATAAAAGAAATAAATTTAAACTAAATGTGATAACTAACTCAGAGAAATTATGTAATGATCCTAATATTCATTGGTACCAACATGTTGATGAGGAAAAGTTGATCAGATTATATCAAAGAAGTGTAGCTTTGTTATATCCATCATTATATGAAGGATTTGGTTTCCCTATTCTGGAGGCTATGTCACTGGGTGTTCCGGTCATTACGTCGAACAGGGCCTCAATGCCGGAGGTGGTACAAGACGCAGGGATCCTTATTGATCCGGAAAATCAGGAGCAATTGATTAATGCGATGATCGATATGGTGAAAAATGAAAGGGAGAGGACTGAACTAATACGAAAAGGAAGTCAAAGAGTATGTAAATTTACATGGGCTGACACAGCTCATAAGACAATGAGAGCTTATGAAAAAGTAGTGGAAATGCAAAGGTGATGTCGTTAGCAGGCTGGATATCAGAGGGCATACTACAATTATTAAACCGGTCAGTATTGATCTCTGGGATGGGGTTAATGGTAAATTTGCTTGCAGTGAAATGGATCGGGCTCTATGAATATGGAATATTCATCGGGGCTTTTAGTGTGATCCTTTTTTTTGAGCGACTCTTAAAAAGTGAGATAAAAAGCTATTTAGTAAAATTTGACGTACATCTTCATCAATCAAAATTTGATGCTGTGTACTCTTTTTTAGTAAAAGCTAATTTTTTGGCGATGACTATAATAGTATTCATCGGAGTACTGATACGGTTTACCGATTCATACAAGCTTTACAGTTCTCCATTACTTCTTTTATCTGTTAGTGTACCGCTGGCTGTTTTAACTGAAATACCCAGGGCCATTTTAGAGAGGGAGCTAAGATTTAAGCTTATCGGTGATCAGGAATTGCTTGCGTCTATGCTGCAACACGTATTAACAATCATAGTCATATTAATATACAGGTCATTTTTGGGACTGATCATTGGCTGGTTGGCATATAATTTGATGATCTTTGTGTTGAGTTGGTACAAGGTTTCCTATAAGCCGGTACTGCGGTTGGGTGTTAATACTAATAAGGACCTTCATATCCATTACAGACATATGGGCTTACAGGTAGTTCTTTCAGAAAGTTATAAACTGATCAATCCATTCATAATTGGTGGATGGGTTGGCCCGGCCGGGGTAGGAACCATCGGATTGATCGAAAAACTGATCTTTGGCCTGAATTTTATCGGGAATGTATTTAAAAGAGTTTTTAATGGTTTGTTGAATGATCTACAGGAGAAGGCAGAGCAGAAGATCAATGCGTTGGGTGATTTTGAACTGTATTTTGCATTGATCATTTCTTCCTTACTGTTCATACTTGGATTGTTCTACAAGAATTTTTATTGGGTTATTGATGATTCATTGTATATCAATAATTTATTTGGGTTAATTGCTGGTTCCTATATAATCGTTCAATTATCAGAGCTGTATCAGTTACCTCTGGTTTTAGATAAGAAATATGAAATTATTACAAAGCAACAGGTTATTTACATTAGTTGTCTTTTACTTTCATCATTGTTATTCATTAATATGTTTGGGTTGATCGGGTATGGTTATGCCGTTCTGTTATCTTCTACTTCAAAAATTTATTTGTTCAGAAAATATCACGATCATTTCAATCTTAAGATTCCGGCTAAAGTATCAATTATTGTAGGAGTATCCGCATTTATAATGATCGCATGGATGTGATTAAGAGGCTTTATTAAACAATTTTAATCTTTCGCATAAATGAAATTAATTCTTACCTTAGTGCCTTAATAACTTAGTACCACATGACTGTCAGGGATACGATTTTACGTGAAGCAGAACTGAGTCATAAAAAAATAATTTATGACAAAGAGGTTCTACCGAATAAATTCTACGAGCTTACTCAGAAGGATTATACCGGTAAACGGGCATTGGATGTGTCTCTGTCATTGGTAGGGCTTGTTCCACTCACCCTGTTGCTTCCTTTTTTATATATCGGTATCAAACTGTCTTCCAGAGGACCGGTGTTCTTCAAACAGAAGAGAACCGGTCAGAACGGCCGGAGCTTTACGGTGTACAAAGTGCGTACCATGCATCTGTACTATGATAATCCCAGTCATGAAAAACCGGCCCTCACTCAGAAGAAGGATGTACGGGTTTTTGCCTTTGGTAGTTTCCTGCGAAAATCCAATCTGGATGAATTCCCCCAGCTCTGGAATGTGCTGAAAGGTGATATGAGTCTGGTTGGACCCCGCCCTTATATGGAGGACGAGTGTACCTATTGGAATCGTATTTTTGATGATTTTTATTACCGCTATGCGGTTAAACCCGGAATTACCGGACTGGCTCAGGTCAAGGGGTTCCGCGGAGGTACTTTTGATGAGGATCACATGCGCAAACGCCTGGATTGGGATCTTATTTATGTAGAGCAGCAGTCGTTCTGGAAAGATGTTAAGATCATCGCCGGAACTGTAGGACAAATGCTCCACTTTAAAACGAATGCACACTGAGCGAAGCAAAGCTCACTTAGCATATTTTAGTGTTTAGTGCTTAGTGTTCAGTTGGGGACCAGATCGATTGATCGGTCTCTCGCACATCGATCCTTCGCATTTCGGAATCAACCAGCACCATCACTTGGCAGATCCTTCTCATTCAGCCGACGGACTAGATGACTGCTCTGAGGCAATTAAATCAATTTACGAGCTACAAAATGAACCTCCGGGAGAAATGCGGGACTTTGAAGGGGGATTATTTCTATGATGCCCTCTAATCTAAAAACCGGCTTTGGATTTGTGAAGGAATAGCGATTCCTCCAAACCAGAATTCGGATCCTAAAACCTGCTCCCTTGTGGAGCGTTCGGTTTTAGGTAGAATTTGCCGGAGGAATGGCCCCGGAGCAAATCCCGCCGGGAGTTTTTCGTTCTTTTGGCGGTCCAAAAGGACATTACAATCATAACTATGGATATATTCCAAGAGATTGCCGCGGCTTGTGTTTACCGCTGCGCGGAATTATGAATTAAGAATTAAAAATTAAGAATTGGAGATAGCTTCGCAGTTTTGAGTGTTTAGTGTTGAGTTTTGAGTTGGATTTCAAAGTTGTACAAAAGCCTTA
>MDTD01010253.1_pt1 | contig 19390 bp, 17 predicted proteins | sample 811221 | NCBI WGS metagenome assembly MDTD01 (sample SAMN05326646, study PRJNA326480) | marine metagenome | isolation source: seawater | place: Pacific Ocean: South West | collected 2011 | reverse complement strand
TAAATTTTTCTTACTAACTAAACAATTTAATGATTTAAAGATTTTAGATCCATACCAAATGAAAACTAATGAATACTTAGAAGTAATGAATAGTATTGGGTACGTAGCTAAAAAAATTAATCTTGAAGATTTTTAGCAAATAATTAAATTATATGTACGCTTTTTTTAAAAATTTAGGAAGCTATATCTACGAATTTCAATTTCTAACCTGTAATCCCAAAGAATTTAGTCACAGTGTCATGAATCTTAGATACATGGCTCCCCTGTGGAGGCGCAAATTCTGATATACCATCAGAAAAATATGCAAAACCTTTACTTTGATGTTCTCCATTTTTAATTGCAACGAAAGTTACCAATTCACTCAATAATAAATTTTTTCCTGAGAAATGAATCATTGTCTCTTTAGTAATTTCAGATGGGTAGGTCAAAACTATAAAAATATCTTTACCTCTATTATCTATTTCTTCAAATAACTTAACTTTATTATTTACAAAAATTTTTGATAATTTCTGTTCTGCTTGTAATGCCTGCTCGGCTGTATCAAACGAAATCAAGAAATCTCTTGTCATTCTTGGTACGACATTTGTGAACTCTACTCCAACTAGATTTAAGAAAGATGCGTGATCTTTAAGTCGGTAGTAAAACTTTAATTTTTCATAGGGTTTTTGAGATAACCCTGTTGCAATGATAATTTGAGTATTTGACAATTTAAGAAGATCTAGCAACATTTCATCATAAACTTTCAGCATTTCTAAAAATGGATCATCATCTTTGTTGATATACCATGTTGGATTTTTTAATTCTGGTGAATCAACAAATGGTGAATTAAAGAAATAATGATGTTGTATATGGGCGCCAGCATTTAAAAATAATGTGGAGAAATTTGGGTTTTTTTTCATAAATAATGTTTTATGGATTTCATACAAAAACTTATCTAAAAATAAGGCCTTTCTCCATGGCTTTCCAATTGCGTTCAAAGCATACTTTGTCATTGGAATATATCGAGTTGGTTTTACAAGTGCAACAAAAGCCAATACTAAGCTAAAGATTGTTTTTAATGTAAGTTTTGACTGTGAGTTATCATTTACAGCCTGAACTATTGCCTTAGTGATGGTTTTGCTTAAAAAACTTTTATCAGAGGGAGTTTTGGTCCAAGGATCAGGTATAAAGTACGCCGGATTTTTAAGTTTATTTGAGGCGTTCATGGGACTGATAGCCCCAACTGAGAAACCTGTTTTTTCAACACTTTCAAAAAACTGCTCGTCAGATGAATTTACAAAGTCACCCAATCTAAATACTTTATGTTCTTTAAAAGTTTTACCAGTATGGACTGAAGGCCATTGAACCCAGGGTTCAAGATTGTCATACTCAGACTCAGCTTTAGTGCTAACGATGCCTTTTTCGAATAGCTTTTTAAAACCAGGCAGGTTTTCACCTTTTTTAAAATAGTAGCTAACAGTATCAAAATTGATCTCATTAAGCTCTATGAGAATTAACTTTTTTTTCATCTAGTTTCCTTTTTTAAAGTTTGCCAAAATTTCAGGCAAATCTTTATCACTTCGTAATGCATATGTCTGTGTGTCAATATCATCATCTTTAATATTGCTGTAAGAAGTATCAGTATATAACTTTACAACTCTATTTGGAGTAAGTTTTAAATCAATTCTTCCAAAAAGACCAAACACATACAGGGTATTTGCTAAAATTTTTAAAACAATTGATAAGAATGGAATTCGAAATAATTTTATAGAACGCCCAGAAATGATTTGAATTATTTTTGATACGGTTAAGGATGGTTTCTCAATTGTAAGATATTTCCCAGCTGGAATTTTATTAGCCACAGAATCAACGATAAATTGAGAGAAGTTTGGTAAGTAAGTAAGGCTTTTGATAACATTGATTTTTGGAATAAAAGGAATATATTTTGATATTAACTGCAGCTTTCCTATATTAGTGTCTGACCTAGGATCATCAGAAAAAATTGCTGATGGATATAGTGTAATGAGCTCTACACTATGCTCAAAGCACCATTTCTCAATTATATCTTCTTGCAAGAATTTTGTAGATCGGTAGGCATCATCACATTTAAGATTACTCGAATAAGCAATATTCCGACCATCTAAAGCAGCAACTGAACTTACATGAATAAACTTTTTTACATTTAGATTACTTAGAGTTTTCAAGAAATTAGCATGACATTCAACATTAAGTTTGTAATATTCGTCTGAAGTTAAGCCAAAATCGAAGCGAGCTGCTGCTAAATTGACAACAATTAATTCATTATTTGCTATTTTTTTTAAGTAAATAGAAATTTCTGTTCCATCTATATTTGCAACATAATCAGTGTACTTTGATTCAGATAAATCGATTCCGATTGACTTCGTAATTTTCTTAAGTTGGGGCACTAAATCTGAGGCCACATAGCCAGAGGATCCAATTACAATCGTATTAACTTTATTATTCAAAATTAAATTTCCTTGTAAGATATGAATTACAAATTTTTGAAGGTTTCATGAAAAAAGCTTTAAATATCAATTAGTTCTTATACATGATGATACCGTCTTCACAGCTAGATCGATACAATATCTTTTTTCATAAGATTGTCGTGCATTGTTTGACATAGTCTTTAACATATTCCTATCATTTGCTAATAATCTTATCTTATCAGCTAAGTCGTATTGATCACCTGGTTCAATTCTAAAGCCAATGTCATCTTCTTCTATAGCAAATGCTATTTCACTATCTTTAGGAACTGAGGCCAGTACGCACCTCTCACTTTCAAGAATTCCATAAAACTTGCATGGCACAGCAATACCTTCTAACCCATTGCGTAAGCTTATTAATGCAACATGGCAACAAGCTAAACTATCAGACAACTCATCAATAGGTACAAAGTCCCTCCAGATAATATTTTTCAAATCTAATTCATTAGCAAGAGATAGAGCTCCCTGCTTTTTTATGCCGTCACCAACAAACATAAATACAATTTCTTTATTATCTTCGAGTAACTTTGCTGATCTTATGAAGGTATTCATGTCATGCCAGATCCCCATATTTCCTGAGTATTGCACAACGAATTTATCTTTCAAATTTAATTTTTTCGCAGTTTTACTGTTAGAAAATTTTATAGGGGAATTATTTTCACTTGCAGACCAGTGTGGCAGGTAAACTAGATTGTTTGATGATATCTGATAGTTTTTGCTTATTAAATTTATCATATCTCTTCCTAAACAATAGAGATTTTGAGCTTTATGGTATGCGATTTTGTTAAAGAAACGCCACACGCCCATAATGAACTTGCTTTTAAGCTTACCTAATGCGTACAAACCCTCTGGGTAGATATCAAGAAAAATATATTCATATTTGTATTTCCTTATTAAGCTCCCCAAAAAAATTATTTGTGCATTAAATGGAGGGTTTGTGACTGCAATAACTAAAGTATTTTTATCCGTAAAGAGAAGCATCCAAAAAGCATGTATTAGATAAGAGGCATAAGATATAAAACGAAAAAATAAATTCTTTTTTTGATCAATTTTAAAGCCACATTGAAATATTTTAACCCCATTTTTTTCTAGGTTGGTTCTCTCAACAGTTTTGCCTGCAAGAACAGTTACTTCAAATCCATCTTTTGTCAATTTCTCTAATAAAGGTGTAAATAACTGACTCGTAGATGAGGGATCAGGATAATAAACCTGTGTTAAAAACAATATTTTTTTCTTTTTAAGATTTTGATTAGACATCTTGAGCTCTGAATTTTATGAGGACAAATAAGAGTTTATTTTTACTAAAGTGTGAAAAAAATCTCATTTAAATCTATAGATGAAAAAAATACATTGATTACTAGTCTATTTTATTATTTGTTTCAGTTTGTTCTTTGATCCATGGATATGTTGATGCCATACCTTGCACAAGAGATTCTTTAACTGACCATCCAATTCTTTGTTTGAATAAATTATTATCAGAATTTCTTCCTCTGACACCTACTGGACACTTGAAACCATATTTTTGCTCAAACTCTTCTCCATCTATATTTTGTATAAATAATTTTTTTCCGGATATCTCAATTGCCATTTCTGCAAGCTGATTAATAGTTACCATTTCTTCAGAACCTATATTTAATGGCTCCTGACAGTCAGATTCCATTATTCTCCTTGTAGCCTCAATGCATTCATCAATATAAAGGAATGAGCGTGTTTGCAATCCATCACCCCAAACTTCAATTGAATCTCCATCTTTTGCGACTGCAGCTTTTCGACACATTGCTGCTGGAGCTTTTTCTTTTCCACCATCCCATGTTCCTTCTGGTCCAAAAATATTATGGTATCTCCCTATTCTTACAGTTAGAGAATAATTTCTAGAGAAAGCTAACCAAAGTCTCTCGCTAAACAATTTCTCCCAACCGTACTCTGAATCTGGAGCAGCTGGATAAGCAGAATCTTCAGTACAATTTGGATTTAATGGATCACGTTGATTATATTCAGGGTACATGCAGGCTGAAGAAGAATAAAATATACGATTAACTTTATGCTTTACTGACATTTCAGCAATATTGAGATTAATCATGGCAGAGTTATGCATTACATTTGCATCATTTTCACCTGTGAATATATATCCTGCTCCTCCCATATCTGCAGCAAATTGATATATTTCTTCAATTTCTCCATTAACAGCTGCATCAGCTATTTTAGGATCTCTTAAATCACCAATTATGAAGTCATCAGCTATTTCATTCATATTAAGAAATTCATGTGCTTTTATATCTACACCCCTAACCCAAAATCCTTCTTTCTTGAGTCGCTTAACCATGGCTCCACCAATAAAGCCACCTGCACCACATACTAAAATTTTTTTCATTTTTCTCTCCTTAAGTCTTCCAAATTTTACTTTATCTCAACTCAGTAGTTTTTAAGACAATGTCTAGTAATTATACATTATGAAAGCGAATTGTAGACTTCCATTGTTTTAAAAAAAGTTTCGTCCCAAGAAAACTTTTTTGCTTGTTGGATTCCTGCTTCGATTACTTTATGCCGAAATTTATCATCAAGAAGGGCATTAGCAGCATCTAAAAATTTTTGCTCAGTTGCGTGGTCTACTAAACATCCGGCAGCACCACAAACTTCAGGAAGTGAGCTAGTATTTACTGCTATTACAGGACAGCCTGCTTGCATTGCTTCTAATACAGGTATACCAAATCCTTCAAATGAAGAAGGATAAATCAAAAACTGTGATTTATTGTATTCTTGATTCAAAGAAGAATTACTTATAGTTCCCTTATATTCATAATTACCTGGAAGAAGATTATTTAATAGTTTTTTTTCTGAAGAAGATAGATTGCCTCCCCCAACAATGACTAGACAATAATCTCTCATTTTGCTGACTGTCTTAACAGCTAGATCAAAATTCTTATAAGCAGCACGGGAACCAACATATAAGACTTGTTTCCTTTTTACCATATTTGATAATGGCTTATAAGAATCAGAAATTCCATTATAAATCACCCTAATACGAGACTCAGGAATGTCAGAGCAATATTTAAGCAAATCATTTTTGGTGGCTTTAGAAACACATATAATTGCATCAGATCTTGAAATTGCTCTATTTATGATGGTCCTATTTAGTTGTCGGCGCAAACCACTCCAAAATCTTTCATGTGTGAAATCATGAACTGTAGTAACAACTGGTCCTTTAAAATTTTTATCAGGAACACGATAAAATGTAGAATGAAAAATACCTTCGATTTCAGCTGGAACTTTAAGAGGTAAATAACGTTCAATTTGTATAAATTTTCCTGAGGAGATGGTTGTTGTTTGATCAGGTGGCAATCTATCTTGTATTTCACTAAAAACCGTTGAAATACCACCGCTACTTTGAAGGCGATAAATAGTATCATCATAAATTATATTTAAGCTCATTATGAATCAACCTTACGAAAATTTTTAATTATAGTTTTCATTGCAATTTTCATAAAAAATTAGTCGTTATCAAATATGATCATATCCAAGTATTAATTTTTAAAGTAACCTCTTTCTGTTCATACACAGGGAGTTTGAAATAATTATTTTTAGGCTGCCAATTACCGCTCTCAATCAATTGATACATTTGAAGTAATTGATTTGATAGACTTAGAGCATTTTCGGTCTCAAATAAAAAATTATCATTAATAAAACTAAAATTAATTGGTAAAGTGCTCGCTATTAATGGCTTTTGTATTGAAATTGCTTCTAACATAACCAAACTTACACCTTCATATCTTGATGGAAGTACTACGCAATCACATGTCTTGTAAAGATTGGATACATCGCTTTGCCAAGGAGAAATAAAACAAACTTCGGAGAGCTTATTCGATATAATTTCGTTCTTTAATTTATCAATATCAGGCCCATCACCAACAAAGCGAAATTTTGCATTTAAATTCAAATCAGAAATCTGCTTAATAGCTTGGATTAATATGTCTTGCCCTTTTTGGGGAAAGTAGATTCTCCCGGGCAATAAAAACTCTATAGGTTTAGGCTTTAAATATAAGTTGTCTTGTATAGGATCTATTTCTATATCAACTTGATTATTGACTACTAATATTAAGCTGTCTTTAATATTAAATTCATCTGTAAGATGCTTCTTATAGTGTTCGTGAATAACAATATATTTGGAAGGAAAACTAACTAGACAAGCATAGAGTCGGTCTCGAATTACTGAAAATTTAGCTTTTCGCTCAGATGGATAGCATGTATATGGGATATAGCTTGCCATATTCACTTTCAAAATCCGACAAAATAATGATAGAACCCAATTTTGCTCGAAACTACCTTGGCAATTGATAACCAAGTCATAATTAGATTTTAATTGCCATATCAGCATAAAACTTCTAAACGATCTTGTTATGAATGAGAATAAACCTTGAGGCTTGTCTGGGCTGATACCCGCATCATATGCTTGAGTATTTATATTTGATGACTCGTCTACTAGACGCTGTGGATTTCTTAAATTATTAGGATAATAAACTACTGACTCATGTCCTGCGCTACGAAATTGCTCAGCAAGTTTTAGGGACATTAACTCATGGCCACCCAATTGGTCAGCTAGTAGAACAAAGGCACACCTCATAGAAAATCATTGTTCTCGAACCAATTGAAAACATCTTTATTTCTCATAGAGTTCATTGTGGATTTGACGTTTGTGAGCAAAACGCCGTGCTGGTCTTCACATTCAGGAAGACTACCATGCATACCATATGTTTTTGAGCGAATTCCAAAACCAAAATATTGAGGCTCAAAATAAAAATTAGAATTAAGCACAAATACATCATCACAAATATCATTCGAAATACCCCAATACTCTTTCTCTGAGTCTGTAATCATTCGACCTGTTTCAAGTGAATTAAAGTATTCTTGCGCCTTCATCTTTATATCTTCATCGAAATACCAGATTTTGCAGACAGATGAATCTACAAAATAGATATACTTATCATTGGCTTGTGCGCCCAATGTGCTTTCTAAATCCAATTTAGTTTTTATAGGGTGATTTGACATTCCATGATCAGACAAAATTACAATTGAGGAATCTGTATCCAGTTTTTCAAAGAATTCAGTCAAGAAAAAGTTTAAATCTTCAATTTCTTGCTGATAGCCTGAATCTTCTGTACCGTAGACATGGCCAGCATGATCAATTTGATTTATGACAATAAACTGGTCTTTAGAATAGTCTACATTTTTATTAAAGCTGTCAAAATTTAGTAGATTTTTTACGTCATGAAACTGGTATCTTTTATATCTTGAATCAGCTCTAACTAATGAGCTACCATTTTTAAGAGGGTAAACCCCATCATTTATAAACAATGAGCCAAGTCCCATTGGAATATTGTCCATTTGCCCAGAGAAGATACCAACCACTCTCTTTAAGAAATAATTTATATAGGAGTTATGAGTCAAATGTTGCTTAAAAGGCTTTCGCAATTTTTTTTTGTCCAAGCTGTAGTCACCAAGATATCCAGCATCTTTTGGTAATTGACCGCAAAACAGTGCCATATGCTGGTTACTGCTGTAGCCTAGCTCTGGCACTAACCTTATCGGAGAATTGAAATTTTCTAATAATTTTTTAAGCACCTTAGACTTGCAAACGTAGTCAAATGGTAGTGCATCAATAAATATAATTACTTTTTTCATAGCATATTCCTTTCATATATATTTTTTAATAATAGTGGTTCTAAATATCGTTTTTTAGTGCCAGTTATTTTTTTTCTTTCTATAAATTCTTTTTTTATTTCTAATAATAGTTTTTTTCTTGGATTTTTTGAAAATAAAATTTTAATGTGACAAAACAAGCTAACGTTTTGTAAAGCAGATTTAATATATCTAAGTATATATTTTAGATTATGTTTTATTGAGAAAACTTCAGTATCAATAGCATATTCTACTGCCTGAAGAAATTTATTTAGCATGAGCGTCACCTCATAATCATCATAAGAAGAGATAGTGGTTTCCATCCTTGATGATTTAATAGCAAAGTAATCTGGTCCAAGTTTTCTAAAGAAGCTTTCTGACAAAGAATTTTTAAGATCGGAGTTCGTTTTAGCAATTGTCTCAATTCTAGCAAACCTAGACCGAAAATCTTTTTCAAGAATCCCCTCATTTATAAGAGCATAAAGGTAAACATAAGACATGTTGCGGCATAGACTTGATGGTGAAATTGAGTCTAATGGAGAATTAATCAATATATCCAAAGCACGGTAAAAAATTATATTAGAAACATCTTTTGGATCTAATTCTGAAGCTTTAAGAGGAGGGCTATTGGTTACATAATCCTTGCCATATATCACTTTTCCAGTAGCAACTAAATCGTAAAAAAATAATCTTTTTGGGAATTTAATTTCTCTGCGGCCGTTAAAAAATGATATATCAATTTGAATAGAGTATTTATTAGCTAAATAAGAAACCGTATCAATTACAATGTGTTTTTCATAAAAAAAATTACCAACAAAAAATACAAATTCAAAGTCACTCACTATTTCATCGTTAAGCACACGCAACTCATTTCTTGAAGCGCTGCCAACAAGCATGATTGATTGTATCTTCGTAAATTTTTGACCGATGAGGGATATCTCACTTATCAATTTTTCAGTTTGACATAATTTCATTGATAGAAATAACCAACAATTTTTATAAAATGACAATTAAGTTTTAAAAATAACATAATTTATAAACTCAAATTAAAGATACAATAGCATATAGATAGGCGGCAACATAACTATGACAGCTGCGTAGTATGATATAAAAGCAAATGTATATTTCTTTGTATACAGCATTCCAACTGCAGACCAAATTATACAAAAGATCCACACAGATAAAGAATAGCGAAGCGTGCCTAAATTCAAAATAGTTATAGCCATCCATAGTGCAAAAGGAAGCCATCTGAGAATTAAATCCTGACCAAAATTCTTTATATGCTCTGGTAGTTTAAAAAAGCCAATAAAAGCAAACGGAAGAATTAATATATTCATAATGTTACCAATAGAATGAATGTATGGGAGCACATCGATTCTACTATTGAGATCAATGCTCCCTGGTAATGGCGCTAATATTGTAAAGAGCATGGCAAAAGGTATTTTATAAATATCCTCAAAACCAGAAATTCTCAGAATCGTAGATGCACCAGCACCTCCACTATTAATATAATCAGTCTGTTTGGCATACATAAATTCGACAGACCAAATGAATGTATTTCCGGCAATAGTGTTGAAAGAAATAAATAACAAAAATGCCGTTAACATTAATGTGTAGAAAGTTATATTAATGTACTGTCTCGCTCTTGATACTGGTAGTGCATATCGATTTCTGAAAAAAACCAAAGTTAATATAAAGAAACAAATTAATACAAGAGTCAAATCTCTTCTAAAAGTCCATAAAATCGCTAGGTAAGTTACAAATAACACTATGTCCAATAGATTATATTTTCTCTGTATTATTCGTAGGGCATGTAAGAAAATTAAAACAGTGAAAAAGTTTACAAAAACATCTTTAATTTGCAGGCCAGAATAAAGAACAAGAATTGGAAATATTGCATACAAAATAATTGCACGGCTCGCTATTTTAGCTCCAAGATTCTCTAAAGTGATTTTATAAAAAGGTATGATAGTCAAACAAGAAATGAAAATGTTCATTATACGCATGCTAAACGTATCAAAATTTAAAAAATGGTATGCAAATCCGCCAATATTAAAATAAGCAGGATTTGGAAAACCCTTATTGTAACCAGATTTATATTGAAGGGTATTGCCTGAACCGCTTGCTGCGATCTCCCTTGAGACCTGATCATAAAACATATCATCTTGTAGTAAAAATATACTTTGATAATCAAGCACACCTAAAACCAGAAAAAGCGAAAAAACTACGCGCAAAATGAATGCTGTTGAAAAAACAGTAACCAAAAGTGAACGATAAGTTGGCTTAAACTGGAACCAAATAAGGCAAAACGATAATAAAAGAAATAAAGTAATTTCAAGGCCGTGTTGGGTGGTTAAATTAAACATAGAGAAATTCCGGTAACTTAAATATTAATTTATTCAATTAATCATAAATATTTATTGCGTATTACCTGTATTACAAAATTTATAATCTAAAAATATTATACACTAGTACTAAATCAGGCCCTCAAGATAGACGATAAGAAATTTTTCCCCATCTCGCCCAAACTAAAAAAATATTAAGTCTGGTAATATTTTTTCATGCTTACTAAGTATATTTTATAAAAAAGCGGTAACCCTACTAACAAATACAAAAAGACCTGCATAATGCTCCAAGTTTCAATACTTCGAAAATAAAGCCAAAAGACAGCATTGCTAAATACTGCAATAGCAAAAAAAACATTAGCTTTAGCATAGGGCTCCTCCAAAAAAACTCTTACTTTTTTAGCAAGCATACTCATCATAAAATATGTAAATTCAGCAAGAAGTAGCGAAGAAAACACTAATAGACTTGGCAGCCTATTATTAAACATATCTATCTCTCGAATAACTTCTAAAATAAGAACACCCATTGTGGCTGTTAAGACAAAAATTACTGATCCAAATACTAGCGATCTTTTAAAGGTATGCATTATTTGATTTTTGTCTTTTTTTCCTGCTGCTTTACCCAGCTCCGTCAAACTAGATTCCATAGGGGCTAAAGACATAGCACTAATTGCTTTCACTAAAGCCAATGCCAAGCCTACCTTGCCTGCCTCAACTGGCCCTTCAAAATACATCACCAGGGGCACAATCATGAAAAACATGGCATATCCAGAAAGCCAGCTCGTTATGTACTGGATACGTGTTTTATTTGAAATAACTGTATTGATTATGGGGTTCTGATTATTTGGTTCAGTAACGACAGGATTAAATTTTTTGTATACAAAGGGTATTAATATTACTGAGGCAATCAAATTTGATACTCCAAGAGATAGAAGAGACATTCCAAATGCAAGCATGATTGAACAAATTATTAAGCTTAATAAAACATAAGTTGAACGTAATCTATAAGACTGAATAACTCCACCAAATCCCTGTAAGATAAACAATTCAAACAATAAAAAATGAACTGGAAGTGAGCTAGCAATATAAATAAACCAAGCATAAACAGTTAAAGTTTCTTCACTTTCAATAAAAAAAAGGCCAGCAGGAGTTAGAACTAAACATATTATTGACAAGGAAATAAGCAAAAATTTGTAACTTGACCTTATAAGTTTGCTAAAACTATTGCGAGCATTTAATGAGGCATGTTCAAACTTACTCCTATTTGCTATATGTTGCATGGTCAGTGAACCTAAACCAAAATCAGCCATATAGGCAAGAGCACCTAGGTTAGTAATTAAATACCAATATCCTTGCTGTTCAGGGGTAAGAAAGGCTACAAGCATTATTAGCAGTGCTGGTCCCTTTATAACACTTAAACCTTTAAAGATAATTGCACTTAGTGAATTGCTTTTAGTTATCAATCTCAATTTACTAATCATGCTATTTTGGCTTCATTTAAAGTCATCAAAAAAAATAAATTTATAGGAAAATTTATTACATATGTATCTAAGAATATTATCAAAATACCATTTTCTTTATAGCGGAAAGAAAGTTTATTATACGAGAATACATCCCATAACCCTTTGTAGTGTATTTTTTTAATAATTTCTGATTTGCTTTTCCAGAAGAACTAAATATAAGTGGGTAAAGCTTCCTTATTTTACGCATTTCTGACCTAGACCATGTTAACTTGTCATAATCTTGATTTGCATTCACAACACTTTTAGATCTTAACCAAATCATATTGTTTTTACTTTCAATGAGTGAATTTAACACCATTGATGTATGCGGCATATTGAAGAAACAAGAACGATATCCTGACTCGTAATGTGGTTTTAAAGATGTTGCATTAAAAATATTTGTAGATAAAAAAAGCATATTGGAAAACTTCAACTCTTGCGATAAATTCTTCAAATTATCTATATATTTGTTTTCTTTGTTTTCTCCATGAGCACTTGAAAAATTTATACAAATGGTTCCAGGTTTTGCTTTACGTATACAACTTAATATTCTTTGAAGCGAAGTTGATAACACTTTATCGTCGTCCCCTAAAACCCAAAGCCATTGAGTGGAACATATCCTAAAGCATTCCATTATGTTTGCACCCAATCCAAAATTATAGGCATTCGTCTTAAGATATATTGAATCTTCTAAGTCACGCTCTTCTAATATTTCCTGCAAATTATAGTTAGAGTGATTATCTATAATACATACTCTTATTTCTTTATGGTCACAAAAACCATACTTAATAAGATCATCTATGGTTTTTAACAATTCAACTTTTCTGTTATATGTTGGTATTGCTATTGTAAGAAGTTTGTTGTCCACAAAATTGCTCTATTTATTTTAAAAAATTTCTGTCTTCTTTAATTTTCATATCCAAAAATGCACTTTTTAAGTCCCATTTAGGCTTCCATCCTAGTTTATTCAAAGGTTTGATGTTTGCAAACGAATCCATTATTTCTTTAGGCCTGGTTTCAATTACACCAAATTCAAGAATTGATGAATCAGTATCATAAGTTTCCAATAAAGTCTCAAGCATCTCCTGCAAAGATACAGAATAACCATTGCCTATCTCATATTCCTCAAATTTTTTTGTGTTTGGTTTCTTAATTAATGCCATGAGTGCAGCAATCAAATCATCTATGTAGATAAAATCCCGCTTTTGATTTCCGCTAGTTAATTTAATTGGTGTCTGTAAATTTTTAAGTTTGTAAATAATTTGAGGTATAAATTTGTCTTTATTATCATTAGGTCCAAAAACGTGCTCAAATCTAGCATTGAGAAAACTTGTATCACAGCATTTTGATTTTTTAATGCACCAATCTAACAATTTTTTTTTAGATGAAATGTATTCGTTTAGATGTGGATAGTTAAACTGTGGCTTTCCATAGAAAGTGTCTGCAAATATGATTTTTTTTGCACCCATTGATATTGCAGCACTAAATAAAGCTGCAGGTTGCTGAAAATTACTATCTAAAACTTTGGAAGGCTCTATTTTTTTTCGTCCATAGTCAGTTGCAAGATGGATAACACATAATATTTTAAGATTTAAAGTGTCCCTATGATCACTGAATTCTTCCCAATTAATCCATTTTAAGTTTCGGTGCTCTTTTAAATCAGGAGCTAAATTGTCACGAGTAATACCAATCAAGGAGTATCCTTTATTTAATAATGCAGATAATAGATGTCCACCAATAAAACCGGTTGCACCGGTTATTACAATCAATTTCTGATTCTTATCCACTTATCAAGTATTCAGATGCATGAACTCATCAATAGTTTCATGAAGTCTAGAAAACATACTCTCAGATAGACCATGGTGAAGTGGCAGCAATACACCATTCTCCATTACATTGTCTGCATTAGGATACCCTGACGAAATAACTCTTTTTTCTATATCCTGACACATCGGTTGTCTAACAATATTCCCAGTGAAAACAACTCTTGTTTGAATTTTTCTATTTTCAAGGAAAATTTGAAATTCTTTTCGTGTGAATGGTGCAGTTTTTTTGAGCAAAATTGGGAATGCCAACCATGCTGTATTGCAACCATGCAGCTCTATTGGGTTAGAGAAATACTCTGAATATTGAGAGAAAAAATTGCATTGACGAGCGAAATTATCTTGCCTTATGGCGATATTCTCATCTAATTTATTTAATTGAGCCATTCCAAAAGCTGCACCTACTTCATTACCTTCAAGATTATATCCCACTGTCTCAAAAACAAATTTAGCGTCATAATCAATGCCATCAAGGTCAACATTAAAACGATTTTCAATAGATTCACTATTCTCATCAAATAATGAAGAGCTTCTGCCCCAAGACCTTAGTAATTTTGCTTTCTCCATTACTTTTGCATCATTAACAGCTAAAGCCCCACCATTACCTGCACAATTAATGATATGAGAACCATAAAAACTTGTTATTGACATATCAGAGAAAAAACCAGAACTTTTGCCGCCTATTGTAGCTCCTAATGTGTCAGCTGAATCCTCTATAACAATTAAATTATGCTTATCTGCAATCTTTCTTATCTTCGGCCAATCACATAGATTTCCCATTAAATTTGGGGCCAAAATTGCTACAGTCTTTTCTGTTATTTGGCTCTCAATTTGATTTACATCAATATTGTAAGATTGCGGCTCAACATCAATAAAAACTGGTACAAGATTGTTTTTGACCAAACATCCAACTGATGTTGAAAAAGTTAATGCAGGAGTAATCACTTCTGAACCGGCTGGAAACCCAAAAGCTTCAACACCAATAAAAAGAGCTGAAGATCCAGAATTAACATAAAGACAATGCTCCTTATCAAAAAGTTGGCCTATTCTACTCTCAAACTTTCGTGAGTAATTTCCCATCTGCGTTGATTCATTTAAACACTTAACTACTGCATCAATTTCTTCTTGGCCATATACTGTTTTTGCATATGAAATCTGTTCAAATTCCTTCATTTCAATACTCCTTAATTTATTAATTTTTACAATTCACTGTAACGATTGTCTTTGTAAATAAAATATTTATCATAATTTTCTAGTTTCTATTTTTAACATTGCTCAAACTCATGTATTTGCTCAATAGTAAATGTCTTAATATTCTGGCCATTCAACCATGCCTTCTGCCAGTCAACAGTCCTATCTAACGCTTTAAACAGAGACCATCTTGGAGTCCAATCTAACATTTTTTTTGCTTTAGAAATATCCAGCTTGAGTAGCTTTGCCTCGTGAGGTTGAATAGACATATCAGCAGCCCAGCTTGCACCATGACCCCAACAATCAACTAAGTACTCAACAATTGCACTTACAGGCTTTACGTCTTGGTCCTCAGGGCCAAAGTTCCAACCTTGTGCATAATCATCTCCATGGTTATAAAGATGTTCTGCCAGAACTAAATAACCGGATAAGGGCTCTAAAACATGTTGCCATGGCCTAGTAGAAGATGGATTTCTAATCAGAACTGGCTTTCCATTTTCAAAAGATTTGAAAATGTCAGGTAGCAAACGATCTTCTGCCCAATCACCACCACCAATGACGTTCCCTGCCCGACCTGAAGCAATATAAGCTGATCCTGATATTTTAAAAAACGAGTTTCTATAGGCCGCTGTTACAAGCTCAGAGCATCCCTTGCTATTACTATATGGATCGTGACCTCCCATTGGCTCATCCTCTCGATAACCTAGTTCCCTTTCTTTATTCTCATAACATTTATCTGTCGTCACATTGACAACTGCTTTTACTGAAGTGGTATTTCTAACAGCCTCAAAGAGATTTACAGTTCCCATTACATTGGTGCTGTATGTATCAACTGGATTTTTATATGAGAAACGAACTAATGGTTGTGCAGCCATATGAATAACTACATCAGGTGAGAATTTGCTTATAGATTTAGTGAGTTTTTCAAGATCTCTTATATCACCGATTATAGACTCCATCCCTTCAGAAACTAATGCTGCGTCAAACAAATTAGGTTTTGTATTAGGTGCTAATGAATAACCAGTCAATATAGCACCGCAATCTTGCAACCATAAACTTAGCCAGGAACCCTTAAAGCCTGTGTGTCCAGTAATAAAGACTTTTTTATTTTTCCAAAACAACCTATTCATTGTCACACTTCCCATATTTTCCATGGGGCGTTATTTGATGACCATAATTCTTCCAAATAATTCTTGTCTCTCAAAGTATCCATAGGTTGCCAAAAGCCCTCATGTTCAAATGCCATTAATTCACCATCATTAGCCAATTTCATAAGTGGCTCTTTCTCCCAAATAGTTGCATCACTTTCAATAGAATCAATTACTGAAGGATTTAAAACAAAAAAACCACCGTTAATTTTGCCACCATCCCCTTTTGGTTTCTCTTGAAAGTTTTTAACCATCCCATTACTTATCTCAAGAGCCCCGAATCGACCAGGCGGATAAGTTGAAGTCAGTGTTGCTTTCTTTCCATGATTCTCATGAAATTTGATTAATTTACTGATATTTATATCACCCACGCCATCTCCGTACGTAAAACAAAAGGATGCTTCATTCTTGAGGTATTCTTTAACCCTCAACAGCCTACCACCTGTCATTGAATTATCGCCTGTATCTACTAACGTGATATTCCATGATTCAGCACGTTTATTGTGAACAATCATGCTATTGTTTTGCATGTCAAAGGTAACATCAGACATATGTAAGAAGTAGTTAGCAAAGTATTCTTTGATAACATATCCTTTGTAACCACAGCAGATGATGAAATCATTAATGCCATAGGACGAATAAATTTTCATGATATGCCATAAAATAGGTTTGCCACCAATTTCTATCATAGGTTTTGGTTTACTAACAGTTTCCTCACTCAATCGAGTTCCTAAGCCACCAGCCAAAATTACTGCTTTCATATTACATTTGTTCCTTATATAAACTTACCATACCTACCAAGTCTTAGATCAATCTCTTTCAGCATAAGATTTGAGTCTATCGTATTCTTCTTTCTTCTTTAAAATAAAACGTTCTGTTATTCTTTTTTTCTCTACAATTCCCTTTGGAGTTAAAATATAGGCGTAATCGAGCTTTCGTCGTGAGTTAGTAAAGTTATTTATTTTTATAAATCCAATATCTATTAAGGCTTTAATAATATAATTTACCTTCCCTATGCTGAGACCAGTTTTTTTAGCCATCTGTCTTTGTGAAGCATTACCGTCTTTTTCTATGGCATGTATAAGATCAATATGATCTTCTGTTATCCGAGGTTTTGTCATTAGATATTCATAAATTATAAAGTAGCAATTAATTACGCATTTGGTTTAATTTTATACCGTTCAAGTATTGAACGATTATAGTTTATGTGTTTTTTTAAGGCAAGTCTTTAAAATGTATTATGTTCTTTTGGGCTGTCTATCCTCATTTTTGAAGCGAGAACACATTAAATGGTGCCCAGGGCCGGACTTGAACCGGCACGAAGTTTCCTTCGAGGGATTTTAAGTCCCTTGTGTCTACCAATTTCACCACCTGGGCAATTAGGATCAGATTTTATCATCGAATGATACATTTTGCTCAGATTCTCTTGAGTCAAGAACTTTATATTCCGATCTAATTTTATTGTTTATTTTTACCGTAGACATCAATGAATTTAAATTTATGCCTAAACTCTTGGCGTACTTAATCAAAGCTAAACTATCTTTAGGAAAGCATGCACCACCAAAACCTTTTTTTCCGTCATGCCCAGGTACATTCATATGACTATCTCCAATTCTTGAATCTTTAGAAATAATATTTGCAACTGTTTCCCAACTATCTTTTACTTGTAGTTTTTCATAAACCGAATGAAGTTCGTTAAAGAATATAACTTTAGAGGCCAAAAATGTGTTGATGGAATATTTAATAAAAGATGCCGTTTTTAGATTTGTGAATATATGCTCTTTTGTTTTGCACCTTGAGTGCCTTAAGTATGCATTTGAAACTTTTGTAGAAATGTTTCTATCTCCACCAAAGATAATCATCTCCGAGTTCGCAAAATCTAAGTTTGCATGTTTCTCTCTTAGAAATTCTGGATTGTAGACTAATTTTGAATCTAATTTATACAATTCATCCAATAAAGATGGCAGCACTGTGCTTTTTACAACTTTAATAGTATTTGGACAATTTAAAATTAGTTCCTTAATAACTTTTTCAATAATAGATGAATCTTGACTTCCGTCATCGCTCATTGGTGTTGGAACACAAATGAAAACTATATCCGGCTCAAATTCTTTAAGATCTTCTATTTTTGTATCGAGTAATGGATCTACAATAAATTTACTCACACGTTTATTGAATCCCCAATCAGTTGCCTTGCCTACAAAACCGTACCCAACAATTCCTAGCTTAAGTTTTCTATATATTTTCATAATGTTTATGCCAATCTAAAAATCTTTCAATACCATCGTTAAAAGAAACTTTAGGATCATATCCTAATAAATTTTTTGCTTTAGTAATATCTGCATGGGTTTGTAAGTTTTCATTTTCTGTCTTGCAATGCTGTATAAGTGCTTTTTTTCCGATAATATTTTCAATTTTATTTAACAAGTAGCTTGTTTTAATTGGCGCATCGTTCCCTAAATTAAATATTTCATTTTTATTTATACTGCTTGGATTAAAAATATATTCAATTGCTCCAAGGATGCCTTTAATGATGTCGTCTATGAAAGTCATATCTCTATACATATTACCTTGATTGTTTAGATTTATAGTCCTCCTTTCTTTAATTGCTTTTGTAAAAATATAATATGCCATATCGGGCCTACCAAACGGACCATATACTGAAAAAAATCTTAAACCAACCATTGACAGATCATATGACTTAATTAGTTCTGAAGCATATATCTCATTTAAAAGTTTTGACTTACCATATATTGACTTAGGTTTTAGTAAAGTTTCATCTTCATAAAATTTACTGTTATCGGTATCTGAATACACAGAACTACTTGAAGCATAAATAATCTTATTAATTTTTTTTTGACTGCAAAAATTACAAAATGATTCAAAACCTTCAATATTTGAGTATTTATACAAATATTCTTTTTCCTTTGATACTCTAACTCCAGCCTGAGCAGCTAAATTAATTGCTAAATCAAAATTTTTATCTTTTATAGACATATTATTTATATCCATCTGATAGAAGGTAAAATTTTTTGAGTTAAGAAGAGCTAATCTTTTCAATTTTAGATCAGGATTATAATAGTTATTGTGATCATCGACTCCAACCACCTCATAGCCAGCATTAAGCAAATCTTTAACTAAGTGAAAACCTATAAAACCTGATGAACCTGTTACTAAAACTTTCATTATTTGGAGGCTGAGAACGGAATCGAACCGATGTACACG
>MDTD01007385.1_pt1 | contig 19391 bp, 18 predicted proteins | sample 811221 | NCBI WGS metagenome assembly MDTD01 (sample SAMN05326646, study PRJNA326480) | marine metagenome | isolation source: seawater | place: Pacific Ocean: South West | collected 2011 | reverse complement strand
GGTACTCCCTTCTTTGTTTTTGGAACTGGTGCAAATTTTCTCATGATTTTTTATGCCTTTCCGAAAAGTTTCTCATTGCCTCTCTTGACCCAAAGCCCCACCGTGACATCGCTAGTTTCAGCCGTGTTGGACGGCCTTTGCTATCCTTGAGTGGGCCTTTGACACCCTTAAATCTGTGAGCAAAATTTATTCTGCGTTGATTGGTTCCGCTCTTGATTGGTGCCTTGAGATTAGATCCCTGGGTTCTCTTGAAATAGTCACGACCTTTTTGTGTAAGGCCACCTCTAGGATCTTTGTGTTCTTTCTTCATTTACTTACACCCTTGTACTTCTCAAAAGTTCTGAGGCCACCAAGTCCTAGTAATCCACCGAGTACAGTGAGCAGTGAGTTCATATCAAAAGTAACTAGCTCCGGTGCTTCTAGTCCGGCAACTGCTATAACAAAGAGTGCAACTGGGTGGAGTACAAAGTGCCACATAAAAGCTACCGCACACGTTAGGCCAATCAACGGCCTCCAAGACCTCTGTATCCACGATCCTTTTGCCTCTATCTTATTCAGCTCTATTTGCTGTATGGCCACCTCATGGGCTTGTTTATCGGCTATGGTGGCAATCTCGTGGGCCATCTTTGCTTTAGCATCTTTATCCTCTACGAATTTATCTAATATGCCTAGCACCGGGCCGGTCAGTGTATTAAGTAAACTCATTTCCCATCCTTCATTGCAATTTTGTGTGCCTGAGAAAACGACTTCCCGGCAAGCATCTCCTTACGCATTGTAGCCATATGCTTTTTTGTGTGGTGAACGCTATGCTTCTTCATAGTCTTTTCTTGTTGAGGTGTTAACATCTTTGTCATGCTTATTTGTTTAGTCATTTACCTTGGGCCTCCTTTCCCATCCATATTGCAAACGATCCTGTAAGGCATCCTATAATTATTGAGCAGAAACCAGACTGCTCTATTGTAGGATCTGGCAGAGACATATACCATTCAGCAACCCGGTAACTCATAACAGTAATCACAACCATCATTGCTCTGGGAAGTATCTTCCATTTATCTAAAGTCTCTGGGGTCATTCCATTGCTTTCCTTATGGCTTCAAGAGGTTCTTTGATGGTTGGCTTCTTCTCTTCGTTTGGGTTGTAGTCGCAGACGATTTCTTTTTGGCAGTGGTTTGCGTCTTGGACGATGATCGTTTCTGTCGTACCGTTTGCCCCTTGGTAGATGCAAAAATATTCTTGTAAGCTTCTTCCGGGGCTTTTGTTTCTAACTCTTTTGGCGAGCCGACAAATAGTTTTTTTACCATTGTCCAAGCGTTTCGTATCATTTCTCCAATCATATGTTTTCCTTTCAAAATGTTCAGCCGAGTTCACCTCGATCCAAGAGGACAAGACCATAAGTAAAATAATAAAGTATACCACAACCGATAATGACAACGACAACAAGTGCAACATAAGTAATCACCTTATCTCTAAATTTTAAACGAGCTATCTTCTCGTCCCTTACTTGTTTTCGAATTTTTCCTTCAAGCTCAAGCAACTGGTTCCAACTGGCAGGGCCATAGCGGAAGGACAGCATCATCTTGAGTTCATAGCGATCCTGCTCTAACTTCTTCCGACCTTCAAAAGCTTGGAGGGCTACCTCCTCTATAGACTTTCCCGATGTCATCTTTCTAAGAAAAGAAGGGTTCTTTGCTTCCTTTTCCAAAGCATCGACTTCAGCATAGGCATTCATCCACTTCCCGATTTGACCGCTCATTTCGGATATATCTTTTCCGTGGTCATACATTCTTTTTATTTGTGTCATTGCCGATGAAGCTACACCCAGTGCCGTTGTTATGGTGACTGGATCGAACATAGGAGGTCACAACACTATCGTATTGAATATCACACCGAAAGAACTGATCACATAGAATGCAGTTATCGATATTACTATTCTTTCTAGTCGAGAAACTCTGCGTTCCATGTCTTGGCGAAAGTGATACATATCATTCTTGAGAACACTCAGCTCCATCAGGATCGCATTTATATCTTGCTTGGTCATAGATCTATTAGCTCTTTCTTTAACTCTTTTGAATAATGACTTAGGCAAACATCAACATTATTAATTTCAATTTCTAGCTGTTGCCTTTTTGCTTGATTAGAACTCAAAGCTTGTATGCAGAACTTTGCTTTCTCTGATAGTTTTTCAGTTTCGTATTCTTTGTTATCAATAGTGATGACGTTACTTTGTTGTTGTTGCTTCTTTGTCATTAGTTTTCTCCTTTATTCACCAGTAAAAATATATTCATTTACCTCAATATTCAACCAAGATGGTTTCGCAGGAAAAATTACATCTTCTTCTTTAGAATATGTTTGAGGTATGTCTCTCAAAGTTTTTCTAAATGCTTTAAGTTCTACTCGTTGCTGTGAAGTTAGGTCATCCCAACGATCACTTCTTGTAAAATGATCCGAAAAGGTTAACGCATAATCTCTCCAATAGCGTATTTCATCCCAAGATAATACTTCTTCTGTTTCAGTTCTATTTCCATCTTTATCTACAAAAACATCTTTTCGTCTACAAGGCACTTTTATTCTCCTGTATAGGTTGATCCATAAGTTATCATCATATATGGCACAGATTGTTGGTCACCATAGCCCGAGGTTGAGGATAAATCTGTGGGCAATTCACCTGAACTCATTGCACCATCAAGAGCAAGACCAGTGGGTTTTTGTGATGTCATAAAATCACAAAACCCCTCTTGATAAAAACTTCCTCCTGCACCAGTAGAATTAAAATTACTTACTATAAGAGTGCTTCCTGCCACAGATACTAAAGCCATAGCATATCTGCCTGGTGTTATTGACGTAACATCTGGAGTAGCAAGCACCTGTGTATTCAGTGTCGTTCCTGAAGAAGTTGAACTTTTTGATACAAGCTGAGAGGGATATCCCTGTGTGTTAAGGGTGTAAAGACCCATTTTAACAGTGCGATTTGTGACTGTTCCACTAAATCCAGTCCTAAATTGAAAGCCTCCAACAGTGAAGTTTCCTGATGCTCCTGTGCCGGGTATCATTATCGGCATAAAATAAATACGATCGCCTGTAACACTAAATTGAGAGAAAAATCCTCCATGTGGTCTACCTGCTATCATTCCTTGAGAAGAATCATCTTGTGCAGTTAATATACAGCCTGTATGAAGTTTTCTTGCAATCAACTCATCACTAAAAACCCCTGCTCCATTGGTAGCGTCACCCTTTAGTTGCTCTCTAGTTGCAACAGTGTCCGAACCTAATTTTAAAGTACCTTCATGCTCTAATCTCATCTTTTCAGTAGCTGTTCCAGAAACACCTAACTTGAATATTAGATCAGTAGAATTATTGGTAGACGTAAAACTAGTTGTCGGTTGAGCCACAATAGAAGCCGCAACATTATTAGCATCACCACCACTAGTTTCATCTGGAGCCTGAAATTGTATAGCTCCTAGTGTTTGACTTATCCCCACACTTTGAATACTCGTTTGCAGGGTGAGTACAGCACCTGATGAATCCTTGGCTGTGATGTTCCCACCAAGTACCATGTTGCCCTGATGTTCAACACGCATTACCTCCGTTGTATCTGCTTTGAACACCAAGTCTGCCTTATTACTACTATTAGAAAAAGTACTGTCTGCGAACGCTGTAATAGAAAATGCAGTATCATCAGCATCACCACCACTAGTTTCATCTGGTGCAGAAAACTCAATAGCACCCAAAACATCTCCAACATTCACAGCTGGTTCGGACGTTTGTAATTTAAGGATTGCACCGTCTGATGTCTTGGCTGTGAGGTCACCTGTGATCTCAACACCATCAGTTTTTGTTGTGAGTTTTGTGCTACTTACTCCTGAAGACACATAGTTTAATTTAGTTTCTCCTTCACTTGCATCTAATATCACATAAGGATCATTGCCACCGTCACCACCAGAGGCCCTTAGTTCCATGTCTCCCACAGCACTTATTATATAGAAAACACCAGTGTTATTGAGTATAATACTATTGGCACTATTGTGATAAAGCTGTAAGTCATTTCCTGCGCCTATGTTTAAAAAGCTACTATCGCCTAGAGATAAACTCGTTAATGTTCCAAGGGACGTTATACCCGGTTGAGAACTATCCACATTGAGAGTTGTACCTACTTTAGTAAGCCCAGTACCACCAGTATCAACTTTAGCATTCCAAGTAGCTGAAGAAGAAATGTAAGCATCGGCTATTGCTGTAGCATTCCAAACACCAGTAGAGATTGTACCTACACCGGTTATATTGGTTTGTGATGCTGTTTGTAAAGTTCCTGCTAATTGTGTTGCACTAAGCCTACCAGTAGAAGGGTTGTAAGTTAAATCTCCATCACTTTCTAAACCTACATTTCCAGTAGCAGACCCATCTTCAATGAAAGGTATTAGATTATTTTCGTCTGTATTTTCGTTATCAGCCACAGAAACATGATTAGCGTTTGTAGCCGTTGTAGCCGTTGTAGCACTTGTAGCCGTTGTAGCACTTGTTGCATTGCCTGACAAAGCTCCAGTAAATTGTGTAGCTGTTAACACACCAGTAGAGGGATTATAGGTTAAGTCTGTGTCTGTTTCCAAACCTTGAGTGCCAGTAGCACCATCAACAAATGTGGGAAAGACTGTTTCATCAGTTGAGTTATTTGCACTAGCGGTAATACTTGTTGCGATCCCAGCTGTTCCACTCACGTTGCCAGTAACATCTCCAGTGACATCTCCAGTGACATTGCCCTCTACGTTAGCAACAAGAGTTCCAACTGTATAACCAGTTCCACTAGTATCTACTGTAGTTGTTGGCTCAGATTGCAAGTCTTTAAATAGCTTCCATTTGCCACTATCATTGGCATCTCTGAATAATCCTGCGTATAAATCCTGAGAACCAGAAGTGTCATACAATCCATAAAAACCAATGTCCACACTGTCAGAACTATTGTTAGCCTTGGCTAAAATTATGAGAGGGTCTTCTACTGATAGTGTTGCTGTGTTAACCGTTACAGTGTCACCATTCACAGTTAAATTCCCACCAACAGTTAGATGATTATTTACTAGAACAGTTCCAACTGTACCGGATGCAGTCCCAGACATATAAGTAACTGTATCAAGAATATCCGTATTATATGCACCAATTTTAAATTCGGCAGTTGCGGTTGCAGAAGATGGCTCGGTATTAAAACCAAGCATTGTATTACCATCACCAGTCGTAATTGTAGAGCCAGACCCTGCCCCTAGGGCTACATTTCCGTAGCCTGTAAAATCAGTATTTTTTAAAGCAAATCTACCTATAGCAATATTATCACCAGCTCCATTGTCAAAATTAGTGAAAAAAGGTTGATTTGCTCCAATATATTGCAAAGCTTCATATCCAATAGCAACATTATACTTTCCTTTTCCCCTAATATCTTCTGTTGCGCTAAAGCCGATGCTAATAGTTCCATCGGTATCCCAATCAGTACCAAATGGACTTTTATATGGGGTGCCTACAAAACTGTCCAGTCCTTGGGTTCTTCCTGCGTTCTTACCAATAGAGACACCCACACTATGACCGTGTGCATCAATACCAATGCCTACACCTCCTGTGTGCGATGCTGATGAACTGAAACTTGTTATAGCCGTGTTAGTTAAAGTTTTATTACTAAGCGATTGGGTTGCTGTTGTGCCTACAAAAGTGTCGGTTACATCTGGTATCGTCCAAGTTCTGTCTGCCGTTGGGTCAGTTACAGTTACAGTTGTTTCATATTCGTTAGCCGTTGCACCCTCAAAGATAATGCTTGAGCCTATGGCCAAATCTGATGCAGTTATAGTAGTCGTAACATTTCCATTAGCATCAAATCTTAAAAAACGATTTGCCCGTTGACTTACTGCCGGAAGGGTCATGGATACAGTATCTGGCTCACCTTCTGGAACACCAATAGTTCTATCAATTCTTGTGCTAATTTGTTGATGATGCATCAAGCTAGTATCAAAGTCAGTCTCTAAAGAAGAAGCGGTAATTGGGCCACCAGTGGTATACACTGACGTTCTTGAAAGCGGTACATTAGATACAATCGTTATTGTTTGTGAATTGGTTGGAAAGTTGCCAGAGGTGAACCTTACTCGACCCGTGCCATCTGCATTAATCTTGGAACTTTCACTGCTAGAATTTTCTACGTTATAGTGAACACCGGCTGTTTTGAGCGTAGCATCAACGAATACCTTTACCTCAGTAAAAGAGTTAATCTGAAAGGAAAAATCAAATGGGCCAGCCGTGCCATTACCAGTATAACTTTTGGTTCTAGCTGTGCTTGTGATGTTGGTCATTCTAGTAGCCCCTTGTAAATTTTATACTATAATTAATCAAATATTGAAACCTTTTCTGGGTTGTCAGCTTCGTAGATTTCTTTTAATCGTCCAGATGAAAACAGCTTATCTCTGGCTACTTTTCGTGCATCTGACAGAACATCATTGAGCAAATTAAATTTTTCTTCTTCATCAGCCTTAAAATATTCTTGACCCTCAAGCGTTCTTGGATCGAGATACCTATTCATCTTTACTACCATTGTGGTAGTACTATCATAGCCCCTATCTGTTGGCAGATTGCCATCATCATCCAAGTTGTTTACCATAAAAACAAAATCTCGATACTCCCCATCATAAAGCTTATATCCCCGTTGTGTAGTGCTATGAAGGGAGAAAGTACCCATTCCCGTTTCAGACAATCTAATCAGTTCTTCATCTAGAGGTTTGTAGCTCCCAGACTGTATGCGTATTGGATTGAAGTACATCGCAAACTTTCCTGTCTCTTGTATCTGGTCAGGATCCATCTGCATTATAGGTTCATTCCAAAAGTTTACATCATCTGGCATATCTTTACTGAAGAGAGGGTGTCTGGCTCTTGCCTTGTTTAGTGTCTCATAGAAAGCTAAGATTGCAGGGCTGACCTCTTCTAGTCGCATTGCATTGACTTGATCCTTGCGTACTCTGGTGCTTGATTTGTAAGGGTCACCTAGTCTTTCCATTGTCGCTGTAAAAGAGGTTGCACCGGGAGAACCTATATTGAGTGATGTATACTTTCTAACTGTTGCAGCAGGCACTCCTTCAATCAGTTGTGAGGTTGCTGTTAGACCAACATCAGTAATTCTTGTAGCTACAAACTTTTGAAATCTTTCAATAAACTTCTCTGGCTTCTCATACTTATTAAATAACATTTCGTTAAATTCTGCTACACCTTGCAGAAAGGGTAGACTTTGTGAGTATTCAGAGAAAGCAACAAGTAAGGCTTGCCCCATATTTTCAAGCATACCTCCTTGGGGGTTATACTCCGCAGTCTTGATATAGTCGGCAGTTGCAGTCAGTAAGAAAGACAAAGGATCAAATCGAGAGAAGCTATAGAAGTCATATGTTCCGTCTTGTTTTTTAAATCCTATACTAGTGCTTGGAACATTAGCCCCCTTGTTGATAATTGCTTTTGCCTTTGGATCACTTGGGCCAGTCCCGGTAATAATAATATCATCGCCATACTCACCAGATACAAGAGCCGATACTACTGCCATTGTTCCCCATCCAAGCGTTATCTTTGCCAGAGCTTCATCAAACTCTCGACCAGACTTTCTAAAACCTGCAAGTATTGGTGAGAGGGGTACTACTCTATCAAGTGTTTCAATCATTATGTTTGTTGGCGTTCTATAGAAAGGAACAGCAAGTATTTTAGCTAAGTGGTTGTTGAACACAGGATTAAATGTTTGTAGCCCCGGTTGATTGATAGGTGCTTGGAATGTTTCTTGGAGAGCTATCTTCTTTGCCTTTTCCACAACATCGGCAGGTGGCTCTACTAGAAACTGCTTGTATACCTTTTGTGCTTCTTTCTTTGCTTTTAAGCGACTGTCCCCAGCTTGTCTCCTCATTTGATATTCTATAGCGTGGGCCCTGTAAGCTTCTTGGTATATCACTTGTTTTCTTTTAACGACCTTAAAATATTCATCTTCAACAGCAAGAAAACGACCGGGCATCCTTGTAGCAATACCAAACGCATTGATTGCCGCATCCATCTTTTCACCCCTTTGAGCCATCTCTATAACATTGATAATGTTATTTGTTTTACCTATACCAATTCTTTTAAGGTCAATCTTATCAATAAGGTCACCACTATCCCCCGTTATGAAGGTTCGACCCATAAGTTTAAATGCATCACCTTGAGCCATAACAAAACCATGCATCCTTGCTTTAGCATCCATAACCATTGCCATATCTTGAGGATCAACATCCATTCCCATACCTTTTGCAATAGCTTGCCTAGTGTTTCCAATAACACCTGCAATACCCGTTTCCATAAAACGCATCATAGAAAAAGCGGCATTACCTGCCACATTTACAGTATGTGTGACGGGAGAGGAAAGAAGAGCATTGATATATGCTTCCATCATTACATCCATTGTTCTATTTACACCTGTAGGCAGATTAAAGATGTACTCATTTTTCTTTCTAAAATCTAAGGTTGATAGCTGTATCAGATGATAGTTAATTTCATTTCGAGCATTCTGATCAAGCATACTTGATACAGTCTTATTAGTCATACTTTCAAAGGCTCTGTTCAATCCACCAAAGTTTGTATCCAAGATAGTGTCTAGGTTTGCGGCAATGTTCAATCCTCTAGCGTACTCACTTACTTGACCACTCAATGAAGCTTGCATGGTTTTTGCCATCATTGTCAGACGTTCTAGCTTGGCTAGGTTTTCTAGGCGTTGTTTGTCACCAATGAACTGTGGGATATTAAGAGTTTCTCTTGCCCCATGATGTATCTCCATAATAAGTTGTTTGAGAACTAAAAACCCTCCTAGAGTTTCTTCAGGTCGTAGCATATCACCTGGCTTTCTGAGAAGTATCTTTTGCGAAATAGTGTCAAACCCAAGTTCTTTTGCTTGCATTGCTTGTTCTTCAAGGGTCATAGTTTTTCTGCGTTGGAACTCAAATAGTTCTTTGTTTTTGCTTTTGAGGTTTTTGATTAGGTCACCGGGAGTTCCCATATTGTCTGTAACCATTTTATCAAGGTCATCAAAGTTTTTGTCAAAGATATCACCCACACGAATAAAGTTGACATTCTCACCAGTAAATCCATCGTCCTTAAAAACTTTCATATACTCTGATATATCTGCAACATCATCTTGTGGAACAACTATCTGACCACCAACCTTTTCTGGCTTACTTGGTAGATCTCGACCATAGACTTTGTATTCAGCTTCTGATCCAAACTGTCTCAGCGAGTTTAAGATTTTATCTCTTAAAGGTTTACCCACCATCTTCATTCTCCATAGTCATAGCCGTAGTTCCTGCCACTACCGGTAAGGCAAAAAGAGATTGCCCTTTTTTCACACCTTCTTTGAGTTTGTTGGTCATGCGTACAGTAAACGGCTTTAGGACTTGATCTTCTTTGAAATCAAAAACTTCAGCTCCATCAGCCTTAAATTGATCTAACGCTCTCTCTTCAATTTCGTCAAAATCAGTATCATCTAGGTTTATCCGTCCAAAACCTTTACTCTTTCTATTTTTGTTTAGCTGACCTAGCTGTTCATTCCCGGCACCAAAAGCAGTGTCATCAAGCTGATCTACGATCTTTGTAACTCTCTTAACTAGGATATCATCGTAGTATTTAAGCAAACCGGGTTCTCTCCATCTCATGTTTTGAATATAGCCGGGGCTAAACGACACCATGTCATACCCTTCTTCAACTGCTTTGGCTAAAATTCTTTTTACAATAAGATCTGTCCATTTAGGTGTATTCTCAACAAATGGGCCTCTTACAACAAGGTAACCATAACCAAAGCCCTTTCTTGCTTTGATATTTCTTTCATCATTTATATCCTTTGGTCTAAACCCTTCCTCTCTTCCTTTTTGACCCCAATCGCTTTGGATCTCATCTATATATAGAACCTTGTCACCAGCCATAGTTGTGCGATCTGATGTTCTAAAATGACCTATAATATTTTCCTCATCAAAATGATCTCCTTGGAAAGGTTCATCTCGTTTAAATGTGAAATATGGATCGTCATATTTATCACTTGTAATTACAAACTCTCTATAGTTTTCTCCACCAGCTAGTCTGTAATCATCATCACTAAACCTAGCCATTCGCTCATCTGTCATGCTAATAAGTTCGTCATCGAGAGCAAATTGTTGTGCTTGTACTTTCGCTTCTGGCAAGGTGGCTATCTCCAAACGATCTCCTTGAAGATCTGTTATTGCATTTTTAAATGCACCTTCGCCTTTTGTGTCTTCCATATTTTTGAAGATACTATAACCAGCAATATCATTGCCAAGAATTACCATGCCAGTGTTTTGGTCTTCTATCCTTATAAACGGCTCATTATAGAACTCTTCTAAGGCATCCAATCTAGCTTGTTCTCTTGTGTACTTTTCTGGCTCAAGTACTCGCTTTTCTTTAAAAAATTCGTCTGCTCGTTCATCAATATAGCGAGGCCCATAAACTTCCTCAGGTGTCATAAGATTTTCAGCAGGAATCTTTGCTGATGGACTTGTGGAAAGTTCTCCCTCTTTTAGTTCATCGGCTGACTTTACATAATTAAAACCATATTCATGGAGACCCCAATTCATCATCGTTTCTTCTGGAAGTTTGTCTTTTACAACTTCTCTAATTTCTAATTTGTTTAATCTAAGCTGATCTTCAATTTCTTTCTTTGTCGTTTTATCTTTTCGTAAAACTGTTTCAAGACCAGACCATTCTATCTCATCATCAGACACTCCGGCTTTCTTGAGCATCTGCCTAAACTGTTGGCCTGTGCCTTTCTTTTGCTGTAGCTTTTTTGTCTCCTCTAAGGCTTTCGAATAAAATCCTAACTCGCCACTTGAGCCAGTTAGTTCTGGGCCTTGTGGTTTGTTTATCATCTCATCAAGAGCTACAGTACCTTCAGCAACCATCTTAGGAATATCTGTAGATCCGAGCGTAGTACCTCCACGGTTTTTTTCTAGAAACTCTCGAGCAGGCCCTGCAACTGAGCTTACTGCCGATTTGATAGGTTCTTTTAATGTCTTGACTGCCTTGCCAACATAGGGAGCGGCTTCTGCAAAACCCATCCCAGCTTGAAGACCACCTTCCAACTTAGACCCACCTCTAAAGCGTCTGATACCTTCAACGATGTCAACTGGGGACATAACAGCCATAATGTCAAGAAGACCAAACTCTGTATCCATATCTCCTACAAAGAGATCAGCAACGAAACTGCTCTTCTCTGGATCAAGTCCTACGTTGGTCAATCCTTGAAACACTCTGTTTCTGATGTTCTGTCTGCTTATTCGAGGTGGAGCTTCTATACCTTCAGCCTTGCCCAGAAGATCTTTTAACTCAGCTTCATCGCCCTCACCAACCATCTTGATTGCTTGATCCATATCGGTGTAGTCTGGGCCAACCTCACGATCTTCAACTTGAAGCTTTCCTTTTACAATACTCAGCTGATGGTTATCACTCATTCTAAGATTGTTAGAGCGAATAATTTCAGAGACTAAATCAAATTCTTCAGCCATCAGTCACCTCTTAACCTTTCAAGATCAAGTCTGAGTGCATCAATATTTCTTTCAACATTGCCTTTGGTTATTAAACCTGCTCCAAAGTTTGCAAGACTTTCTTTGTTTCTTTTGTTTGTAATCATGTAATCAATAACGAATTGCAAAGCTTCTGAGGGGTCTTGGACGTTTACATCTGGAACATTTGTTACACCAGCACTTCTTAACGCTTCGATTTTCTTTCTTACATTTATCACAATCTTTTTCCTATTGATCTTATCAAGCTTGATATCAAAATCATCTATGTATTTTTTGGCAATCTTTTTGGCTTCAAGGTTAAGATCAATATCTTGATTAAGACGTTTGGCATCACTCGCTTTTTCTAATAGTTCTGCATAGGCTAGTCGGTAGGCTTGGGCCCGGGTCTCAGTTTCCTCAAGAGCTTGTTCTGCAAGTTTTGCTTCTGGACTATATCCTAGCTCACCCACAAGGGTTGCTTGTGCGTTTTTAAACTTCTCATCTGTTATCTCATCAAGTTGCTTATCATAGTTTTCAAGGGTTTGTTGGCTTAACAAGTCTGCAACATTGGCAAGATCTTGATAGTCTGCTTGACCTGCATTGAGCTTTTTAACAAAAGTAATTACATTTGGATGATTAAAGTGACTTACTGCCCGTAGCCCACCTTTAAGGTTTTCTAGTTTCTTTTGCATAGCAGGTACCTTACTTGGGTCTATCTTATTCATTTCCGCAATTTCTTTCTGAGCATTGGCAACATCAGCTAACCCATTGTTATTTATACCATATAAGAATTTATTAAATCGTCTGTTTACTGAATTAACCTTGGTGGGCAGTTCTTTTTCTTTTCTTGTTTCTTCTAAGTTCTCTTCAGTTCTTATATCTCTAATCTCTTTTTTTATGTTAGCAAAAATGCCAGACTTTCTATCAAGATCAAACATGGGTGATTTGAGAAGTTTGTCTAACGTTTCGTTCCCGGTTGTTTTGGGGTTATCAGGATCAAGCAGACTATTTAAAAATGCCATTGGCTTCGATTTGTCCATAGCTATAGAAAATACTTTTGCTTGAACAAAAGATGCAAACTTATCATCAATCTGTTTTATATAGCCTTTTTTTTCTGTGTCAGATAGACCAAGACCTGCGGCAGGATTATCTAAAACTGAAGCAAACTCATCTCTAAGTGTTGAGAAAGACTTCTGAGTGAGAGTACCCTCCTTGTAGAACTTGTTGAGAATTCCATCCAAAGTATTAATCTGAAGATTTAACGCAGTAATGTTTGTTGCTGTAAGGTTTTTTGCTACCCCTTTGGCATGAGCTGTTCTGTAGTTATCAAACTCATTCGCTCCTTGCAGAGTAAGCTTGCCCTCTATTTTTTTAGCTAGAACCGGGACAGATGGCTTGAGAGCATCAACATATCCTTTGATCGTTGCATCTATCTGGTTTCTAAGGACAGTTGGATTAGTACCACTCTGGTTTGCATTGAATACAAGATCACTAACAGAACTATTATAGTCGAGAAGTATTTCGTTTTCTAAAACAGTTAGAGCTGATGCTCTTGCCGCTTTTCCAAAAGCAGTGTTGCCAAACTCTGGTACATCAAAGATATCTTCGTTTCGTTTGTTTGCATCCTTAAGTTTTTGTAAGGACATATTCTCAATACCAAACTTCTCTCCTTCTATAGTCGCTTGCTCTTCTGCTTTGTCAAAAAAGAACTTAGACATTCTGTCTAAGCTTCGAGATAAAACAGTCCTAGTTCTCTGTGCTTCTGTCGCTTCAGCTCCTTCAGGCAGATTAAGTCTGTTAAGTCCTTGACCTACTGATTGATATGGGCGAAAGGTTGGTGGCATTAATAGATACTCGGTGCTATTGAATTAGGGCTTATACCACTAGCAGTTGCAAAAGCCGTAGCCATTGTAGTTGCTGCACCAATCTGTCCTTGCAATCGTGCTTGGTCACCAGCGGATCTAAAATCATCTGCCCTCATCTGACCTGTTGCTAGTGCCATAGAAGCGTTAAACGCAGTGTCACTAAAATCATCAGATGCAGGGCGTTGAACAAGAAAAACCCCTCTGTCTAAGACAGTTCCTGAGAATGCAAGCCCTTGCCTTGGAGACCCTGCAATAATAGATGCTAGACTTGCATTTGTTCTTTTAAGAACTTCTATTCCTTTTTTCTTTGCATTAACTGCTTCTATTCTTGAATTCAGTTCTTCATTTCTTGCTCTTTGTTCATAGGCTTCTTTTGCTCTTTCTCCAGCCGTCATTTGAGCCATCGCAGCAAATGTTGATGTGGCTAACGCTAGTTGTACAAAGCTCATATTATACTCCTGTTGATAATTTGTACTCTACCGCAAGGACTGTAGCGAATAGAGGTTTAGTCATTGTAAATGTAATCTGGGCCTCGCTAGAATAGCCTAATATTGGGGCAACACGTTTTCGCCCAGTAAAGGATGTTGAACTTGCACCGGCATCTAAAGGTAAAAGAGAGAAGGGTACTTCCACTGAATTTATTGCTAGGTTTTGTGTTCTGTCCATTATTGGTGTGGCTTCAACAATGCGTCTTTTTCTAGAAGCTACAAACCCAGTCGGCAACCTTGGTTCAGCTGGCATTGTCTTCACTTCAACGTCATAGGACAATCCAACCTCAACATAGGATGTTGGCACCTGATCTATAGTAATTGCTCCAGACGAGACTTGTTTATCAACGATAACGAGATCATCACGAATAACATCTACCGCAAAGTTTTCTAGGTGGCTAAGAGAACTACACGTTGTTGTCGTGGGCAAAGGTTGATCCGGAGCCGTTGCCCCAGTAAAATATTGTATTGATGCATCTGTGGTGCGATCATCGTCAAATGTCTCAAGATAGAACTTTTGTACTCCGCTGTCAAAATTAGTAGTTGTAAAGTTTGTTGTATCAGAATTAGTAACTGTTAGGTTGTTGTTACCAACAGCATCCCTCGTTACAGTGATTGTATAAGGGGCGTTAGTATCTCTTGTTGCTGAAAACCCAGGCATTTGATTAATGGCATTGCGTATTTGTTGGGCAGTACTTGATAGTTGAGTTGCTTCACTGTCATTATTACTGGAATTAAGTCGATAAAAATATGTATTGCCTTGAGGTGGGCCGGGTGAATTATGTGCGTTGCCATCAACGCCTTCTAATTGAAGTGTAAATTCTGTGCCAGTAGTGTCAAAAAATTTTATTGTATGACCAGCATTCATAAAGATAATATTGGCATTGAATGGTGAATTATGTGTTGATAGACGCGGATCTATTGTAATTGTGAATTGTGCTTGTGTGGGAAGATTTCTATTTACGATAGTATAGATATCCTCAATATCAACGCTTACATCTTCAAACCTTCCATTGGTTATAAACTCTGATGGAGCGACTACATTCTGTGGTCTTAGTATAGAATACACAGCCATTGAGCCATCTTGCCCATTTGTGATCATAAGAAGATCACCATCATCAGTAGAGGTGGCATGGCGTAAAGCCATTTTAGTAGGGGATTTAAGAAGATGAGAGGATAACAAAGATACGTTTTCTGAATTATAGTTAAGGTCTTGATCGGAAAATATTAATTCTCGTAATGCCTTACCCGACCGCTGAATGTACAGAGTACCAGCTTCCGCTGATACCGGCTTGATCCCTTCTTGCATTCCTCTTTTTGTAGCTGTCTTTATTACAATGTTTGAAGGAGTAATAGGATCAAGAGAAGTTTGCGGAACAAAAAACTCACCTGAAGATGTAAAGATTTGTAAATCTCTGCCAGATCTTATTGCGTTTATTGCGTTTAGACTATCGCTAGATAGGGTCACGAATATAGCATCATCATCTAGGCCCTCATCTGATTTAAAATTAAAGAAGTCAGAAACCTTTGATCCAAATAATGTGTTGGGTAGTGACTTACTGCCACCAAAAAACATACGTCCTTCGTGAAATGTACACGTTCTTGGAAAGCCTCTTGTGTTTGAAAACACTGCTTCATAACCGGTTTCTAGTTCCCAATTGCCAGATGTTATAGCAACCGATGCCTCAAAGAAGGGTACTTCTACAATAGTTTTTACTACAGTACCGCTTTCCCTCTCAATAATTCTAGCACGACCAAAACCATTTAGGACATTGATGTATTGATTTACATGACTGTTTGTGAAAACACTTGAGGATGCTGTTACCTTAACTGTCCCATCAACTGCGTCTGGTGTTATATTTGCATTTGGGTTTGATGTTGAAAGAGTAAACGCATGAAACGGAGATGTTAGGGTGATTGTAGTAGCTGTCCAACTTGAGTTATTAGCACCCCTAACAACCTTAACAGGAACAAGGTCTTCTTGTACAAGTATCAAAGTATCAGCTGATTGTGTAAAAAATATCTTTGACAAATCTATATCGCCAAGGTTTATGGCAAGGTAGTCGTTTCCAGAGCCGTTTATATTTGTGATTAGAGTAAGATTAGCATAGACAAACATCCTTGTTTCAGTCGCTGAGTTTTTAACAAATACTAGCATGAAGGATTGCGTATTGCTAAACTCAAAGGGTATGAGCCGCATTCCTACCTGTGCTGTGTAGGAGCTTCCTAGATGGCTTGTAAGGTCTGCTAAGTATCTCAACCCTGCTCTGCGTTCAAAGCCCCCCTGTGGAAGGACTGTGATGTTCTTTGCTCTATCCAAACCGCTAGAATATTGCTGGATATCTAATCGACCCTTAACGAGAGGATCTAACTCACCGACCGTGAAATTAGATTGATAAAGTGTTACTCTGCTCATCGTACATCAACCAACACATAATCTGCTAGAACTTGGCTAGATTGTCCGGCACCATCGATAGCCGTTGCCTGTCTGAAATAACCACCTCTATTGTTTTCTAGTGCAGTTCCTGTAGCGACATTCTTCCAATACTCTGACTTGGTTGTTTGATCGGTCACTGGTTCAGCTAAATGCCAAGCCATCATATAGACCAATAGTGTAACGAAATAAGAGGGCATTGCTCCCTCAGCAACCGTTGCCTGATAATCTACATATATCGTGCTTTCCTGCGTAAGAAGCTCTGTTCCCTGAATTTCATAGTCAGTAAGATTAGGAGCGTTGGCATTGCTAGACGTAAAAACCTTCCGGGGAACTCCATTGACCATATCATTAGGCAAAGTAAAAGACTTACTCCAATAGGTTGTTGGCGTACTAGCTGACTCTGAAAGTTGAGCTTTCTTTAACGTAAATGACCAAGGGTACATTCCAAGGGTTAGTGCCTTTACTCTTGGATATAATGTACTGCATAGAGACCCGGCAGTAGAGCCATCGGAAAAGCTGGTTATACGGTTAGCCCCTAGAAGTTGCAGAGCTTCAGCGCAGATAATTACGTCCGTATCACCACTCGCCATTCAAAACCCCTTGTTGGTTTGGAGGGCAGTCGGAACTACCCCCCAAGAATATTAGTCACTGTCTGATACAGCTCCGATTGTTGTTCCATCGGATACGTCCACAACGCCGGAAGCGTTTGAGACAACTATATGCATTGTGACTGTTCGTGTGCCACCAGTTGAGCCATGTACAACAATCATATCACCTACGTTTAGAATGTCTGAGATATCATTGAAATAGCCAGACCCATCAACTACAGTATGAGCTTCTGTTGTGGTGTAGACGTACATAGCTGGAGTTACTCCAGCTCTTGCTTGTCCTCCGATGGTATTGAAATCATTTCTTACAAATGCCATCTTAGCTCTCCCTACAAATTACATCTACTATGCCGTCAGTATCTACCGCTATCGCTCCTGCCGAATACATGGCAGTCACAAGAAACGATGTTCTTTCTGCAACATAGTTGATTTCTGTTTTAGCAGGCATACCAACACCTAGACCAACGGCTGACTTGTGGAACGCTACACACGTTCTGTCACTTGATCCATCAATTGGAATACCGCCCTCATCTCTATCACCAAACATAATTATATTGAACCCGGCGAAAGTTTGAACCTCACCTCTCTGGAGAGCCTGTAGCTGAATAAAATCAGAACTTACTGCTCTCTCATCACCAAGTAAGGATGCCATTGAGTTAGCATGAACTAACAAACATCTCTCGGTAGCAGGTACATTTTTTGCGTTTAGTGCTTTTCCTGCGGCAATAATCTTTCCAACATTGAGGTCAGAAGCACCTGCTGATCCACTAGTTACCACAGTATTTGCAACGGTTGACCCGGCTGATGCGTTTATTAGGGCATCAATCACCACTTGATCTTCTCGTCTCGCTATGGCTTTACCTAGCATCTCAGCTAGTTCTGCTCTCTCGTCAAAGTTTATTTTCGCTTGGTTAAAGATATCACTGTACTCTGATGCAGAATAATCCACCATCGTTGCTGTTACGCTTGAGAACTGGGCCCCAACAGGAACAACTTGCGTTCCCGGACTGCGAACAGAAGCTTGACCTTTAGCTAGTTTTGGAAACTTTACAGTTGACCCTTCTACATTGGTTCGGGTTCTGACAGTCCCTGCCAACTTAGCTTCAGATTGATAAGCTTGATGGACTTCGCTTTCAAAGATAGTGACGAATGCGTTTGAAATTGCGTTGTTCGACATCTATCGCTCCATAAAAAAATTAACATTAGTGTTTTCTTGGTTATGGAATAAATCCGCCAATCAAAAAGATTGAACGGCTACAGATGTAGTTATCGCTCAATCCACCGATACCATATCTTGAAAATTGAGTAAAGAAGAAAAATTAGGCAATGTTGTCGTAGAACTCTTTCTCTTTTTGCTTTCTCCAGACAGGGTCAGACTTCCAACGTGGGTCAGAAACATACTGAGCCAACTCTTCTTTTGTCTTTCTTTCCCCGGTGAAGGACGGAATGGGAAGCTCCTTTGGACTTGATAGATTTCTAATCTTTCGCAGCAGTCGTGTACCATCAGCTGTACCGCCCATTTCATCTAGGACAGTAAACTCATTCTCTGTAATTACCCCTTTGTTTAGAAGACTTTTCCCCCAGTCATAGTTGGATCGCACTAACTCAACAGCATTATTTCCTAGCAAACGCTTTTGCTCTTCAATAAATTCTTGTTGGCTTAGTTCCTCATCTTCAACAGCACCAACAAACTGCATAGCTAGAGTTTGAAAGTCCTCTTGTGACATTCCATAGGTAGTGGCTATTTCCTTGTATTTGTTGAGAAGCTCATCATCTTCTGGCACATTTTCTCCTAAAAAAGAAACATCATAACTTTCTGGGGCTTTGTGTTCACCCTTTGAAAATCTTTTTTCAAGGTCAGTATAGCTTTTGGCAAGTTTCTCTATGTTCGTACCGTTCTCCGTATCCCAGAACTTCTCCGGGAGCCACTCCGGCTTGACGAACTCAACCTCGTCTGGATCAACACCCTCCGGCTCATCATTGGTCTGGAGGTGCGAATTTTCTTCTTCTGTCGGGGCATTGAGATCCTCTCCTGCTAGTTTTTGCATACTGCTTTCAGCTTGTGGTTGCTCTTCAACCTGTTCTTCTTGCTGTTCTTCAGACATTTTTAGCTCTCCTTATTCTACTGTTTATCTGTCTTACTAATGAGTTTTGTCCTTCTCTAAAATAACCTTGGCTTGCTTCTGTTCCCGGAAACCAACAGGGCTGATCAATAGTTGTGCTTTCTAAATGCTTTAAGACCTTCAACCCATCTGGACTATTGAAGACAGTTGCATAGAGCAAATCCAAATGCGAAACTTGTAGATCTTCAGTAACCTCGGGCCATAGATCTTCATCAAGCTGGTTGTTCTGGTTCTCCTCCACCCTGCATCATTCCTTGTTGGTTTTGCATCTTCATTGCTTGTTCCATCAGCATTTGCTGTATCTGTTGCTTTTCTTCTTGGGTCATTCTGACTTCGGCAGGT
>MDTD01110705.1_pt1 | contig 19394 bp, 17 predicted proteins | sample 811221 | NCBI WGS metagenome assembly MDTD01 (sample SAMN05326646, study PRJNA326480) | marine metagenome | isolation source: seawater | place: Pacific Ocean: South West | collected 2011 | reverse complement strand
TTTTTAGTGGGCGATACTGGATTCGAACCAGTGACCCCCTGCTTGTAAGGCAGGTGCTCTGAACCAACTGAGCTAATCGCCCCAAATGGGGTGCAAATATAATAAGTACTTCTCATCTTTGCACAATTGATGAGAAAAGAAAAATTAATTCACTGGAGAAATATACATTCTCCACTTCTTTATGACTTAGCAAAGCATATAGACGGTCCATCTAAGTATTGGGATGTTATATTGGATAAGGATTATTCACCATTGGAAAGAGCTATAGGGGTATTACAAGCAAAAGGGCTAAAGAGTGATGATTATAGAGTTGTTATCTTCGAAAAGATTGATTCTTATAAAATATGGAATGAGCAACTGGAGTTGGAAGAATGGGATTTAACATTGAGAGCTGATGGTTTTGGGATTTTGATAAACATCGATGGGACAGAAAGAAAAAATTTAATCTTGGGAGGCATGTTAAGTTTCTTTAACTCGTAGTACTCTTAATTGTTCTTATCTTAGGACTTCAAATTTTTTAAATATGAATAAATTAAGTACGGTATTAGTAACTCTTTCACTTATAGCTTCAACAGCATCGCAAGCACAGCCTACAAAGATGCCAGAGAATAAAAGAGGAGACAAAACTTTAGTAGTCGAGAATGAAGATCCTGTGAAGATATACGGATCACTTATTTCATATACACAAAATGCTAGATCTGTAGTTAAAATTGAATTTGATGAGATTATTCATAGAATTAGCCCAAATAAATCAACAGCTAAGACATGTTTAGATATTGAAAATCATAGATTTAATAGTCTAGGTGAAGCATTAAATGTTCTGTCTTCTCACGGATGGTCACCCGAGTTAAGTTGGATAACCGAGGATAATAGATCTGGTACAGTAACTCACATGATTATTAGCAAGGATGTAGAGAAGCTATTGCCTGTTTTTCCCTGGAAGGATAAACAATTTCCTCCAAAACAATCGGGAGATTCCGGCAAGTCTCCTAGCAAGGGCAGATCTAAATAAAATGATATATCAAATTATTATGAACCGCAGAGTCTAAAAATTTTATGACTTTGCGGTTTTTTATTCATCAAAGCTGGGACTGAGATACCTTTGCACTAATGTCTGATAAGAAGAAAGTTGCGCTAATAATTCTAGATGGATGGGGTAATGGAGCGCAGGATGAATCTGATGCGATTTTTAATGCGCACACCCCATGTATGGACAACCTCCACCTAACCAAACCCTGTGCAACTCTCAGAACAGATGGTAATTATGTTGGTCTACCTGAAGGCCAAATGGGAAACAGCGAGGTAGGCCATATGAACATCGGTGCAGGTCGAATTATATACCAGGATCTTCTTAAGATCAATAACTCAATTGCTGAGGGATCCTTTCACCAAGAAAAAGTGATTTTGGATGCTTTAAAAAAGGCAAAGAAAGGACGATTACATTTAATGGGATTAGTTTCTGACGGTGGTGTTCATTCTCGACAAGAACATCTCTATGAGTTAGTAAAAGTTGCACATAATCAAGGTTTGAAGGATGTGTTCATACATGCTTTCACTGATGGAAGGGACACTCTTCCGATGCTTGCATCAGAATTTATCTCAAACCTAGAGTCTCACATTGAAAACACTTCAGCCCAAATAGCTACTGTTCATGGTCGTTATTATGCAATGGATAGGGATATGAGAATGGATAGAATTGCAAAGACATGGAATATTCTTTGTAAACCGAGAGACGAATACCAATCAGATGAGTATGATAGTTCTGTTGCAGGTATTGAGTCGTCTTATGCAAAGAATATTGGCGATGAATTTATAGTTCCATTTAGAGTTAAAGGTGTTGATGGAGAAATTAGAAATGGAGACGTGGTCATTTGCTTCAATTTTAGAACAGATAGATGTCGTCAAATAACTTCTGCTCTTACTCAAACAAATTTCCCTGACCATAAAATGCATACGTTGGATCTGCACTATGTTACAATGACTAACTATGACGAGAAATTTAAAGGAGTAAATGTTATTTATGATAAACCAAATATTCAAAAAACTCTTGGCGAAGTGATCGCAAGTGTTGGTAAGACTCAATTAAGAATTGCTGAAACAGAGAAATATCCCCACGTTACATTTTTTTTTAATGGAGGAAGAGAGTTGCCATTTGATAATGAAAAAAGATTAATGGCAAATAGCCCAAAGGTTGCCACTTACGATCTTCAGCCAGAAATGTCAGCTAAGAAATTAGTGGAACTTGTAATTCCTGAAATGAAATCATCTTGTCCAGATTTCATTTGTTTGAATTTTGCAAATCCTGATATGGTTGGTCATACGGGGGTTTACGATGCAATTATCAAAGCTGTTGAAACTACAGATAGTTGTCTTGCTGAAGTTTTAGAGGTAGGACGAAATGAAGGTTATGATTTTGTTGTGATTGCAGATCATGGTAATGCAGATATGTCCAAAAATCCAGATGGGTCTCCTAATACAGCACATACGACTAATCCAGTTCCAGTCATAGTAATATCAAAAAGTGAAATTGAGTTAACCGACGGTATCCTTGCAGATATTGCACCTACGATTTTAGATTTGATGGCAATACCTCAGCCAGAGGAAATGACAGGTAAGAGTCTAATTAGTCAGAATAATTCTTTCTAAGAAAATCAAAAGAGGCATCATCTCTTAGAATACTCAGACGACCTAAAAACTCAACAGTATTTGGTTCAATTAACTTGGTAGTTAAAAACCCAATTTTGTCATATTTATCTTTATCGTAGAGTAGTTCTAAATCAGGATCTTCTGAATAATCATAATTTATTCTGAGAACAAAGTAATAACTTCCTTCAGATACATGCTTAGAAAAATTACTTTTACCATCCCATGATCCAGAGAAATTAATATCGTCAAATACAAGTTCTCCCCACCTATCAAACACAGAAAATTGTGCAGGCATTCTTGGTTGAAGATTTTCTATTATAAAATTATTGTTTGGTCCTATATTATCTGGAGTAAATACATTAAAAAATTCAAGTTCACAATATTCAACTACTATTTCAGTATTAGCGATGTTACCACATCCATCAATTAATTGAAGTTCAACAGTGCCATCTCCACTATTTCCAGATGTGAAGTTCCCAAAGTATAAACCTGTTTCAGGATCTGTAAAACCTATTACGTTAATTATTGAATCGACTCCAATGAAATTAATCCAAGTTGAATCCGAATTTTCGTCTAATCCATTATAGACTAGTATTTCAGAAAACAAATTAAGCGTATCAATTGGCTCTTCATTATCATCGTAAATAATGTCGTAAGAAGCTCCAAAGCCATTTACCGGAATTGATCCAGTTTCACCAACACAGATAGTGTCAATTACATCCCACAAATCTTCTGAAGCTTGCCAAGTTATAGTTATGGATGTGTCTTTATTACATACGTCAACTACGTCAACAGTAGTAGAACCACTATATCCTTCAGTATCATAGATAAAACTATTATCTGTTTGCGTTGGATCTATACTCCATTCATATGTATATGGTGCATAGCCTGTTATTGGTTCTACGCTTAATGTTATAAGATTGTCTTCTGGAATACAACCTATAGGTTCTGTTAATAAAGTTATAGGGCTTGGGTCAACTATCACAATTGTTGCACTTGCTATAATTGTATCCCCACATCCGCTTATATATTCGTATTCTAGAGTGACAAATTCTGTTCCTTCGATAATATCATCACTTTCTACACCAAGTGGAATTTCAGCTATACTTTGTCCTGGCTCCATAATTACCATCTCAACATCCGCACTAAAATCATCTCCAATAGTAGCAGTTGATGAAGGATCAATTGATAAAAAGATTGTATCTAATTCTGAGTCGTTTGGACGAATAACTGTAAATAATGCATCGTTACAACCTTCTACAACTGTAGTGTCACCAAGGAAAACGTCTGCGCCTTCAATAGATGCGTCTGCAGATAAATCAATGTCATTATTTGACTCAAAAGAACCTTCTTGAAGGATAACAAACGATTCTAAATAATCATCTGATCCATCAGCTATGGCAAGTTTAATGTGATATGTTTCTCCACATTGTACTTGAGATGACGCTGTAAAGATTTGGGTATATCCATTAATACATATGAATTCGTTATTTGGATTATCTATGTAATATTCTGGATTTGTAACGTTGTTTACAGAGCTTATTGTAATAGGTAATTCAGGATCAGAATTAGGAACCTGTGCTATGTTAATTGCTCCATCTGGAAAACCTGCTGGTGACGCAAAAGGACCTGTAATGCCTGGTCCTGAAAGGAAAAACGCAAAAATATCATTGTAAGAAGAATTCACCCAAGCTAAATACTCATCAGAACCGAAAATATAATTAAATGATATACTATCCCCACTTGCTTCAAAATCAAATTCAAGAATACATACATCATTTACACTAGAAACTGAGAATGATTGTCCAATTAGTGGAGGCACTGAATTAGCTACGGTCAATAAATCTGGTTCTACATCTACTGCATTCATAAGAATATCTGCTTGATCAAGTTCACAAGTCATCGGATTTGTTGCAAGCGCTGAGCTTAATATTAAACCATTTTCTATTGGTATCTCACTACCTTCAGTTATATGTCCTAACTGTAAATAATCCCCAGTAAACTGAATATTCGATGCTGTAACACCTTCTCCTAAAAGTATGTCATTAACATATTGTTCAGGAGTCATATCTTGAGTAATAGTAATTTGACAATTAGCAGTATGAGCATATAAAAAACTAAAAAGTGAAATGGCAGATAAAAATCTCATGTTGTTGTGATTCAATTATTTCAAACTTACAACTTCTTTTATAGATAAAGAGTTGTTGGCTCTAAATTTGCTTATATGAATGCACCAATAATTAGAGTAAAAGATCTTCGTAAAATTTACCAAGTTGGTACAACAGAGGTTAAGGCTTTAGACGGATTAGACGTTGAGATTGAAAAGGGTTCATATGTAGCTTTAATGGGTGCTTCTGGATCTGGGAAATCAACATTTATGAATGTTTTGGGCTGCTTAGATACACCTACTTCTGGTACATATTTGCTTAATGGAAATGATGTAAGCTCTCTAAGTGATGACGATCTTGCAGAAATCAGAAACAAGGAAATAGGTTTTGTATTCCAAACGTTCAACTTACTTCCAAGGTATACAGCTCTTGAAAACGTTGCTCTGCCTATGATTTATGCTGGAGTGCATAAAGCAGACAGACTTTCAAGAGCAGAAAAAGTGCTTAAAAAAGTGGGTCTTGGTGATAGGATGGACCATAAGCCAAACGAGTTAAGCGGTGGTCAGCGCCAACGAGTTGCAGTAGCTAGAGCTCTAGTTATGAACCCATCAATAATTTTAGCTGACGAGCCAACAGGTAATCTGGATTCAGTTACTTCAGTTGGAATAATGGAACTGTTCTCTGAAATCAACCGTGATGGTAACACGGTTATTGTCGTGACTCACGAGGAGGAGATTGCTGCACATGCTGAAAAAACTATAAGACTTAAAGACGGAAAGCTAGCATAGCTATTTATTTTTGCCCAAATGGAAAGATTACGAATTATCGAGGTGCTTAAAACGGTGCCATCACAGCAAAAGATTACAATTTGTGGTTGGGTTAGGACTTTCAGAAATGATAGATTCATAGCTGTAAATGATGGCTCGACGATTAATAATCTTCAGCTAGTAATGCAAAAGGAGGATTACACGGAAGATCTCCTCAAGCAATTGAACACTGGTGCTGCAATTTGTGCAGAGGGGGTACTTGTTGAGAGCCAAGGAGCAGGCCAAACCGTAGAACTTCAGGTTACTTCGCTAGAACTTCTAGGGGGTGCTGACCCAGATGAATTTCCAATTCAAATGAAGCGTCACAGTCTAGAATTCTTGAGAGAGAAGGCTCATTTGCGCTTTAGAACAAACACTTTTAGCGCGGTTTTTAGACTTCGTCATCTACTTCAGTTTGCAATTCACAAATTCTTCCACGAAGAAGGATTTTACCAGTTGCATACTCCCATTATTACTGGGTCTGACGCCGAAGGTGCTGGGGAAATGTTCAGGGTGACAACTCTAGATTTAGACAATTTACCCAAGGATGAAAACGGAGAAACTGACTATGCTCAAGACTTTTTCGGTAAACCTTCTAACCTTACTGTAAGTGGTCAGCTTGAAGCTGAGCTTGGGGCAATGGCATTAGGACAGGTTTATACTTTTGGACCGACTTTTAGAGCCGAAAACTCTAACACTTCTCGTCACCTAGCAGAATTCTGGATGATTGAACCAGAAATTGCTTTTGCAGATCTGAAAGACGATATGGCACTTGCAGAAAGATGTTTGAAGTATGTTCTAGGATATGTTCTAGAAAATGGAGTTGAGGATTTGGTTTTTTTAGAAAACAGACAAATTCTAGCGGAGAAGCAACTTCCTGAGAAGGATAGGAGTGAAAAGCCACTGAGAGAAATGCTTAGGCATGTTGTTGATTCGGAATTTGTACATATGACATACACAGAGGTTATTGATGCTCTTATGAAGTCAAAGCCTTACAAGAAAAAGAAATTTAAATTCCCTATTGAGTGGGGAGTTGATTTGCAGAGTGAGCACGAGCGTTGGCTAGTTGAAAAGTACGTTGGTGGTCCAGTGATTGTGACAGACTACCCTGCAGAAATTAAAGCCTTTTACATGAGGGCAAATGACGATGGAAAGACGGTGGCAGCTATGGATGTTCTTGTTCCAGGTATTGGAGAGTTGATAGGTGGTTCGCAGCGTGAGGAGAGGTTAGATATTCTGAAGAAAAAATGTGCTGATTTCAATATTCCCGAGGATCATGTTTGGTGGTACCTTGAGACAAGGAAGTTTGGGTCGGCTAAACATTGTGGTTTTGGCATGGGCTTTGAAAGGCTAGTTATGTATGTAACTGGAATGAATAATATCAGAGATGTAATTCCGTTCCCTAGAACCCCACTCTCTGCAGAGTTCTAACTTTAAAAAATGCTAAAACAGTCTCTACAGCAAAAACAACTTCAAAGGCTTTCGCCACAGCAAATTCAGTTAATGAAGCTTTTGCAGGTGCCAACTGTTGAACTTGAGGCTAGAATTAAAGAAGAGTTAGAAGCTAATCCAGCATTAGAAGAAGGGTTAGAGCACGAAAAGCAAGACGATATTGCTGAACAGGACGTTGATAGGGAAGAGAGTCTAGAAGAATTTAATTTTGATGAATATCTAGATGACGATACTCCTGATTACAAGACAAGCATAAGTAACCACGGAGCCGATATAGAGGATAAGGACATTCCGCTTGGCGCTGGTTCCACTTTTAGAGAGCAGCTGATCAGCCAGCTTGGCCTTCAGAAGTTGGCGGACTACGACAGAATGCTTGGCGAGCATTTGATAGGCCAAATTGACGATGCAGGATATCTGAGAAGGGATTTAGAAAGCATTGTGAATGATTTGGCCTTCACACAGAATTTAATGGTGCAGAGAGAGGAGCTGGAGAAGGTTTTAAAGGTCATTCAAACTCTAGATCCTGAAGGAGTGGGTGCAACAAGTTTGCAAGAATGCCTACTTATTCAGATTCGCCGAAAGAAAGAGCAAATTAAAGATGATGTTCGACTTGCCTCAATGATTCTCGCCTCAATGATTCTCGAAGAACATTACGACGCTTTTACTAAGAAGCATTACTCGCAGATTCTTGAGAAATTCGAAATTGATGAGGATGTTCTTAAGCTTGCACTTGATGAGATAACCAAACTAAATCCCAAGCCAGGCAATTCAGTGGGCGATTCAAGCAGGCCAGCACAACACGTTGTTCCAGATTTCATTTTACGAATAAGAGACGATGAGTTAGTTGTCACATTAAACCAACGTAATGCGCCAGACCTAAGGATAAGTCCAGCATACAAAGAGATGATGGAGACTTATTCAAGCGGAGCCAAAACTTCAAAAGAACAGAAGGAAGCTTTGAGCTTTGTAAAGCAAAAAGTAGATGCTGCTAAATGGTTTGTTGATGCAATTAAGCAAAGACAGATGACTCTCATGAAAACAATTAATGCTATTGTTGAGCATCAAGAAGCATATTTTACTTCTGGCGATGAGACGGATATTAAACCAATGATCCTAAAAGACATTGCGGAAATGATTGAAATGGATATAAGTACTGTTTCTAGGGTGGCAAATTCTAAGTATGTTCAAACACCATATGGAACATTTCTGTTGAAGACATTCTTCTCAGAAAGCCTAAGTACAGATAGTGGAGAAGAAGTAAGTTCTCGTGAGGTAAAGAGTATATTGCAAGACGCAATAAACGAAGAGGATAAAAAGAAGCCTTTAACTGATGATAAACTTGGAAAAATTCTCAATGAAAAGGGTTATCATATTGCTAGAAGAACTGTTGCTAAATACCGAGAACAGTTGGGAATTCCAGTTGCACGATTAAGAAAAGAGTTGTAATGGTAGTACTTGTGACAGGAGGGGCGGGATACATAGGATCGCACACATGTGTAGCACTGGCTGAAGCTGGACACGAGGTTGTTATCGTAGATAATCTTTGCAATTCTGATAGATCAATGATTGAGGGAGTTACAAAATTGATTGAGAGATCAATTGGTTTTTACAAGGTAGATATATGTGATGAAAAAGCTCTTGATGCTGTTTTTGTAGAACAAAATGCAAGCGGTAATTCGATAGATTCAGTCATTCATTTTGCAGCCCTAAAGTCTGTTGGAGAAAGCGTTCAAAAGCCTGATTTATACTATTCTAATAACGTAGGAGGCACAGAGATCCTGCTTAGAGTTATGCAAAATCATGGTGTAGAAAACTTGGTATTCTCTTCAAGTTGCACTGTTTACGGTCAGCCAGAAATTATACCAGTAGATGAACAATCTCCCTTCCTTCCTGCTGAATCTCCTTATGGTCAAACCAAGCAAGATTGCGAGCGTTTGATTTCTGATACAGGAATAAATTCTGCACTATTAAGATACTTCAATCCTATTGGCGCACACCCTTCAGCTACAATAGGAGAATTGCCCATTGGAATCCCAAATAATTTGATTCCTTATCTATGCCAAACCGTAGCTGGACTTAGAAATGAGTTAACTGTGTTTGGCAACGATTACCCTACTGATGATGGCTCGTGTGTAAGGGACTATCTCCACGTTTGTGATTTAGCCGACGCCCATGTTGCAGCGCTAGAGAAAATGTCTAAAGGTGTAAGAGCATTCAACTTAGGGACTGGTAGTGGCACTTCAGTGTTGGAAATAATTAGTGAATTTGAAAAAGTAACAGGAGTGAAAGTTCCTTATAAAATTGGAGAAAGAAGGGAGGGAGACATAGTTGCGATTTGGGCTAACCCTTCAAGAGCATTAGAAGAACTAGGATGGAAAGCCAAAAGAGGGGTGGGGGAATCGCTAGCTGATGCTTGGCGATGGCAGAAGAGCCTAGCTTAAGTGAATCTCAGTGGCATTACCCAAATGCTCTTCAGGCCTATTGTTAGAACACACAACGACTGTTGTTTTTTTAACGAGCTTTAGAAGCTCTTCTCCATACCACTGTATTCCTGAAGAATCCAGGTTGCTACATGGTTCGTCTAGGACTACGAGATTAGCTTTGGTTCCCAATGCAAGGATTAGTCTAAGTCGTTGTTTTTGACCTGAGCTAAGAGTTTTAATTTGGGCTTCATTGTATGATTTTAGGCCTGCGGTATTGAGAAGTTCAATGAAGGAATTTAGGTTCCATCCCTCCCTAAATTTATTGTGAAATTCAATAACTTCCCTAATTTTCATTTCCTCATTTACCTCCATAAATGGTGCAGACCAAGCAATGCGTTGTGGTATGTCGTCTACCTTGATTAGCTCGCCGTCATAAGACCAAATCATGTCGCCCTTTGTTGCATCGGTTGCGCCAACCAATAGCTTGCCAAAGGTACTTTTTCCAGACCCATTGTTTCCCTTTATTACTACATGTGACCCTGCTGGAATTTCTCCTTGGAGATTTCTAAAGATCCACTTTAGACCAAATCTCTTACCAAGATTATTCCATGATACACTCAACATTAGAACGGACCTCTAATAATTCCTTTATCAGATTCTCTTATGAAATCTAGTACTAAATCCTTCTCCTCGCATTTTGGAAATTCAACATCGGCAACCTTGAGGGCTTGAGACATATTTACGTTTTGGACGTATAATGTTCTGTAAATATCTTCAATTCTTTGGATTCTATCTTGAAGGAAACCTCTTCTGCGAAGACCGATAGAATTAACACCTATAAACGAAAGTGGCTCTCTTGCAGCTTTAACATATGGCGGAACATTTTTACGTACTAGAGACCCTCCAGCAACAAATGCGTGAGATCCAATTCTTACAAATTGCTGTACACCAACCATTCCTTCAACTATTGCCCAATCGTCTACTGTACAGTGTCCAGCGATATTTACTGCATTTGCAATAATTACATTGTTACCAATGTGAACATCGTGTGCTACGTGTACATACGCCATAATTAGACAGTCATCACCTACAACAGTATTATGTCTATCAACGGTAGCCCTGTGAATTGTTACACATTCTCTAATTACAGTTCTATTTCCGATTACAACATTTGTGGGTTCGTTAGAGAATTTTAAATCCTGTGGTTCGGCACCAATAACTGCTCCAGGAAAGATTTTGCAATCTGCTCCAATTGAAGTTCTATCCATAATATTGGAGTTAGGTCCCACCCAAGTACGGTCACCAATTTTTACGTTGGGGCCTATATATGAAAATGGTTCGATTACTACTCCGTCGCCTATTTGGGCGTCTTCATGTACAAAAGATTGGGGGCTGATTTTTATAGACATATTATTCTGGAGCTCTATCTTTTACGATTTGGGCTAAAAGGACAGCTTGAGAAACTAATTTTCCTCTTACGTATCCTTTTCCATTCATATGAACTAATCCTCGTCTAATTGGAGATGCAAGTTCTAGGTGAAATACGATAGTATCTCCTGGTAAAACCTTTTGCTTAAATCTTACATCATCAATTTTCATAAAGTATGTAGACCAATACTCCGGTGAATCTACTGTAGAAAGTGCAAAAACACCTCCAACCTGTGCCATTGCTTCAACTTGAAGGACTCCAGGCATCACAGGATTAGCAGGGAAATGGCCTTGGAAATAAGGCTCGTTCATAGTCACATTTTTAATTCCAGTTATACTGTTTTCATCCATATCAAGAATGGAGTCAACTAAAAGGAACGGATATCTGTGCGGTAATAAATTAGAAATTGCATTGATGTCCATAATGGGATCTCTATCAGTCGTCAGATCAGGAAGATCTTCAGTTTTTTTAATTGTGTCTGACATGAGTTTTGCGAATTCGACGTTAGAATAATGACCGGGTCTAGCCGCTATAATGTGGCCAATAAGATATCTACCTGTCAAAGCGATGTCTCCCAGAATGTCTAATAATTTATGGCGGGCAGGTTCATTGTGAAACCTAAGTTTCGAGGTGCTTATAACACCTGTAGTGTTCGGCAAGATGTTAATTTCATTTTTACCAATATTTTTACCAATTTCTGCAAGTTCTTCTTCTGAATAAGGCCTATCTGCTAATACAACAGCGTTATCTACATCTCCCCCTTTTATCAATCCTTTTTTCGCTAGATGAGCAATTTCCTTCATGAATACAAAGGTTCGACAAGACGCTAACTCTTTCTCGAAATTTTCAAGTCCTTCTATACTGGCTTGTTGTGTTCCTAAAACTGGACTTTTGTAATCGACCATCACTGTTACCTTGAACTCGTTGTTATTGTTAGGGACGATGATCATTTCTACTTCCTTCTCCTTATCTACAAAACTTATATTATTTCTGAATTTATAGACCTTCCTCTTTGCAGTTAATTTTTTTGACCCAACTCGCTTTATCTCAGTGATAAATTCTAATGCCGATCCGTCCATTATTGGAATTTCTGGTGCGTCTAAAGAGATCAGTGCATTATCAATTCCCATTGAATAAAGCGCCGCTAGGATGTGCTCAGTTGTGTGCACTTCTACACCATTCCTACTTAGCGAAGTGCTCCTTAGTGTGCTACATACATTGTTTGTCGTGGCATCAATAATAGGCCCTCCATCTAAGTCTCTTCTTTGGAACTTATAGCCGTGGTCATCATCAGCTGGAAAGATCTTCATTTTGCATTTGCAGCCTGTATGTAATCCAACACCTGAAAATTCAATTTCACTATTTAATGTGTGTTGAACTAAAGAATCGATCATTATTTATTTGAGTCTTTTTTGTTGTACATGTCCTTTACTAAGCTTCTTAATCCAATCTGGAATTTTTGATATGCTCTCATTGGCATAGCTGGTATACCTTGTAAAATTGTATTTGGTTTAGTTACGTTTTTAGATACACCAGTTTTAGCTCCAAATTTTGATCCGTCAGCAATTTTCAGGTGGCCGGCAAATCCAACTTGACCTCCTACTAGGCAATTCTTTCCTAGTATTGTGGATCCTGCTATTCCGCTTTGGGCTGCAATTACAGTATACTCTCCAATTTCTACATTATGAGCAATTTGAATTAGGTTATCTAGCTTGCATCCCTTCTTTATCAATGTAGATCCTAAAGTCGCCCTATCAATAGTGCATCCAGCACCGATATCGCAGTTGTCTTCAATTATAACATTTCCAATTTGAGGAATCTTTGAATACGACCCATCATCTTTAGGTGCGAACCCAAACCCTTCTGACCCTATTACTGTATTTGATTGAACAGTGCAGTCATTACCTAAACTGCATTTGTCTAAGATTTGGACTCCTGAAAAAACCAAACATCTTTCACCAAGTTTAGCGTTTTTACCAATGTATACTCCTGCTCGAAGTTCAGAATTAGCTCCTACTTCAGCACCATCTTCTATAATTACTCCTGGTCCAATGTGGCATTTTTCACCAACCTTCGCTCCTTTATGAATAATTGCATTATCATCTACTCCAGGTTCTCTTTTGTTGATTTGCTCATTAATCTGTAGAAGGAGAGCGAATGATGTGTAGGGGTCTTCAACTTTAATTAAGGTCAACCCTTTAGGTAAATCCGCTGATGGCACGAAATTATTTGCAACAATTGCAATAGATGCTTCACAATTATAAATATATTTTTCGTATTTGGGATTGGATAAAAACGTCAATTCTCCCTCGCTAGCAATTTCGATTTTGCTCAAACCGCAAACTGCAGCATCAGGATTTCCTGAAACCTTACCACCAAGTATTTGGGCTAATTCTGAGGCCGTTTTTTCCATAGGGACAAAGATATTCCAATAAGTTAGGTTACAAGTGTTTGTTACGGAAATCCTCCCACAACTTTATGAATTCAGATTCAGTCCAAATAAAACAAAAATTTGCTCCCTTCTCACCTATAATTACGTCAACAACGTTTCCATTTTTATTTTTCTTATCTACTTGCATTACTTCCCACATTTTGATTGCATTAGGTAGCTGTACTATTCCCTTTACTCCATTTAGAATCTTACTGACATAACCCAATTTTGTTTGAGAAACTTCTAATGAAAACCCCAAACCCCAAGCAACAGCCTCTCCATGTCTCAATTCTCCAGGGTCAGCAAGGGTTTCCAATGCGTGAGCTATTGTGTGACCTAGATTTAACTGGGCTCTTTCTCCTTTCTCGAGCGGATCAGCGTCAACAATTTTTTGCTTGAATTTTGCCGATTTATGGATTAATTCCTCAAGTTCCTCTATGTTGTTAAAATTGAGGTTAATGACTCTATCTAAATAAATATCGTCTCCTTGCAAAAGTGCATGCTTGACCATTTCTGCCCAACCTGCCCTTAGTTCTCTTTTTGGTAACGAATTTAACCAAGCGGTATTAAACAATACAGCCTTCGGAGTATAGAAAGTGCCAATTTGGTTTTTCAAATAACCTTGTGAAGTTTTTATATTAACACCTGTCTTCCCTCCAATACTTGCATCTACCATTGCAAGAAGTGAGGTTGGCAGTAGAACTACATCAATACCTCTTTTAAATGTACTTGCTACATATGAGCCCAAATCCGAAATTGTACCCCCTCCTAAGCAAATCAATAAAGTTTGCCGATCTGCACCAAATTCAATCAATTCTTGATATACTTTTTCAGCCATCTGAAGAGTCTTGACATGCTCTCCACCCTGGATGGAAAAAGTTAAAACTCTTTTTTCATCACTATGACAGTTCTCAATTTCATCTATGTATGACTTAGGTAAATTTGAATCTGCTATTATAAAGATGCTTGAGACGTTTTTTACAATTTTCTTTATCTCTTTTAAAAAAGAATTAATATTCATGATTTGGTCTAATAAATATTTACTGTAGTGTTTGTAAAATCAATTTTCATTGAGGGTCTAGATCCAGTAGCAATAAAGTTTATTTTATCAAATTAGAATTTGATAATTAAAAGAAGTATGACAATATGTAAATGAACCTTCGTAAATAGAATTACTATTGTTCACTTATTTGTAAAAGTAATGTATTCATCTTGTACAGGTATTAATTCGATAGAATAGGTGTAGAAGCATACATTTGTCCCAATGCTAGACAAAGCTTTATTATCAGTACTGGAAAAGCGAAAAAATGAAAATGCTCTTCGCTCTTTGAAGATTTCGGAGGGATTAGTTGACTTTTGTTCAAATGATTATTTAGGCTTTTCAAAAAGATTGAATCCCCCTTATGCATATTCCGGATCAACTGGTAGTAGGCTTATCACAGGTCATCATCAAATTCACGACGAGGTTGAATCACAAGTTGCGGAATTTCATAATGTAGAGGCATGCTTGATTTTTAATTCGGGCTATGATGCTAATTTGGGATTCTTTTCGACAGTTCCTTCAAAAGGAGATTCAGTGATTTACGACCAGCTATGTCATGCTTCGATGAGGGACGGTGTGAGATTAGGAATGGCAAGGAGCTTTTCGTTTGAGCACAATAATCTAGAAGAATTAAAGAAGAAACTGTCAAAAGCTGAGGGGAATATTTTCGTTGTTGTTGAGAGTATATATTCCATGGATGGTGATGCTGCTCCATTAAAGCAGATTGAGGAAATATGTAGTAATAACAATGCTAATTTAGTGGTAGATGAAGCGCATGCAACTGGATTATTTGGCTCAAAAGGTGAGGGGCTTTGTTCGGAATTAGACGTTGAGCCCTACGCTCGGATTCATACATTTGGAAAATCACTTGGATGTCATGGAGCAGCAGTATGTGGTTCAAAAATTCTGAAGGATTACCTAATAAATTTTGCTAGACCTTTTATATACACAACAGCTTTACCACCTCATAATTTAGAGTGTATAAAACAGGCTTATATTGAGCTAGCTGACTGCACAGCAAGACAGAATCTAATGAAAAATATTGAGTTTTTCAAAGCCCAATTTCAAAGTCCAAATCTCATAGAAAGTACCTCTCCAATTCAATGCATTGTGCTTGGGGATAATAGTAAGTGCAAAAAAGTTGCTTGGACATTACAAGATCGTGGATTGGATATAAGGCCCATACTTTCTCCAACTGTTGAAAAGGGTAAAGAAAGAATTAGAATATGCCTTCACAGTTTTAACTCTCAAGATGAAATCTCTCATCTTTGCAGACAGTTAAGCAAGTTGATATGAAATTATTTGTAACTGGTATTGGTACAGAAGTTGGGAAGACAGTAGTCTCTGCTATATTGACGGAGGCACTTCAGGCTGATTATTGGAAGCCAGTACAGGCAGGGGATTTGGACTATAGTGACACTCAAAAGGTAAAGGATATGGTTAGCAATTCTAAAAGCACATTCTACACTGAGACATTTGCTCTAAATCATCCAATGTCTCCTCATGCTGCGGCTGAAAGAGATGGGATTGATATAAGTCTTAATGATTTTAAAATACCAGAGACAGAAAATCATTTGATTATTGAAGGCGCTGGTGGATTGATGGTGCCCTTAAATCGCAAGGATTGCATAATTGATTTAATTGAAGGTATAGATGCAGAAGTTGTGCTTGTAAGTAGAAATTATTTGGGAAGCATAAATCACACTTTGCTTAGTGTAGAGGCAATAGTAAGTCGTGGTATTTCTATTAAGGGAATCATTTTTAACGACGTGGAAAACGTAGATACAGAGAGTGTGATTATAGAGATGACGGGCCTCAAATACCTAGGTAGGGTAGAGATGGAAGTGGATTTAACTCAAGAAGTTATTTCTAACTATGCTTCAAAGTTTAGAGCTGTATTATGAGTTTGTCTAAAAGGGATAAAAAGTTTGTTTGGCATCCGTTTACCCAAATGAAAACATCTGGCGATGCTCTGCCAATTACTAGGGGTGAAGGGACTCTGATTTTTGATGAAAATGGGAAAAGCTATATAGACGCAATTGCCTCTTGGTGGGTAAATCTTCACGGTCATGCTCATCCATACATCGCTGATAAAGTAAGTGAGCAAATGACCAAGATTGAGCACATTCCTTTTGCTGGATTTACTCATAAACCAGCAGTAGATCTTTGCGAGAGATTAAGTAAAAGACTTCCATCTAATCAGGCCAAATTTTTCTTCTCTGGTGATGGATCATCAGCAGTAGAGATTGCGCTTAAGATGAGTATTCAATACTGGATAAACCTAGAAGAAAAGCGCACTAGGATTATCGCTCTTGAAGGAGGGTATCACGGAGAAACGTTTGGCGCAATGTCCGCTGGATCAAGAAGCATTTTCTCGGCTCATTTCCATGATTACCTCTTTGAAGTAACTCATATTCCATTTCCTAAAGACGGATCTTCTTTAGATACTCTTAGATTTGAATTAGCAAAGGGAGATGTTGCTGCATTTATATTCGAACCACTAGTCCAAGGTGCCGGAGGAATGAGGATGTATTCAGCAGAGATTTTAGACTCGTTAATTGAGCTTGCCCAAGGTGAACGAGTACTTTGCATTGCAGATGAGGTAATGACTGGCTTTGGAAGGACTGGAACTTATTTTGCATCCAACCAACTTGAACAACAGCCAGATTTCATTTGTATTTCAAAGGGACTTTCAGGTGGTACTATGCCACTTTCGCTTACAACATGTTCCCAAAAAATCTATGACGCTTTCTTAGGTGATGATATCACCACTGCCTTCTTACACGGTCATTCATTTACAGGAAATCCAGTTGGCTGTGCTTCAGCAATTGCAAGTTTTGACTTATTAGAAAAGGATGAATGTTGGGAAAGCATTGAAAGGATAACTAGAAATCATGACGAATTTTCTAAACGACTTGAAGATCACGCTTTGATAGAAGAGGTGAGACAAAAGGGGACAATCCTAGCTATTGAGCTCAAGGCAGATAAAACTGGTTATGCAAGCAATATTCGAAATAAGCTTTATAATCATTTTATCAATAATGGAGTGCTATTAAGACCCCTAGGAAATGTCATTTATATACTACCACCTTACTGCATAACTGATGAAGAATTGTCTACTGTATATAATTGCGTTATAAGTGGCCTCGAAACAATAGCTATTTGATAGCTTTGCTCCAATGCAAGACATCTTGATAACAGCTAAGAGTACAATTGCTTCTGTGGGTCATAATGCAGATCATATATGGAGTAATTATTCTAGTTCTGAGTCTGCTCTTACATTGTGTTCCTTCAATGATCAGGATACTCCAGTTGGTAAATTGAAGCCTGATAGTGAAAAGCTCATAACGGAGTTAAGAGGAGAAAATATAAGCTACAGGAAGTTAGATAAAAGTGTCTTATTAGCTCTTTATACAAGCCGTATAGCAATTAAGGAAAGTGGTTGTTCTAGTATGAATGGCGTTGGAGTGAATATCGGATCATCTAGGGGGGCGACTCAACTATTCGAAAAATATCATCAGTACTTTTTAGATAAACCTGACAAGAGAATGTCACCCCTTGTTTCTCCAACAACAACTCTTGGAAATATTGCCTCATGGATTGCTTATGATTTGGGCTTGGATGGTGTAACACTTTCGCATTCCATCACGTGTAGCACAGCGCTTCATTCTATTTTAAATGCTTGCGCTTGGATAAATGGAGGCATGGCTGACAAATTTTTGGCTGGCGGATCAGAAGCCCCTCTTACGGATTTCACTGTAGCTCAAATGCGAGCATTAGGTATTTACTCAACTAAAAATTCGCCATGGTATTGCGCTCCACTTGAAAAGGGTAAAGATTTTAATACCATGGTTCTTGGCGAGGGATCATCTATTTTCACCTTAGAAGCAGACCAAGGCCAAAACTCAATTGCAAGGATTTTAGGATTTGGCTATGCTACAGAAATTATCGAACACAACGCTTCACTTTCCGCTGAAGCAGATTGCATGCAGAAAAGCATGAGGATGGCTTTAGAAAATTCTGGCTTAAATAGCGTTGATGTGTTAGTAATGCACGCTCCAGGAACTTGTCAGGGAGATCAATCAGAGCTCAAAGCTGTTAAATCTGTTTTAGGTAACGATGTGCATTTGATAAGTACGAAGCATAAAACGGGTCATACCCTCGGTGCATCAGGCGGGCTTAGTTTGGACCTCGCAATTGAGATGCTAAATAGGGGTGAGGTAGTAAATTTCCCATATGAAGCTTCTGTGGCTAAAGGCACCCTAATACCTAAAACAGCGATGATAAACGCTGTTGGTTTTGGAGGAAATGCCGTAAGTATCGTTATACAAAAAGTATAAGAGTATATTTGATTTATTAAAGAGGATCATGATTAAGCAGTGGACACAAGACCAAATTCTAGATATATACAACAAGCCCTTAATGGAGTTGCTTTACGAGGCGGCTACTGTTCATCGTGAAAATCACAACCCACTTGAAGTGCAAATCAGTACCTTACTTTCTATAAAGACAGGAGGTTGCCCAGAGGACTGTGGTTATTGTCCACAGGCAGCTCGATACCATACTAATATAGAGACCAACGACCTTATGAGTGTTAGTCAAGTAAAAGCACAGGCTCTAAGAGCAAAATCAAATGGCTCTTCTAGACTTTGCATGGGTGCAGCTTGGAGAAACATCCAGAATAACGAGGAATTCGATCAAGTATTAGAGATGGTTAAGACAGTCAACAATCTCGAGATGGAGGTATGCTGTACTCTTGGAATGATGACTGAGGACCAAGCTAAACGTCTTGCTGATGCAGGTCTATATGCTTACAATCATAATCTGGACTCATCTGAAGAGCACTACAAGGAAATCATCTCAACTAGAGAATATGAGGACAGGCTAAAGACAATTGAAAACGCAAATAATGCTGGCATCAGCGTTTGCTCTGGTGGTATCATTGGTATGGGTGAATCTGATGCTGATAGATGCGGAATGTTAGTGACTTTAGCAAATATGAACCCTCAACCTAAGTCGGTTCCAATTAATGCTTTGGTTGCAGTAGAGGGGACTCC